>Ga0316217_10001764_pt1 | contig 27337 bp, 28 predicted proteins | sample 1anoAmetaG_FD_203633 | JGI IMG/M metagenome (GOLD analysis project Ga0316217, IMG submission 203633) | Freshwater microbial communities from Trout Bog Lake, Wisconsin, USA - 1anoA | ecosystem: Environmental > Aquatic > Freshwater > Lake > Hypolimnion/Profundal zone | place: USA: Wisconsin...
ATACACGGTAGAACCGAAGCGAGGCCGCTTTTTTGCTAGCGTCTTTCTTCGACCGTGCTATAGAGCCGCGTCCCGACGGGTCTATACGGATCAGGCGTCGCGTGGTCGTATGGCTTATCGTGGGGTGGATTGACCTCTTTGGGATTGCGGGCGTGGCGGAATTGGTAGACGCGCTGGGTTTAGGTTCCAGTGACGCAAGTTGTGGGGGTTCGAGTCCCTCCGCCCGCACCATTTATGAATTTCCGCGCGTGTCGCGGCTTATGAACGAAGGCTTTGAAAGATCATGCAGGTTACAAATACGCTCTCGGAAGGCTTGAAGCGCGAGTTTAACGTGGTGCTTGCCGCGCAAGATCTGGCCGAGCGCCTGACCACCCAGCTCGTTGAAATGAAGGACAAGGTCCGTATCAATGGCTTTCGTCCCGGCAAAGTGCCATTGGAGCATTTGCGTCGGGTTTATGGCCGTCAGGTGATGGGCGATGTGGTTCAAAATGTCGTCAACGAGACGCATCGCAAAATTATTGACGAGAACGGCATCAAGCTCGCGCTTGAGCCTAAAATCGTGTTTCCGGAAGACGAGGCGGTGATTGAAGCGGCCATTACGGGCAAAGGCGGCTTGGAATTTACCATTCAGATGGAAATTCTGCCAAAAATCGAGGTCAAGGACTTTTCTGATATTTCCGTGACGCGGCAGGTTGTAAGCGTTGATGATGCCGCTGTCACGGAAGGTTTGAACCGTTTGGCTGAAAAGTACCGCCCCTTCTCAGCCCGGAAAGAGGGAGAGAAGTCGGAGGAGGGCGACCGTGTGGTGGTGGATTTTGTTGGCATGATTGATGGTGTGCCATTTGAAGGCGGTACAGGCAATGATGTTTCTGTTGAGCTTGGAACGAGTCAATTCATCACCGGCTTTGAAGATCAACTCGTGGGTGTTGCCTCTGGCGATACGGTGATTGTGCAGGCGACGTTCCCGGCTGAATATTCCGCGGCCCATCTTGCCGGCAAGGCAGCGACGTTCAATACCGTCATTAAGAGCATTGAAGCGCCGGGCGAAGCCACGATTGACGACGAATTCGCCAAGGGCTTTGGCGTGGAGAGCTTGGAAAAGCTGAAAGATGCGCTCCGCTCGAATATTTCCCGCGAATATGAGGCAGCCGCCCGCCGCAAGACGAAGCGTGAATTGCTCGATGTGCTTGACAGCCAGTATGATTTCGAATTGCCGCCTGCGCTTGTCGAGCAAGAGTTCAAAGGCATTTGGGGCGAGGTTATGAATGGCTTGCAGCAGGCTGGAAAGACGTTTGCTGATGAGGATACGACTGAAGAAGCGGCACGCGAGGAATATCTTGGTATCGCCAAGCGCCGCATTCGCCTAGGTCTTGTTCTAGCCGAAATTGGCGAAACCGCTAAGGTGCAGGTATCGGACGAGGAAATCTCGCAAGGCGTGATGGAGCGGGCGCGTCAGTTCCCGGGTCAGGAAAAGATGGTGTGGGACTTCTACCGCCAAAATCCACAGGCGCTTGCCGAAGTTCGGGCACCGATTTTCGAAGATAAAGTCGTTGATCATATTCTGAGCCTGGCCAAGGTTACTGATAAGACGGTGACGGCTGAAGTGCTTCTGACGGATGAAGATTCGGACGACGCAAAGCCAGAAACCAAAGCGAAATCAAAGGCGAAGGCCAAAGAAGTAGCTGACGGCGAATAATCGGCTTAAGCCGCTCAATAAAAGGTTACGGTGCGTGGAAAAGCTTTCTGCGTGCCGTCTTTTTTATCGGGCAGCCCGTGCTTATATAGCTTTCAGTGGTTTTACCGAATCGGGCAAAGCCGTCATATTTGTTCTTTAAATTAGCTTTGGGGTGAGACATGCGCGATCCGATCGAAACTTACAATCAGCTCGTTCCAATGGTGGTTGAGCAATCCAATCGGGGTGAACGCGCGTTTGATATTTTCTCACGTTTACTACGCGAGCGTATCGTGTTTTTGACGGGGCCGGTTGAAGATGGCATGGCGTCTTTGGTGGTGGCTCAATTGCTGTTTCTCGAAGCTGAGAACCCTAAGAAAGAGATTTCTCTTTATATCAACTCTCCCGGTGGTGTGGTGACGTCAGGCTTGGCGATTTACGATACGATGCAGTTCATTCGCCCGCCCGTGACGACGTTATGTGTCGGCCAAGCGGCGTCCATGGGGTCGCTTTTGCTGGCGGCTGGCGCCAAAGATCAGCGTTTCGCACTGCCGAATGCCCGGATCATGGTGCATCAACCTTCGGGCGGGTATCAGGGGCAGGTGACGGATATTATGATCCATGCCCGTGAGGTCGAGAGCCTCAAAAAACGGCTCAACGAAATTTATGTGCACCACACGGGACAGGGTTTCGAAACGATAGAAAAAGCGCTTGAGCGCGACAATTTTATGACATCCGAGATGGCCAAAGATTTTGGTATTATCGACAAAGTGATGGAAAAGCGGCCAAATGAGCCGGAATCGGTTACATCCTGAGGCGATTTTCGTTTTTGAAATTGGCTGTAGCGGTTTTGATCCAGTTGTTGCAGAATGACTGGATGGAAAAGATTTGTTTAGGAAGCTTGGTTAAAGATCGATTCTTAATGGCCGGGTTGCGGCTGATTTAAGACGAGGCAAACCAGCCAAATTGAGGTTTTATCCGCTTCGGACCTTCTTCGGAGTTGGATAGTACGGAGAAAAATCATGAGCAAGGTCAGCGGAACGGACCCAAAAAGCACGCTTTACTGCTCCTTTTGCGGCAAAAGCCAGCATGAGGTTCGCAAATTGATTGCTGGACCTACCGTGTTCATCTGCGATGAATGCGTCGAATTATGCATGGATATCATCCGCGAAGAGAGCAAGTCATCGCTTGTGAAATCCCGTGATGGCGTTCCGACGCCAAAGGAAATTCGCAAAGTTCTCGATGATTACGTCATCGGCCAAGAACATGCGAAGAAGGTGCTCTCGGTTGCGGTGCATAACCATTATAAACGACTAAACCACGCGACAAAGCATAATGATGTCGAGCTTGCGAAGTCCAATATCTTGCTGGTTGGTCCAACGGGTTCGGGAAAAACGCTTCTGGCTCAGACGCTTGCGCGTATTTTGGATGTGCCGTTCACGATGGCGGATGCAACCACGCTGACGGAAGCGGGCTATGTCGGCGAGGATGTTGAAAATATCATTTTAAAGCTCCTTCAAGCCTCTGATTACAATGTCGACCGCGCGCAGCGGGGTATCGTCTATATCGACGAAATTGATAAGATCAGCCGTAAATCCGATAATCCTTCAATTACCCGCGATGTGTCGGGCGAAGGCGTGCAGCAGGCGCTTTTGAAAATTATGGAAGGCACCGTCGCATCCGTTCCGCCGCAGGGGGGCCGTAAGCATCCGCAGCAGGAGTTTTTGCAGGTGGATACGACGAATATCCTGTTCATTTGCGGTGGAGCTTTCGCGGGCTTGGAGCGGATCATTCAGGCGCGTGGTAAAGGCACCTCAATTGGTTTTGGCGCGCGGGTTGAAGCGCCGGATGACCGTCGTACAGGTGCTATTTTCCGCGAAACCGAACCAGAAGATTTGCTGAAATTCGGTCTCATTCCTGAATTTGTCGGTCGTTTGCCTGTGATTGCAACACTTGAGGATCTCGATGAGCCTGCGCTTAAAAAGATACTCACTGAGCCTAAGAACGCGCTTGTGAAACAGTATCAACGTCTGTTCGAGATGGAAGATATCGAATTGACCTTCTCGGATGATGCCGTTTCTGCGATTGCCAAGAAAGCGATCGAGCGCAAGACGGGGGCGCGTGGTCTGCGTTCGATCATGGAAGGCATTTTGCTCGAAACCATGTATGATTTGCCTAGCCTTGATGGGTGTGAGCAGGTGGTTATCGGGCCGGAAGTGATCGATGGTAAGGCGCGTCCGCTTTATATTTATTCAGAAAAACTGATCGAAACCGCCACCAGCGCCTAATTTCACATTGATTTGTCCACGGGATGCGTGAAAATTGAGGTTGGTGCGGCTTGAAACCGTATCAGCCTCACGCCATTTATGAGGAGTGGAGTTCAGCTCATAAGTGGCACGGTGCCAGAGGGGAGTTCGCTAGCGGGGTGGTCGGTTCCATTTCCGCTGTCCATGGGGTAGCCCATTCGGGTATTCCGGGACCATTAATGTGAAGGATAAAGTATCATGCCAACGGCAAAGAAGCGGCCCTCCGTCGAAATCGGTTCGCGCGCGACCTATTCGGTTCTACCTCTTCGCGATATCGTTGTTTTTCCGCATATGATTGTTCCGCTTTTCGTTGGTCGTGAAAAGTCGATCCGAGCGCTTGAAGATGTGGTGCGAAGCGAGAAGCTTATTTTGCTCGCGACCCAGAAAAACGCCGGCGATGATGATCCTTCGACGGACGCCATTTTCACGATGGGTACTTTGGCGACTGTGTTGCAATTGCTCAAATTGCCCGACGGCACGGTAAAGGTGCTCGTCGAGGGTGTTAGCCGCGCTAAGGCCGAAGCCTTTGTTGCAGGGGCAACTTTCATGCAGGCCGAGGCGGTCGCTGTTCCAGACGAAATATCGAGCCAAATCGAGGCGGAAGCGCTCGCACGCTCGGTTGTCAATGAGTTTGAAGGCTATGTAAAGCTTAACAAAAAGATTTCACCAGAAGTCGTTGCTGCCGTTACGCAAATTGATGATTACGCCAAGCTTGCTGATACGGTTGCCTCGCATTTGGCGGTTAAAATTACCGATAAACAGGACGTGCTCGAAATCACCGATGTGGTGAAGCGCCTTGAAAAGGTGCTTGGCTTCATGGAGAGCGAAATCTCCGTGCTTCAGGTCGAAAGGCGCATCCGCTCGCGCGTTAAGCGCCAGATGGAGAAGACCCAGCGCGAATATTACCTCAACGAACAAATGAAGGCGATCCAGAAGGAACTGGGCGACGAGGACGGCAAAGACGAACTCGGCGAGCTTGAAGACCGGATCAACAAGACCAAGCTTTCCAAGGAAGCCCGCGATAAGTCGCTGGCTGAGCTGAAGAAGCTGCGTCAAATGTCGCCAATGTCGGCGGAGGCCACCGTTATCCGCAATTATCTCGATTGGATGCTCGCTTTGCCATGGGGCAAGCGCTCGAAGATCAAAAAGGATCTTCCGGGTGCGAAGGCGCTGCTTGATTCTGATCATTTTGGCCTTGAGAAGGTCAAAGAGCGGATTGTTGAATATCTGGCCGTGCAGCAACGCGCCAATAAGCTGACGGGTCCTATTCTTTGCCTCGTTGGTCCTCCAGGCGTGGGTAAGACTTCGTTGGGCAAATCGATTGCCAAGGCAACGGGTCGCGAATTTGTTCGTATGTCGCTTGGTGGTGTGCGCGACGAGGCTGAAATTCGGGGCCATCGCCGGACCTATATCGGCTCGATGCCAGGTAAGATCATCCAGTCCTTGAAGAAAACAAAGACGCAAAATCCGCTGTTCCTGCTTGATGAAATCGACAAGCTCGGCATGGATTTCCGGGGTGATCCGTCGTCTGCTTTGCTAGAAGTGCTCGATCCTGAGCAGAATTCGACGTTTAATGACCATTATCTGGAGGTGGATTACGACCTCTCGAATATCATGTTCATTACGACGGCGAATACGCTGAATATTCCGCCAGCGCTGCTTGATCGTATGGAGGTGATCCGTATCGCAGGCTATACGGAAGACGAGAAGCTCGAAATCGCCAAAAGGCATCTGATCCCCGAGGCGCGCATCAAGCATGGTCTGACCGAGAAGGAATGGACCGTTTCGGATGAAGCGTTGATGTTCGTCATCCGTCGCTACACACGGGAGGCGGGCGTTCGTAACCTGTCGCGTGAACTTGCCAATTTGGCGCGTAAGGCGGTGAAGGAAATCTTGATGGCCGCCGGTGCGGTGACCAAGGTTCATGTCACCGAGGAGAAGCTCCCGGATTATCTGGGTGTTCCGAAATACCGCTATGGCGAGACGGAATCCGAGGATCAGGTCGGCCTTGTGACGGGTTTGGCCTGGACCGAGGTTGGCGGCGAGTTGCTCACCATCGAAGGCGTCATGATGCCCGGCAAGGGCCGTATGACGGTGACGGGTAACCTGAAGGACGTGATGAAGGAATCGATTTCGGCGGCGGCGTCCTATGTTCGCTCGCGGGCGATTGATTTCGGGATTGAACCGCCGCTGTTTGAGCGTCGCGATATCCATGTTCACGTCCCCGAAGGCGCGACACCGAAGGATGGGCCGTCAGCCGGTATTGGAATGGCTACCGCTATCGTGTCGATGCTGACGGGTATCCCTGTTCGCCGTGATGTGGCGATGACGGGTGAAGTCACGCTAAGGGGCCGTGTATTGCCGATTGGCGGCTTGAAAGAAAAGCTTCTCGCGGCGTTGCGTGGTGGTGTGAAAAAGGTCCTTATTCCGGAAGAAAATGCCAAGGATTTGGTTGATATTCCGGACAGCGTGAAGAACGGTATGGAAATCATCCCGGTCTCGCGGATGGATGAGGTGATCCGTCATGCTCTCATTCGGCAACCGCAACCGATCGAGTGGACAGAGGAACTTTCGTCACTTAAGCCGCCGGTGGTGGAAGAGGATATGAGCGGAATTGTCGCCCATTGAGCGTGGTTAAGTTGCAAAAAGGGCCGCCAATTCGTTTTGTCGGCCCTTTTTAATGGAAAAGCCGCTATCTTCTCGTCATAATAAGGGTTTTACCCTTGCGTCTCCTGTCGTGGCTTGAAAAAACCCTGCCTATGGCCGTGCGATTCGGTTGCATGTATCACAATGGAGAATGACAATGAATAAAGGCGATCTGGTTTCTGCGGTTGCGGATGAGACAAATTTGACGAAGGCTCAGGCAGGCGCTGCGGTTGATGCCGTTCTTGATGCCATTACGGCCTCGTTGAAGAAGGGTGACGAAGTTCGCCTTGTTGGTTTTGGTACCTTTGCCGTAACAAAGCGCGAAGCTGGCACTGCGCGCAACCCGCGCACGGGCGAAACGATTGCGACCAAGGCGTCGGTTACGCCAAAGTTTAAGGCAGGTGCGGCGTTGAAGGCCTCTGTGAACGGCTAAGACGATTTGCGACAGGAATGGCTTGCGTGAGCAGGCCATTCTGACATAAGAACCCGTTAAGGGCGGTTAGCTCAGTTGGTAGAGCATCTCGCTTACACCGAGAATGTCGGCGGTTCGAGACCGTCACCGCCCACCACCCTTCGCTTTTGGCTTCGGGTGGCTTACGCCGAGTAATACAATTGATCTGACGTTAGTTTTAAGATTGTTCGCTACCTTTTTTGATGTCGTCCTCATTTCGGGCTTCGATTTTTGTATTTTTCCCGCGTTATTTTTAAATGCCGGAAAATACATTCTATAAAACTCCTGTCACAATTGCATATTAATGCTCCGTTCATAGCGAATTGGGTAAACAACGCGCTATATTGCATATTCGTGTGGCTTGACTTGTTCGATAGGGTCCCTTATCTCGTCGACTGCCGTTGAACGGTACGCCGTTTTGGGGGAGTAGCTCAGTTGGTTAGAGCGTCGGCCTGTCACGCCGAAGGTCGCGGGTTCAAGTCCCGTCTCTCTCGCCATCCTTTCCGGTGAAATTCCGTTAAGGAAGGCAATTGGGCTCGATGTTGGTCCTCCCATCGCGAAGATGCTGTTTGTGGTTTTTGCTTTGTTGGATCGTGCGATGAACTTTGGTTCAGGCTTTACGTTTGCGGTATTAGCGGCCTTTTTTGCGGCCGTTTTTTCGTTTGTCGCCATTCCCGCTTTGCTACCGTTTTTAAGAAAACATGCCCTTGCCAAGGTCAATGCGCGGTCGAGCCATAAAGTACCAACACCGCAGGGCGCAGGCATTGCGCTTGTCGCGGGGGTTATTGGTGTGTTTGCGACAGCGATTATTTTCGCGCCGTTTCTGACATTATCGGATCGCATGGCGCTTGCCGCGTTGGGCGCGGGGGCGGTGTTGATTTCGGCGATTGGGTTTTTAGACGATGTGCGGCCACTGCCCGTCTTGCCGCGCGTTGGCGGGCAATTCGCCTTGATCGGTTTGATGCTTTACGTCACGCCTTCTTATATCTCCTTATTTGATGGGGCGTTGCCTTTGGTCGTTGAGCGGCTTTTTGCGGCGGTGGCCCTGTTTTGGATGATCAATCTGACGAATTTCATCGATGGGTTGGATTGGCTTACGGTTGCCCAATTTGTGCCTGCGGCGGTTATTCTCATTGTCCTGTCAGCCTTTGCGATGCCAACCCCGCTGGTTGCGATGATCATGGCCCCCATTTTGGGCGGGTTGATTGGCTTTGCCCCTTATAATAAACCTGTTGCGAAACTCTTTCTCGGCGATACCGGGAGTTTGGTGATTGGCCTTGTGGGTAGCTATGCGCTTTATCGCGTGGCAACCGATATCAGCTTTTTTGCGGCGGTTATTATTCCACTCTACGCGATCTCGGATACCTCGATTACGCTGGTTCGGCGTATTCTCAAGGGTGAAAAGATTTGGACGCCGCATCGCAGCTTCTTTTTCCAACGCGCGACATCAATGGGCTGGTCGGTTTATCAGGTGGTGGGTACCGTTGCAGCGCTTAACATCTATCTCGCTTTCTGGGGCTGGGTGGCCGCTAATGCCGTCTCTAATACCGTAACGATGATCGCGTTTATGATGGCGCTTGGAGCGGTATTGGTCACGTTGCGCGCCTTTACCCGCGTTCCGGCAGAAGCGCTGGCCGTTTCTAATCTCTGAGCAGTTGCGCGCGCCACCATTTCAGCGTTTCAGACAGTCCTTCTTTAAAAGGAACGGTCGGTCGCCATCCGGTTGACGCCAAGCGGGCAGCATGGCCAAAGAGCATGGGAATGTCATCTTCGGATACAGCTCGGGTTCCGCGAATAAGAGCGCCCGGCTTTTCGGCTAATTTTTCTAATTCGTCCAAAATAAACGATAATTGGACGGGTAAACCAGACGCGAGATTAACCGCACCTTCGAGCGACGAATGCGTGAGGGCCAGAATGCCGCGCACGAGATCGCTTATATGCATGTAATCGCGCCACTGATGTCCTGCACCGAAGCTTTCTGGTTGGCCCGTGATCAAGGCCCGACAAGCCGATGGAACGAGACGTTGCGGCTTTTCGTTGGGACCATAGACGAAGAAAATACGCCCGGTTGCGGATGAAAATTGTCCTTTACGGCTTTGCTCACTCAGCGCCCGGTGAAAGGCGAGTTTGATTTCTCCATAAAGAGACGAAGGCTCCTCCGGCGTTTCCCCTTCGATCATGTGGCCTGATTGCCAGCTATATTCGGCGACCGATCCAAGATTAATGAAACGCTCGCCGCCCGTTCGGGCAAAGGCTTCTGCCAATTTCAGGCTGGCCGTAAGCCAAGCCTCATTGTCTTTATGCGCCCAAAAGGCACCGTGATCGGTCACCCAGGCGCCGTGGATGATATGGCTTGGCTTGATATAATCGATTAAGGCTGCGGGCGTCTCGGCGTCCAATAGATTGCCCTGATGCCAATGGATGGGTTGCTTTCCCGTGGTCTCGGTAGGGGGCGAGCGACTGATCGCGTGAATTTCGGCCCATTCCTCTTTTTGGCTAAGCTCTGCGCATATATGCGAGCCGATAAATCCGGATGCGCCAGTAATCAGTAGTCGCTTCTTGCTGGATGTCATGCGGATTGCATTTCAAATTGCGGGTCATATTCGGATAGCAAGGGCAGTGCCTTATCCCGTTCGCCGATCACCTGAGGGGAGGCAGGCCATTGAATACCGATTTCAGGGTCATCATAGCGAATGCCGCGCTGAAGTTCGGCATGATAGGGCGCGAAGAGGTGATAAGAGAGCGTTGTGTTCGCTGTGAGCGTTAGATAGCCATGTGCAAATCCCGCGGGAACTAAAAGCGCCTTGTGGCTTTCATCACCCGTTAAACTCGTTCCGAACCAGTGTTTATAGCTGGGTGAACCGCGTCTTAAATCCACAACAACATCAAAAGCCGCGCCACTCATACAGCGAACCAATTTGGCTTCGGGATGCGGGTTTAACTGAAAATGCATACCGCGCAGGGTGTAAGGAGCGAGGTTGAAGGCTTCAGCCGTATGATCAATGATCGCGTTGATGCCAATCGACGAAAAGGCGGAGCGGTCGAAACTGCGCATAAAGTGGCCACGCGCGTCTGAATGAACCGGAAAAACTAGGATATAACAATCTTTAAGGGGCGTTTCTTCAATCTTCATGGCCACTCCAAAATCGCAGGCATGGGAATGGGGATTATGAAACGCCCGCCCCATTCACGAATGAAGGCAAATTCTGCCGTAATTTCCGTTTTAAGATTCCACGGGAGAAGGAGGATATAATCGGGCTTTCGCTCTGTGATCACGGTCGGAGACAGGATCGGAATATGCGATCCGGGCAAATATTTTCCTTGTTTTGAAGGGGCGCGATCAACCGTAAAATCGATCAATTCACGGCCAATACCGCAAAAATTCAAAAGCGTATTGCCCTTCGCCGGTGCGCCATAGGCGGCGATTGTTTTGCCTTTCGCTTTAAGCTCATGGAGCAATGCGAGCAGTTCTTGCTTGATCCGCGCAACTTTGGCGGCGAAGGCGAGATAGGGCGCGTCGGTATCAAGGCCAGCGCTCAACTCTTTGGCCCGTATCGCTTTAAGGCTTTGTGTTTCCTCAAACCCGGCATTGATATGCGAAACATAGAGCCGCAACGAACCGCCATGGGTGGGTAACGCCTCGCCATCAAACACGCGTAGACCAGCCATCGCGAAAATCGGCTCAAGGGCTTTTAAAGAGAGATAGGAAAAATGCTCGTGATAAATTGTGTCAAACTGGCACAATTCGAGCAAATTCAAGAGATGTGGAAATTCAAAGGTTGCGATGCCGTTGGGTTTCAAAAGTTCGCGGAAACCCGCTACGAAATCATTGATCTTTGGCACATGGGCTAAAACATTATTGGCGACCATCAGATCAGCCGCGCCAATCGATACGCGGAGTTTTTTGGCCTCAGCCTCGCCAAAAAAGGTTTCAAGGGTTGGGACCCCCCGCTGTTCGCGTGCAATATGCGCGACATGGGAGGCGGGTTCAATGCCGGTTACGGGGATCCCGGCAGCTTTAAAATACTGCAATAAATAACCGTCATTGCTTGCAATCTCGACAATATGGCTCAAAGGTCCGAGGTGTAAGTTCACAACCATTTGGTTGGCATAGGCGCGCGCATGAGCGAGCCAACTGTCCGACATCGAGGATTGATAAGCATAATGCGGGGCGAACACATCGCCAGGCTGGACAAAGTCCTCCAATTGAACAAGGCGGCACGCGCCACACACAAAGGCGCGCAGCGGATAGGTGGGCTCGGGCTTTGTGAGGGCTTCGGCATCCAAATAATCATTTGCGATAGGGGTCTTGCCCAGATCGGCCATGACGAGCATCAGCGGCGTATGGCAATGTCGGCATAAGGGAGCATGATCCGTCATGGCGATTGTCACCAAATTTTCCACGGTGCGTGGCCCGACTGCCATAATTCATCGAGCTGCGTTTTGTCGCGTAGCGTGTCCATCGGCTGCCAGAAGCCGTCATGGCGATAGGCTGTAAGCTCATTTGTTTTGGCCAAAGTCTCAAGGGGCTTTCTTTCCCACACGGTCGCATCGCCGTCGATCAAGTCAAACACGCTGGGCGTGAGTACAAAAAAGCCGCCATTGATAAACCCGCCATCGCCGCTGGGCTTCTCGATAAAGCCTTTGACGCCACCATCGACGCCAAGATCGAGCGCGCCAAACCGTCCTGGCGGGCGCACCGAGGTGACGGTCGCTTTCCGGCCCGATGCAATGTGATGTTCATAAAGCGATGTGAGGTTGATATCGGCTAGCCCATCACCATAGGTCATAAAAAATGGCGCGTCTTGTAGCATTGGCGCAATGCGTTTCAAGCGCCCGCCTGTCATGGTTGTATCGCCCGTGTCGATCAGGCTCACTTTCCAATCCTCCGCGCGACGATTGTGGTAGGAAACCGTGTTATCGGTAAAATCGAAAGTAACGTCGGAGCGGTGGAGCAGGTAATTGGCAAAAAATTCCTTGATCATATAGCCTTTATATCCAAGGCAAATCACAAATTCTTTGACGCCTTGGTGGTAATACAGCTTCATAATATGCCACAGAATTGGCGCCCCGCCGATCTCGACAAGGGGCTTGGGCCGTAAACCTGTCTCCTCGGAAAGACGTGTGCCTAGGCCGCCTGCCAGAATTACCGCCGTGTTGATCATTTTCTACTCAATTTTACGCCAATGGCCTCACAGAAGGACGCTATTTCCTATAAACCATTTAAAGCGAAAAGAATGTTAAAACCCTCAACGAACATGCTTTTTGATTTAACAATGAATTGCCTTAAGTTTTAGCCAAATTGGCGGGCTGAGTTTACTTTTGTAAAGTAATTTGCCGTTTGTTGCCGCGTCAAAGGGGTTAAATGTTCCGGATGAAGCGCGTGCGTTTTGTACCATTCTGCCGTCAGCATTATGGCTTCATCAATGCCGATCTCAGGACGCCAGCCAAGATTTTGTTTGGCTTTTGTTGGGTCAATCTGGAGAAAATTGGCTTCATAGACGGGTGAATGGGTTGTCTCGATTGATGCTTTTGTCCAGCTTTGCGCCATTTTTTCCAATAGGGCCGCAACCGAGATGCAATCGGATGGTTCTGGGCCGAAATTCCATGCTTCGCCAAGGGGTTCGCCTGATTGTTTAATCTCACCCGATAAAATTCGGTTAAGCAATATAAGATAGCCATGCACCAGACAAAGCACATGTTGCCAAGGGCGGGTTGACAGCGGATTACGGATCACGAGCGGCGTATTGCTCGCGATGGCGCGGGCGTAATCGGGAATGAGGCGGTTTATGGACCAATCGCCGCCGCCAATGATGTTGCCACCACGGGCGGTTTCAATCGCCATATTTCTTTGCCAAGAGGGAAGCGACAGGCGGTAGCCGTCAATCGCCATCTCGGCGGCCGCTTTGGATGCCGAATAGGGATCGTGGCCGCCGATCCTGTCGGTCTCTGTGAACCTATTCTGTTGACCGTTATTGGCGTAAACTTTGTCCGTTGTAATCGCGACCACCCCCTCAACCGAGCTGGTTTTACGGGCGGCTTCAAGGACGCTTACCGTCCCTAAAACATTGGTTTGGAAGGTGCCAACGGGGTCTGCGTAAGAGGGGAGAACAAGAGGTTGGGCGGCCAAATGCAGAATGGCTTGCGGCTTGATCGCGCCAACATGCTCTAAGACTGCATGGTGATCGGCAATATCAAGGAGCCGATGGCTCGTTAGGATCGACTCAACCTTGGTTAAATCGAACATGGACGGCATCGTTGCGGGCGGTAGCGCAAGGCCATGGATGCGCGCGCCAAAATGTTGTAAGACATGGCAAACCCAGCTTCCGGTAAAGCCGGTATGGCCCGTTACCAGAATATCAGCCCCCTTAAGCGCTGGAAAAAGCGTCACATCACCCTCTCTAACATCCCAAATATGAGCAGTAGAGGAATTAACGGCAAGATTAAAAGATTGCGTTAAGATCAGTAAGTCGCGCGGCCACCCGACAAATCAAACACAGCGGCGGTCGTAAACGAATTATCCTTGGAGCACAGCCACGCGATCATGGCCGCTGCCTCATTAACCTGTAAAAACCGACCGCGCGGGATGCGCGAGAGCATATAATCAATGTGTTCCTGCTTCATTTGATCAAAAATAGCGGTCTTGGCGGCGGCGGGCGTGACGCAATTTACCGCGATGTCTTGGCCCGCCAATTCTTTGCCTAAGGATTTCGTAAGCGCAATGACGCCTGCTTTTGAGGCCGAATAGGCGGAGGCATTCGGGTTGCCTTCTTTGCCCGCAATTGACGCAATGTTGACGATACGCCCATAGGCTTGAGCCTTCATTACAGGCACGACATATTTACAGCAATAAAACACGCCATTGAGGTTGATATTGATAATATCATGCCACGCATCAAGCGGGTAATCGGCGACAGGCATATTAGGGCCAGCAATGCCAGCATTATTGACCATAATATCGATGCGCCCAAAGGCCTTGAGCGTGGCAGCGGCTGCGGCTTCCACGGAAGTTGCGTCGGATTGTTCGACTTTGACAACGATGGAACCGACGAGGCTCTTTGACGCTTGTTGTGCCAGCGCCTCATCCTTGTCCCAAAGAGCAACACGCGCGCCCGATTGCGTCAACCGTGCAGCAACCGCATAGCCGATGCCTTGTGCGCCTCCGGTTACAACCGCAAATTGTCCTTTGGTATCAATCTGGTTCGCCATGTATTGTCTCCCTAGGGTTTTTGTTTGTCTCTTCATCCCGTGTATCGCGTGAATTACGACGCGCGACAAGAGGGGGGCTTGCGGGTCTGCCGATGGATCGGAAGCGAAATGAGCATGTGGAAATACGTCCAATTCATGAGACAAAGGGTCAATATGTCATCTTGCGCTGCAACAAAGGGTGGGCTAATCGTCTGCCGATGCTTAAAAATCGATGATGTGAGTCTGGTGGTTAAGGGTTATTTTAACCGCTTGTCATCATAGAAGCGTTTGATAGAGCCTGAGCGGCGTTGATTTTGGTGACGCCGCTACCGGCCAAAACGGAGTGGAACAGCATGGGACAGACGATCGATCATTTGCTCGTCGACTATTTGCCGCTTGTCGTCTTCATTGGGCTGAGCCTCGTGATCGGCATTGCCTTGCTGGTGATTCCCTTCCTCGTTGCCTATTCTAATCCCGATCCTGAAAAGCTCTCCGCTTACGAATGCGGCTTTAATGCGTTCGACGATGCGCGTATGAAATTTGACGTGCGGTTTTATCTGGTCTCGATCCTGTTTATCATTTTCGATCTTGAGGTCGCTTTTCTGTTCCCTTGGGCAGTGGCGTTCAAAAGCGTCGGTCTTTTCGGTTTTTGGTCGATGATGCTGTTTTTAGGCGTTTTGACCATAGGCTTTGTGTATGAATGGAAGAAGGGCGCACTCGAATGGGATTGACCCCTCAAACTGGCACCATGGTGTCGGAGGCTCCACGCGGCATTCTTGATCCGTCAACGGGCAAGCCTGTTGGCGCGAATGACCCATTTTTCTCGGAAGTGAACGCCGAGCTGGGCGATAAAGGCTTTTTGGTCACTTCGACCGATGACCTCATCCATTGGGCGCGCACTGGCTCGCTGATGTGGATGACCTTTGGTCTGGCCTGTTGCGCGGTCGAGATGATGCAGCTTTCCATGCCGCGTTATGATGTGGAGCGCTTCGGTTTCGCGCCGCGCGCCTCGCCACGCCAGTCGGATGTGATGATCGTCGCTGGCACGCTGACCAACAAAATGGCCCCCGCGCTCCGCAAGGTCTATGACCAGATGCCGGAGCCGCGTTATGTGATTTCGATGGGTTCCTGCGCCAATGGCGGCGGGTATTACCACTATTCTTATTCGGTTGTGCGCGGTTGCGACCGGATCGTTCCGGTGGATATTTATGTTCCGGGCTGCCCGCCAACAGCCGAGGCGCTTTTGTATGGGGTGCTTCTTTTGCAGAAGAAAATTCGGCGCGTCGGCACGATTGAACGGTAAAGCAGGGTAGGTTGGTTAGATCACAAGGAGCACAATAATGTCTGAGCCAGTTGATTTTATCGTACCCATGCTGCGTGAGATGCGGGCTGAAAATATCGCCCTTCACGAAAAGACGCGGACCGATCTCACGAAGGATATTGCGCGATTGGATAAGCGAATTGAGAAGATTGAGGGTTCTCTCGTTTCTTTCCGGCAGGCTCAAACGGCAGATACGTTGATGAGCAAGCTCGTCACGGGCGAATTTGAAGAACGGATCGAGATTTTGGAAGCAAAGGTCCGGCAATTGGAAATGGCGAAATGAGTGAAAAGCTTCATAGGCTTGGCGAGGCGATTGTTGCGGCGTTACCGGGTGCGGTCACGGGCTTTGAGGTCGCATTTGGCGAGTTGAATGTGCGGGCTGAAGCCTCGGAAACCCTCAAGGTTTTAACGACCTTGCGGGATGATGCTCGTTTCAACTTCATCAACTTTACCGATTTGGCGGGTGCGGATTATCCAGCGCGGGAAAAGCGGTTTGATTTGGTGTGGCATCTTCTGTCGCCCAAGCATAACCATCGCGTTCGGGTAACCTTTGAGGCCGATGAGCGGACGCTGGTGCCCTCGGCTATATCGGTGTTTCCGGCCGCCAATTGGTATGAGCGCGAGATTTATGATCTCTATGGTGTGCTATTTTCCGATCATCCCGATCTGCGCCGTATTCTGACCGATTACGGCTTCGAAGGACATCCGCTACGCAAAGACTTTCCGACGACGGGTTATGTCGAAGTTCGCTACGACGACGAAGAGAAGCGCGTTGTCTACGAGCCTGTTAAGCTTGTGCAGGAATTTAGAAATTTTGACTTTTTATCACCTTGGGAAGGGACGGAGTATGTGTTGCCGGGGGATGAGAAGGCTAAGTGAGCGAATAGTGAGTGGCGAATAGCGAATAGGGGCTGGGGCAAATAAATTGGTTGATGATGAAATTCGGTCTTATCAAGATCTCGCTGTCTGGCGAAATTCTATGGATTTGGCTGAAGAGTGTTACCGGGCTACGAAATTGTTTCCAAAAGATGAAATGTACGGAATGACATCGCAAATCCGAAGAGCTGCAGCATCCGTTGCTGCCAATATCGCCGAGGGACATGGGCGCGAGCATACTGGCTCGTTCGTGCAGTCGTTGCGTATTGCGCAAGGCTCACTTAAAGAATTGGAAACGCATATTATTTTAGCTCAACGTGTCGGTTTGGTTGTGTCAGAAACCTCGTTGCACTTGCTTACAAAGTTCGACCAGATTGGTCGAATGCTGCGATCCCTTATTCGCGCATTGCAAAAGCGTATAGAAGGGAAAGGCTGAAAATGCTCCGCTTCCCCTATTCGCTATTCGCCATTCGCTATTCGCTGGAATCCCTTCCATGACCGAACATCAACTCAGAAATTTTTCGATTAACTTCGGTCCACAACATCCGGCGGCTCACGGCGTGTTGCGTCTTGTGCTCGAGCTCGATGGCGAAGTGGTCGAACGTGTCGATCCGCATATCGGTTTGCTGCATCGCGGCACCGAAAAGCTGATCGAATCCAAGACCTATTTGCAGGCTTTGCCGTATTTTGATCGGCTCGATTACGTTGCCCCCATGAACCAAGAGCACGCTTATTCGCTCGCGGTTGAGAAACTCTTGGGTATTACTGTCCCGCGTCGTGGTCAGTTGATCCGCGTTTTGTTCTCGGAAGTGGGCCGTCTTCTGTCGCATCTTTTGAATGTGACGACGCAAGCCATGGATGTGGGTGCTTTGACGCCGCCGCTTTGGGGGTTTGAAGAGCGCGAAAAATTGATGATGTTTTATGAGCGGGCCTCTGGCGCGCGGATGCATTCGGCCTATGTGCGTCCGGGTGGCGTGCATCAGGATCTGCCCGAGGCGCTGATCGACGATATGGAAGCGTTCTGCGATCCGTTTTTGCAGGTTTGCGATGATCTTGAGACGTTGTTGACCGAGAACCGCATTTTCAAGCAGCGTAACGTCGATATCGGCGTCGTCTCCTTGGATGAGTGCTGGGCGTGGGGCTTCTCAGGCGTGATGGTGCGTGGCTCGGGTGCGGCGTGGGATTTGCGGAAATCGCAGCCTTATGAATGCTATGCGGAGATGGATTTTGACATTCCAATCGGCAAAAACGGTGATAATTACGACCGTTATTGCATCCGCATGGAAGAAATGCGCCAATCGATCCGCATCATGAAGCAGTGTATCGCCGAGCTTCGGAAGCCTGAAGGCCGGGGCGCGATCTCCTCGCTCGACGGCAAAGTGGTGCCGCCAAGCCGCTCTGAAATGAAGCGTTCAATGGAAGCGCTGATCCATCATTTCAAGCTCTATACTGAAGGCTATAAAGTGCCAGCGGGCGAGGTGTATGCCGCCGTTGAAGCGCCGAAGGGCGAGTTCGGCGTCTATCTCGTCTCGGATGGCACCAACAAGCCGTATCGCTGCCGCATCAAGGCCCCGGGTTTTGCCCATCTGCAATCGATGGATTTCATGTGCCGCGGCCATATGTTGGCGGATGTTTCGGCTATTTTGGGTTCGCTCGACATCGTGTTTGGCGAGGTTGACCGCTAATGATTGTTATTTTGTCCAGAACGGGTGACTGCTAATGTCCGTCCGCCGCCTCGCACCAGATGCTTTACAGCCTGCAAGCTTTGCTTTTACGCCGGAAAATTTGGCGTGGGCTGAAACCATTATCGCCAAATACCCGGCTGGCCGTCAGGCTTCCGCCGTAATCCCGCTGTTATGGCGCGCGCAGGAGCAGCACCAGTATTGGTTGCCCCGTACGGCGATTGAATATGTTGCGCAAATGCTCGGCATGGCGAAAATCCGCGTGTTGGAAATAGCAACTTTCTACTCGATGTATAATCTTGAGCCGGTCGGCAAGCATTTCATCCAAGTGTGCGGCACCACGCCATGTCGGTTGAATGGTGCTGAAAAGATCATCAAGGTTTGCGAAGAGCGGATCGGCGAGAAACGCCATGTGTCCGCTGATGGCAATTTCGCTTGGCTGGAAGTGGAATGCTTGGGCTCGTGCTGCAATGCGCCGATGGCGCAGATCAACAATGATTATTATGAAGATTTGACACCTGAGAATTTCGGCAAGCTGCTCGATGATATGGCCGCAGGCCGCCCTGTGAAAGTTGGCCCACAAAATAGCCGCAAGGGATCGGAGCCGCTTGGTGGCGCGAAAACGCTGATCGATGCTTCGCTCTATGACGGCTCTGTCGTGGGTTCGTGGAAGGCGCGGTTTGAGGCGGATGAAGCCAAGAAAGCGATTGCTGCTGCGGAAGCGGCCAAAGCAGCAGAGGTCGCTAAAGCCGCCGCTGCTGAAGCGGCGAAAGGATAAGCCCGATGCTCGCTGACAAAGACCGCATCTTTACCAATCTCTACGGCTTTCACGGCGCCGACCTTCCGTCTGCGTTAAAGCGCGGCAATTGGGATGGCACCAAGCTATTTGTCGACAAAGGCCGCGACTGGATCGTCAACGAGATGAAGGCATCAGGCCTTCGCGGACGGGGCGGCGCTGGCTTTCCGACGGGGCTTAAATGGTCGTTTATGCCGAAGGCGTCCGATGGCAGACCGCATTATCTCGTTGTTAATGCTGATGAATCCGAGCCCGGCACCTGCAAAGACCGCGAAATCATGCGGCATGACCCGCATCTTCTGGTCGAAGGCTGCCTGTTGGCCTCCTTCGCGATGGGGGCTAATGCCTGCTACATCTATGTGCGCGGCGAATATATCGCCGAGCGCGTGGCGCTGCAAAAGGCGGTTGATGAGGCCTATGCGGCCAAACTGATCGGCAAGGACAATGTGCATGGCTGGCCGTTTGATCTTTACGTGCATCACGGTGCGGGCGCTTATATTTGCGGCGAGGAAACCGCTCTTCTCGAGAGCCTTGAGGGCAAAAAGGGTCAGCCGCGATTGAAGCCGCCATTCCCGGCGAATATGGGGCTTTATGGCAATCCGACGACGGTGAACAACGTCGAGTCGATTGCCGTAGCAGGCACGATTTTGCGCCGGGGTGCGGGCTGGTTCTCCTCCTTAGGCAATCCAAACAATGTCGGCACCAAGCTCTTCTGCGTTTCCGGCCATGTGAATACGCCCTGCAATGTCGAAGAAGTGATGGGCATCACCTTCCGCGAGCTGATTGATCGCCATTGCGGCGGTATTCGCGGCGGCTGGGACAATCTGAAAGCGGTTATTCCGGGCGGCTCGTCCGTCAGGATGGTGCCTGCCGAGCAGATTATCGATACGCCGATGGATTTCGACAGCCTTTCGAAGCTGCGCTCGGGCCTTGGCACCGCGGCCGTGATCGTGATGGACAAGTCGACCGATATTATTCGGGCGATTGCGCGTCTCTCAGCCTTCTACAAGCATGAAAGCTGCGGCCAATGCACGCCATGCCGAGAAGGCACCGGCTGGATGTGGCGCGTGATGATGCGCATGGCGGAAGGCCGCGCGCAGAAGCGCGAAATCGACATGTTGCTGGAAGTGACCAAACAGGTCGAAGGCCACACGATTTGCGCGCTGGGTGATGCGGCGGCCTGGCCTATTCAGGGCCTGATCGCGCATTTCCGTCATGAAATTGAAGAACGGATTGATCAGTATTCAGCTAATCCGCATAGCGAGCCGGTGCGCATGATGGCGGCGGAGTAGGGGGCGGTGATGACAGACGAACCTGATAATCTGATTTTAGCTCTTCTTCGGCGGATGGATGCCAAGCTTGATCGCGTCATCGACGATGTTCATGATTTGAAGGTTCGGATGACTGGTGTAGAGGAAGGGTTGGCTGGCGTGAACCGTCGGCTTGATCGCCTAGAAGTTCGGCTTGATCGCGTTGAGCGGCGGCTCGATCTTGTCGATGCGGCGCATTAAGGACAAAACGATGAGCAAAATCATCATCGACGGCACCGAGATTGATGTTCCAGCCGATTACACGCTGTTGCAGGCGTGTGAGGCGGCGGGTGCGGAAGTGCCACGTTTCTGCTTCCATGAGCGGCTGTCGATTGCGGGCAATTGCCGCATGTGCCTCGTTGAAGTGAAGGGCGGTCCGCCAAAGCCAACCGCGTCCTGCGCGATGAATGTGCGCGATCTGCGCCCCGGCCCGAATGGCGAGCCGCCTGTGGTGCTCACCACCTCGCCGATGGTCAAAAAAGCCCGCGAAGGCGTGATGGAATTTTTGCTGATCAACCATCCGCTCGATTGCCCGATTTGCGATCAGGGCGGCGAGTGCGACTTGCAAGATCAGGCCATGGCCTATGGCGTCGATACCTCGCGTTACGCTGAAAACAAGCGCGCGGTGGAAGATAAATATATCGGCCCTCTGGTGAAGACCACGATGACGCGCTGCATTCAATGCACGCGCTGCGTTCGTTTTTCGACTGAGGTGGCAGGCGTTACCGATCTGGGGTTGACGGGGCGCGGTGAGGATGTCGAGATCACGTCCTATCTCGAAGCGGCTATGACGAGCGAATTGCAGGGCAACATCATCGATCTTTGTCCCGTCGGCGCACTAACCTCCAAGCCATACGAGTTTAAAGCGCGGCCTTGGGAACTCACCAAAACCGAATCCATTGACGTGATGGACGCGGTCGGCTCCGCCATCCGCATTGATAGCCGCAGCAATGAAGTGATGCGCGTGATGCCGCGGTTGAACGAGGCGGTGAACGAGGAATGGATCTCGGACAAAGCTCGTTTTATTTTCGATGGCCTGAAAACCCAGCGGCTTGACCGTCCCTATCTGCGCGTGAACGGCAAGCTCGCGCCTGTGAGCTGGCAGGAAGCGTTTTCTGCCATTGCGAATAAGCTGAAAACCGCTGCGCCTGAGCGCATTGGGGCCTTAGCGGGTCAATTGGCGAGCGTCGAGGATATGTTTGCGCTCAAAACGCTGATGGGTTTGTTGGGGTCGAAAAATATCGACGCGCGCTATCCGGGCTCGCCTTTACATCCGAAGCATGGCCGTGGCAGCTATCTTTTCAATTCAAGTATTGTCGGCATTGAAGATGCGGACGCTATTTTGATTATTGGCTCAAACCCGCGTCGTGAAGCGGCTGTACTGAATGCGCGTATCCGCAAGCGGTATTTGAAGGGCGGCGTTACGATTGGCGTTGTTGGCGAACAGGCCGATTTGACCTACCCCTACACCTATCTCGGCGCTGGTCCCGAAAGCTTGGCGGAAGCGGCTGCGAAGGTCTTTGCAGGCAAAGAGAAGCCGATGATGATCATCGGCCAAGGTGCGCTTAACCGTGCAGACGGCGGAGCAGTGTTGGCTACTTTGGCAAAAATCGCCATCGATTCCGGTATCGTCAAAGATGGCTGGAATGGTTTCAATATCCTTCATACCGAGGCCTCACTGGTCGGTGCGCTTGATATCGGCTTTGTGCCGGGCGAGGGCGGTTTGGATACGGCCCAGATGATCAAAACGGGTGCGCTTGATGTGTTGTTCTTGCTCGGTGTCGATGAGATCGAGGTACCGGAAGGTGCGTTTGTCGTCTATCAAGGCACGCATGGCGATAAGGGTGCGCATCGCGCCGATGTGATTTTGCCGGGTGCTGCGTTTAGCGAAAAATCCGGGCTTTATGTGAATACCGAAGGCCGTGTGCAATTGGCTAATCGTGCCATCTTCCCGCCGGGGGAAGCGCGTGAAGATTGGTCGATTCTGCGGGCGCTGTCGGCGGTTCTGGGTAAGGCTTTACCCTTTGACTCGCTCAACGCTCTCCGTAAGGTGCTTTATGAGACGTACCCGCACTTTGTCGTGGTTAGCAGTGTAGCTTCGGGCGAAGCCTCCTCGATTGCATCGCTTGCGAGCCTTGGGGGTGTGCTAGGCAAGGACGCGTTCCACTCTCTTGTTCGGGATTTCCATCTTACGAACGCTGTGGCGCGCGCTTCAAAAATCATGGCCGATTGCTCGGCGCTGGCCTCATCGCGTCACGCGCTGGCAGCGGAATAAGGAGAAGACTTTGGGTACGGACATCGCTTCTTACGGTTGGGCTTTGGCCTTGGGACTGACACTTTTAAAAAGCGTCGTGCTCGTCGTTGCTCTGCTGATTTTTGTTGCCTTCATTCTGCTCGCCGATCGCAAGATTTGGGCGGCGGTGCAGCTTCGCCGTGGACCGAATGTGGTTGGCCCTTTCGGTCTGTTCCAAAGCTTTGCCGATTTGCTCAAATTCATGCTGAAGGAGCCGACGATTCCGGCGGGCGCGAATAAGGGCGTGTTTTTGTTGGCCCCCTTGGTAACAACAACGCTTGCGCTGTCCGCATGGGCCGTGGTGCCTGTGATGGATGGCTGGGCGATTGCTAATATCAATGTGGGTATCCTGTATATTTTCGCAATTTCCTCGCTTGGCGTGTATGGCGTTATTATGGGGGGCTGGGCATCGAACTCGAAATATCCGTTCCTTGGCGCGCTGCGCTCTGCGGCGCAGATGGTGTCTTATGAAGTCTCGATTGGTTTTGTCATTATCACGGTGTTGCTCTGTGTCGGCTCGTTGAATCTGACAGATATTGTGAACGCACAACACAATCAGTTCGGCCTGTTTGGCTGGTTCTGGCTGCCTTTGTTCCCGATGTTCGTGATCTTTTTCATCTCGGCGCTGGCTGAAACCAACCGTCCCCCGTTTGATTTGCCGGAAGCGGAATCGGAGTTGGTAGCGGGCTTCATGGTGGAGTATGGCTCGACGCCTTACATGATGTTTATGCTTGGCGAATATGTCGCCATCGTTACGATGTGCGCGCTGACGACGATCCTCTTTTTGGGTGGCTGGTTGCCGCCTTTCGATATTCCACCGTTTACGTGGGTGCCGGGTGTCGTGTGGTTCGTCATTAAAGTGTGTGCGGTCTTCTTTATGTTTGCGATGGTGAAGGCGTTCGTGCCGCGTTACCGCTACGACCAGCTCATGCGTTTGGGCTGGAAGGTGTTTTTGCCGATCTCGTTGTTCATGGTCGTTGTTGTGGCTGGCGTGCTGCAATATACGGGCTGGGCGCCGGGGCATTGAGAGGATTACGACCATGAGACTGGATCAGGCCGCTAAATCCTTGCTGTTGAAAGAGTTCGTGTCAGCGTTCGCGCTTTCGATGCGCTATTTCTTCAAACCTAAGGCTACGATCAATTATCCGTTTGAAAAAAATCCGGTTAGCCCACGGTTTCGGGGTGAGCACGCATTGCGTCGCTATCCAAACGGGGAAGAGCGCTGCATCGCGTGTAAACTCTGCGAGGCGATTTGCCCGGCTCAAGCCATTACGATTGAAGCGGGTCCACGCCGCAATGATGGCACACGCCGCACCACCCGTTACGATATCGACATGACAAAATGCATTTATTGCGGCTTCTGCCAGGAAGCGTGTCCGGTGGATGCCATCGTCGAAGGCCCGAATTTCGAATTTGCCACTGAGACGCGCGAAGAGTTGTTCTATGACAAAGACCGGCTTTTGGAGAACGGCGCGCGCTGGGAGCGCGAGATTGCCCGTAATATTCGGCAGGATGCACCCTACCGCTGATCGGTCTGGTTGTGAGAGTTTTGGAATGGTCCGGCCTAGCCGGAACGCGTTGGGGATACGAGATATGAGCGCTGCTCAGGCCTTTTTTTTACCTCTTCTCGGCCGTTTTGGTCGGGTCGGCCTTTATGGTCATCATTTCGCGCAATCCTGTGCATTCGGTGCTGTTTCTGATTTTGGCCTTCGTGAATGCGGCGGGTCTCTTTCTGCTGATGGGCGCTGAATTTCTGGCGATGATTTTGGTTGTCGTTTATGTCGGTGCCGTCGCCGTGCTTTTCTTATTCGTGGTGATGATGCTCGACGTTGATTTTGCCGAACTCCGGCAGGGCTTTGCCAAGCATTTGCCATTGGGTGCGCTGTTGGGACTTTTGGTGTTCGGCGAATTATTCTCGCTGGTGCTGACCTATTTTATGGCCCCCGATGCGGCTCTCGTTGTTGCCAAGCCTACCAGTAATGCGATTTCGAATACGGAAGCGCTGGGCCGGGTGCTTTATACCGAGCATATCTATTATTTTGAAGTTTCGGGCTTTATTCTTTTGGTCGCCATGATCGGCGCGATTGTGCTGACCTTGCAGCATAAAACGGGCGTGAAGCGGCAAAACATCGCTGATCAGGTGGCGCGTACCAAGAAAACGGCGATGGAAGTGCGCAAAGTCGCGCCCGGCCATGGTTTGGGAGGGGAGTGACGGATATGATCGGATTGGCGCAATATCTTACCGTCTCGGCCATTTTATTCACACTTGGCGTGTTGGGCATTTTTATTAACCGCAAGAATGTGATCGTCATTTTGATGTCAATTGAGCTGATCTTGCTCTCCGTGAACATCAATCTCGTGGCGTTTTCCACCTTCGGCGGGACGCTGATCGGGCAGGTTTTTGCTTTGCTCGTTCTAACCGTTGCTGCGGCTGAAGCGGCCATCGGACTTGCTATTCTCGTCGTCTATTATCGCAACCGTGGTTCCATTGCGGTTGAAGACATCAACATGATGAAGGGCTGAGCGGGCTTATTCCCGTGAGATGATCATGATCCAAGCAATCGTATTTTTCCCACTTCTAGGCTTCCTCACCGCAGGGCTGTTTGGCCGCGTGTTAGGCCCACGCCCGAGCGAACTCGTCACCACGGGGCTGTTGATGGCATCAGCCGTGTTGTCTTGGATCGTGTTTATACACACCGGGTTTGGCGAGGGCGGCAAAACGCTGGTGCTTGCTAACTGGTTCACCTCGGGTAATTTATCGGTCGATTGGGCGTTTCGGGTCGATACGCTGACCGCCGTTATGCTGGTCGTGGTCAATTCGGTGTCCGCGCTCGTTCATCTCTATTCCATTGGCTATATGCATGAAGACCCATCGCGGCCGCGCTTTTTTGCGTATTTGTCGCTGTTTACCTTCGCGATGTTGATGCTGGTGACGTCGGATAATCTGGTGCAGATGTTCTTCGGCTGGGAAGGCGTGGGGCTGGCGTCTTATCTCCTGATCGGCTTCTGGTATGAAAAGCCAACGGCGGTAGCCGCCGCCATGAAGGCGTTCATTGTCAACCGCGTTGGCGATTTCGGCTTTGCTTTTGGTATCTTCGTCGTGTTTGCGCTGACAGGCTCTGTGAGCTATGACGCGATTTTTGCGCGGATTGGTGATCTCTCTGCTTTAAAGCTGCATCTGCTTGGCATTGAATGGGACGCGATGACGATCATCTGCCTGCTGCTGTTTGTCGGCGCGATGGGTAAATCGGCCCAGTTTCTGCTCCACACCTGGTTGCCGGACGCGATGGAGGGCCCGACCCCTGTGTCGGCTCTCATCCATGCCGCCACCATGGTGACAGCGGGTGTGTTCATGGTGGCGCGTTTGTCGCCTCTGTTTGAAGCCTCGCCATCGGCCATGAATGTGGTGATGGTGGTCGGCGCAACGACTGCGTTTTTTGCGGCCACCATCGGCTTGGTGCAAAACGATATCAAGCGCGTGATTGCGTATTCCACCTGCTCGCAATTGGGTTACATGTTTGTGGCGCTGGGTTCCGGTGCCTATGGCGCAGGGATTTTTCATCTTTTCACCCACGCCTTCTTCAAGGCGTTGCTGTTTTTGGGCGCAGGTTCGGTTATCCATGCCATGCATCACGAACAAGACATCCGCAAGATGGGTGGCCTGTTCAAGCACATCCCGCTGACGGGTACGATGATGGCGATTGGCACGCTGGCTCTAACAGGCTTTCCGCTGACCGCAGGCTTTTTCTCGAAAGATGCGATTATCGAGGCCGCTTTTGCCTCGCATTCTCCGGTTCAGAGCTACGCCTTCATTCTGCTGGTGCTGGCCGCTGGTATGACGAGTTTTTATTCATGGCGTTTGTTTTTCATGACTTTCATGGGCCAGCCGCGCTGGGGGCATGACGCTCACCATCATGACGCCCACCACCATGACGATCATCACGCCCACGCGCATGGCGACCATGGCCATTCGCATAAGCCGCATGAATCCCCGCTGGTGATGACAATCCCGCTGATCTTATTGGGGGTGGGGGCCTTGTTCGCTGGTCTGGTGTTCGCGCCTGCCTTTATTGGTGAGGGTTATGGCGAGTTCTGGAAGGGTGCGATCTTCACTTCCCGAGACAACCATATTCTACACGCGATGCATGACGTGCCGGAATGGGTGAAGCAATCGCCGTTTGTCATGATGCTGGGTGGCTTTGTGCTGGCTTTTGTCTTTTATCTCTGGAAGCCGTATCTGCCGGGCCAATTGGCCGAAAGCCAGCCGCTTCTCTATAAATTCCTGCTGAACAAATGGTATTTCGACGAGCTGTACGACATCCTCTTCGTGCGCGCGGCCAAGGCCTTGGGTCGGTTTTTATGGAAGCAGGGCGATGGGCGTGTCATCGACGGGCTTGGACCTGACGGTGTTTCTGCTCGCGTGTTGAATGTGACGGGTTGGGCCGTTCGCCTTCAGACGGGCTATATCTACCACTACGCTTTCGCAATGCTGATCGGGCTTGCGGGCTTTATGACCTGGTATATGTTCGGCGGAGTCCATTGATGTCGCATCTTCTCTCTGGCCTCATTGTTCTGCCGCTGGCGGGTGCCTTGGCCATTTTATTTGTACCGGGCGAGGGCGAAGCGTCGCGCAAAAATGTGCGTTGGATTGCGCTCGCAACAACCGTGATCAGTTTCGCGCTTTCGCTTGTGGCTTGGCAGCGGTTTGACCCGACAAGCCCCGCCTTCCAGCTTGTGGAAGAGGGCGCTTGGATATCGGATGCTATCCGGTTCAAGCTCGGCGTCGATGGTTATTC
>Ga0316217_10001765_pt1 | contig 27327 bp, 27 predicted proteins | sample 1anoAmetaG_FD_203633 | JGI IMG/M metagenome (GOLD analysis project Ga0316217, IMG submission 203633) | Freshwater microbial communities from Trout Bog Lake, Wisconsin, USA - 1anoA | ecosystem: Environmental > Aquatic > Freshwater > Lake > Hypolimnion/Profundal zone | place: USA: Wisconsin...
TCGACTATGGATCGTCAGTCGGGCATTCTGGTGATAGTCCATTCGATCTCTCCTCGGGAAATCTGTTTGCTCGTCACAACCAGCTTCTCGCGTTCAGATCGAATGGACAACCTCCTGAAACTTCACAACTAGAGCGGCTGCCCCAGCCGGGTCTCCAGATTTGCCCGGTAGGTCCGGCTGACGCGGGTCCGCGCCCCGTCCCGCAGAAGCGCGTCGAACTCCCCGTGGGAGACCGGCTCCAGTTGCACAATGCTCTCGATGTTCACCAGGGCGGAGCGATGCACGCGGACAAACCGGCGGGGATCGAGCCTTTCGGCCAACTCGCTGAGGGCGGCGCGGAAGAGCAACTCCTTGCCGCCCACATGCAGGTTCACGTAGACCCCGGCCGCCTCGATCCAATCGATCTCCGCTGCCCGGACGAAGCGCGTGGTCCCGGCGGACTTGACCACCAGCCGGTCCCAGCGGCCGCCGGCCGGCTGCGCGGCGGAGACCATCTTCATCGTCCGCTGCCCAAATTCGCAGAGGCTCAACTCGTCCAGCCGGGTCACGGCGCGGGCCAGCGCGGCCTCGAAGCGCTCGTCGCCGAAGGGCTTCAGCAGGTAGTCCAGCGCGTTGGCTTCGAAAGCGCGGATGGCATGTCGATCGTACGCGGTGACAAAGACCGTGAGCGGCATCCGCGCGCAGCCGATGGCCTCGATCACGCCCAGACCGTCCAATTCGGGCATCTGCACATCGAGAAAGACCAGTTGCGGTCTCACCCGCTGGATGGCTTCGACCGCGGCCAACCCATCCGCCGCTTCGTGGATGACGCCGACTCGGCCATCGCCTTGCAGCAGATCGATCAGCCGCCGGCGAGCCGGCACCTCGTCGTCCACCACCAGCACGCTTATCCGCTCAGGCAACGGCATGGTCACGAGCCTCCTCGGCTTCCACTACCCGCAGGGGCAGCAGGATCTCCACTTCCGTGCCGCCGCCCGCCCGATTGCGCACCGCAAACTCGCCGCTTCCGTCTGGGTGAAGGCCGGCGATGCGATCCCTGGTGACCGCCAGCCCCACACCGGCCGAGACCTCCAGCGTCCAGCCCGGCGGCAGCCCTACGCCGTCGTCGGCAACCAGAATCCGAAGCCGCCCTTCCGCAGCCCGCGCGGTCACCGTCACCGTTCCTCCGGCGGCCCGTCGCGAAATCCCGTGCCGGATGGCGTTCTCGACAAGCGGCTGCACCATCAGGGACGGCACAAGCGCATGTCGTACCTCCGCCGTCACCGCAATCTCCACCTTCAGCTTGTCGCCGAAGCGGATCTTCTGGATGGCCAGGTAATGATCCAGAAACGCCAACTCCTCGGAGAGCGGAACCTCCTGGCGGTCTTTGGTTTCCAGAGACATGCGCAGCAGGTCGCCCAGGTGCTCGATCATCCGCCGGGTCAGCTTGGGGTCGCGCTCCACCTGGGAGGAGATGGTGTTGAGCGCATTGAAGAGGAAGTGAGGATCGAGCTGCATGCGCAGGGCGTTCAGCCGCGCCTGAGAAAAGCTCCTCTCCAGACGCTCCAGACGCAGCTCGCTGAGGAGGTAGCGCTCGTAGTAGCGGTAGGCCTGAAGGGCGCCTACGATCACGCAGTAGATCAGCCAGCTCCACAGATACCAGCCCAGCATGCCCATGGCGAAGAGCTTGGAAATCCCCAGCGCGCTCCACGGCAGCACGCCGAGCGCCGCCCGGAACGCGGTATAGAGGCAAAAGTAGACCACCGTGAAGGCGATGCTGGCCAGCAAATGCGCCGCGACGCGCCGGGCAAGTTGCTTGCCCGAGAAGGGCAGCCGGCGATCGACCGCGAAGATGAGCGGCGCGACCAGCCCCCAGGTCCACCATTGCGCAAGCGAGGAAAGCAGCGGCAAGCGCCATCCAGCGCCCGACAAGCTGGGCAGCGCAAAGATAAACCCAATCAGCGTCCAGAACAGGCTGGCGAGCACGCCGCGGCCAAGCCACGTGCTCGTCAGCCGGTTCGCCAGGTTCTTTGCGCCGCTTGTTTCGATCGCCGTGCCTCCGGTTCGAAATGGAATCCTACTTTCGGAATGAATCTACATCAGCGCGTAGAGGTTTCCGTCCGTACTGCCAAAATACACCACGTTGCCGGCGACCACCGGCGAAGAGAGAATCGACCCCACCGTCAGCAGCTTCTGGTAGCCGGAGACCATGTCGTCGTAGAAGTCCGAAGGGAAAGCGGCGGCATAATCCGGAGTGCCGTCCGGCTTGGTGTAGGCAGGCCCGTTCTTTTTGGAGGCTTCAGTCGCAAAGGTCCAGGCGATCTTGTTCGTTGTCAGGTCCACTGCGCTCAGCTTGCCCGCGGTCGAACCGACATAAAGCGTCTGCCCGGCAACGGCCGGAGAGGCGAACGTGGGCCATCCCTGCAAGCTGATTTGCGCCAGAGTGACGCCGCTCTTGGCGTCCATGGCGTACAGCATCCCCGTATCCGAGGTGGCGAAGTACAGCTTTCCGTCGCGCACCGCCGGAGAGACGATCACCCACGAGCCCTTGGCGTCGAAGGCCCATCGCTTCTCCCCGGTCCGCTCGTCCAGGGCATAGAGATGCGCGTCGCGGCAGCCGAAATAGACCATGCCGTCCACCACCGCGGCCGACGATTGCATGCCCACCTGGTTGTGAATCGCCGCGTCTTCGCCGGTCTTGAAGCGCCACTTCTCCTTGCCCGAGGTTGCGTCCAGCGCGTAGAAATAGCTGTCCCAACTCCCGATGAACAGCGTTCCGTGCGCGATGGCCGGCGAGGCGTGCACCACGTCGCCGGTCTGGAACTTCCATTTGAGCCCGCCTGTGGCCGCATCCAGAGCATAGATATTGCCGTCGCCGCTGCCAAAGTAGACCGCGCCGTTCCACACCGCCGGGGACGAGAGGTAGCAGTCCCAGGGGTCGGGCATGGTTTCGGTCGCCGGTTGCGCCCCGTGCAGATGCTTGGCGGCGAATCGCCGCTCGCCCCCGGTCTGGAACTTCCACTTGAGCTGCCCGCTGGCCGCGTCCACGGCGTAGAAGTTGCCGTCGAAGGCGCCAAAGTAGACAAGCCCGCCGGCCACCGCCGGCGAAGAGGCGATGCGGCTCTTGGTCTCGAACTTCCACTTCTGCGTCCCCGTCTCGCGGTCCACGGCATAGAGATTGCCGTCGGTGCTGCCGGCATAGACCGTCGTTCCGGCCACTGCGGGAGAGGAGATTACCTGCCCTGGCGTGTGAAAGGTCCACTTGATCTTGGTGTAGCTGGGAGCTCCGGCGGCATCGTAAACGCCGGCGTGTTCCAGGTTTCCCCGGAAGGTCGATGGCGTCTGGCAGAAGGCAGGCACGGCGAGGACGAGAGCTATCAGCCGGAGGAGCGGGTTGCTGAAGGAATCGGTCATGCCCGGACTCTACGAGAGCTGCCGCCCGGAGTCGATTCAAATGTGGCCAGCCGGATAGGAGCAGTGCGAGGCGGCTCATGCCCCTGACCAGCCGAACCGCATGGCCGTGGACCCGACGCCGCTTTCGCCGCACCCAAAACCCTGTTACCATAAGGGTCACATCGACCCGATTGCCGGGAATACTGAAGAGATTGCAGCGAAAGAGGTTACAAGTTGGCCGATACCACCAAGATCGAAGACAAGATTGAACGCAAGAAAGTCAAACGGGCAGCCCGCAAGGCAGCCGCCCCCAAGGCGCCACGGACCGGCGCGCGCGGCGAGAAGAAGAAGAAAGTAAAGAAGTTGGCGCGCGGCATCTCGAAGCGTTAATCCGCCGTCCACGCAACAAAGCACGGTTCCGGACAGGCCAGCCTGGGTGCTGGCCGTCTGGAATCCAAGAACTCCTTCCCCCGCAAATGGCGTTTCTCCTCCGTGTGTTTTTGGGTCAGCCTGACTGCTCCCGAAATCTTGGGTGAGGCCCTTATGGGGAGATCCTCATCTTTTATTTTTCGGCTCTGCCGTCCCGATCCGGGAGAACCACCCCCAACGATCGGAGCCCTCTATTTGGGGGCCGAGGAGATCCGCCCTGCTTCGCCAACTGGTAGCCCGCAAGTCGATCGATAAGCTGATCCGGGATTCGGAAGAGCCCGGACATTCTCTGAAGAAGTCTCTCGGCCCCTGGTCGCTGACCGCGCTGGGCATCGGAGCAGTGATCGGCTCGGGCATCTTCACGGTCATCGGCACCGCCATGGCCGGGCAAAAATTCGACGCCCCCAATATCCGCGATACCCCCCTGCTGCACTACCTGATTCACCACACGGCGCTGGCCGGGCGGCCCGGCGCAGGCCCCGCGCTGGCCCTCTCACTGGTTCTGGTGGCCATTGTCTGTGTCTTTACCGGGCTTTGCTATGCCGAACTGGCTTCGATGATTCCCATCGCCGGATCGGCCTACACCTACACCTACGCCACCCTGGGCGAACTGGTGGCCTGGATCATCGGCTGGGACCTGATCCTCGAATACGCCTTCTCGAACATGAGCGTCAGCGTCGGACTGTCGGCCCATCTGGTGGATCTCTTCGACTGGTTCGGCGTCCACTTTCCCCTGCAATGGATCTCCCCCGCGTACCTGCCCACCGGGCTCCAGGATTTTGCCGGCAACGATCTTTACAAGTCGGGCTGGCACTACGGGTTCAACATTCCCGCCTTCGTCGTGGTGATGCTGTTGACCGTCCTGCTGGTGCGCGGTATCCGCGAGTCGGCCCGCACCAACAACGTGCTGGTGCTCATCAAGATCGCCGCGATTCTGGTGTTCATCGTCTTCGCCGCCAGCTTCGTCAAGCCTCACTACTGGCATCCCTTCATGCCCAACGGCTGGACGGGCGTGCTCACCGGCGGGTCGATCATTTTCTTCACCTACATCGGCTTCGACTCCGTCTCGACGGCGGCCGAGGAGTGCAAGAACCCGCAGCGCGACCTGCCCTTCGGCATCCTGATGACGCTGGTTGCCTGCACCGTCCTTTACGGAGGCGTGGCCATTGTCCTCAGCGGCATCGTGCCCTGGCAATCGGTGATGGGCGATGCGGCCCCGGTGGTCAATGCCATCAAGAAGCTCTCCCACCTGCCGGGCGGCGAGCATCTGCCCTGGGTGCGGCTCTTTGTGCTGATCGGCGCCATGCTGGGCATGATCTCGTCGATCCTGGTCTTCCAGCTTGGCCAGGCGCGCGTGTGGTTCGCCATGTCGCGCGACGGCCTGCTGCCCACCGTCTTCAGCAAGATTCACCCCAAGTTCCGCACCCCCGCGGTGGCCACCTGGGTTGCTGGAGTTGTGGTGGGCGTTCCAGCCGGATTGCTGGACATCGGCACGGTCTCGAATCTGTCCAACATCGGAACGCTGTTTGCGTTTGTGCTGGTGGCCATCGCGGTCATCATCCTGCGCTATAGGGAACCGGAACGGCACCGCAGCTTCCGCACGCCGCTGGGTCCGGTCTTCCCGATCTTGAGCATTATCTTCTGCGTGGTGCTGATGATGGGCCTGGAAGTGATGACCTGGATGGCGTTCTTCGCCTGGCTGCTGCTGGGCCTGCTGATCTACTTCTGCTACAGCCGCTTCCGCAGTGAGTTCGCGGGGCTGCGCTAGGGGGACGTGGGGCTATTCGCTCCGGCCTTGCGCCTCAAGAGCCTTGCGGACCGCTTCGGCGTCCGCAAGATCCTGCGGCCTTCCCGCGGCCATCTTCGATGCAATCAGGTCGGAAGCTGAGATAAAAGTGGCTGTCAAGCCGCTCATCTGATCGATTGTGGCTTCGATGCGCCGCTCCCAGGCGGCGTCGAATTCGATACCGGGCAGATCGGGAAGAATGTCGAACCCGTGCGGGTCCTGCCCGAAACGGAAAAAGGTTCCCCGCTGGGCGAATTCTTCCGGTCTGATTCCATCCAGCGGCGCGCCGAACGATGCGAGTGCCGAGTACACAGCTTGTGCGTTGGCCGGATCGGCCTGGATGAAGATGTCGATGTCCTTCGTGAATCGTGGCTGCGCGTGGAAGATTACGGCATACCCGCCGACGATCAGATACCTAACGCCATGGGCATTGAAGGCGCACAAAAGGTCTTTGTAGTCTTGGAACATCGGGCCTTAACTCCCATCCCTTCAATGCATAGGCTGTGGCGATCATCTCTTCGACGGCGTTCAGACGCTCCTCGGCCGTCCGGCTCTGCCAGTAGCGGTACTCGTCGGCCTTCATCTCCTCCAGGCTCGTGTACTTGCGCAAGGTCATGTCCATACTCCTATTAGAAATCCCGCCCGCGCGGTTTACAAGCGGAATGCCTGCGAACCGGGAAAGGCCTCGGGCCCAAGTCCAATCGGCGATGAAAATTGAGTTACGATGGGGTGTCGGTCCGTTCGGTGCAAGGCAATGTCTCGAAGGTCAGTTCTCCTGGTTGCGGCTGCTCTGATCGCTGGTTTGTGGCCTGCGACCTTGGCTCTCTCTCAATGCAAGAACCAAATCTCCCTCGTGCCGCTCACCGCCATGAAGGCGGCCAGCAAAGCTCGGAACTTTGTGCGGTTTAGCTACGCCCTGTCAATTTCCGATTCGCTCCAGATCCGGTCGCACGAGGATACCGAGACCTCGATCGGACCGTATGACACCGGTTTTGTCATCAAGCGGGATGGAAAGGCGTTGCAAAGTGTTTTGCTGCGGAAGCTGCCCGAGTTTCAGCGCGGCGTTCTTTTCTCTTCGGAGGACGGTTTTTCAACACTTGCCGTGACGCGCGCTTGCACCAGCGGAGGTCCAATTTATTTCGTTACGATGCAATATATGGGCGATGAAATCAGCCCGGCGCTTGTCTTCACATTAGCTCCCATCGAACAGGGATACAAAGTTTCCAATCTCCCGACGATTTCCGGCGGCGTTGTGGATGTCTCCGTGGCCAACCCGCTCCACATCAGCACCTGGGACAGCCTGCACGAAGGCGCCTGTAACGCATGCGAAACTGCCTATCGGATCACTGAGTATGAGATTCGAGACGGCAAGCCTGTGTCCACTCGGCAATACCGGACGCGTCACCTTTACAGTTCCGGGAACTTCGATGACCGGCGACGCATACGATTCATTCCATGAAAGGGTCTCGACGCCTGGAATACTCCCTGGACCAGTCGTCTGCGTCCAAATCAGCCGGTTGTCCTTCCGCTAAACTTGAAGTGTGACCGGAATCCAGGAATACATTCGCCGCTTGCCCAAGGCCGAGCTGCATCTGCATCTCGAAGGCGCCATCTTGCCCTCCACGCTGGTCGAGCTGAGCGCCCGCCACGACGCCACGCCGCTGACGCTGGCCGAGGCCGAATCCCTCTACGAGTTCAAGAACTTCACCGAATTCCTGGAGGCCTTCAAAGCCGTCACCCGGCTGCTGATCGGGCCGGAGGACTACGAGTTGGCCGCCTGGCGCATGATGCAGCACCTGGCCGAACAGGGCGTGGTTCATGCCGAGGTCTACATCTCCGTTGGGGTCATTTATTTGTTTCGCAATCACGATCCGGCGGCCTTCGAGCCGATCTTTGCCGGGCTGGAGCGGGCCCGCGAGCGCGGCCAACGCGAACTGGGCCTCTCGCTCTACTGGATCTTCGACGCCGTGCGCCACTTTTCGGTCGAGGAGGCCGAACGGGTCTTCCGCAAGGCCATCGAGATGCGTCCGCAATTCCCGTCCATTGTCGGCATCGGCCTGGGCGGCGACGAGCGGCGCACCGGTTCCGCGGCGTTCCACGCTCTCTACACAGAAGCGGCGCAGGCCGGGCTCAGACTGACCAACCACGCCGGCGAGACCACCGGCCCGGAGGCCATTCGCGAGGCGCTGGCCATCGGGTCGGAACGCATCGGCCACGCCCTCTCGGCCGCGCAGGATTTCTATCTCATGCAGGATCTGAAGGAGCGCGCAATTCCGCTGGAGCTGAATCCCACCTCGAACGTTCGCACCGGCGTCTGCCCCTCGTTTGCCGAACACCCGCTGCGCAAGTTCTTCGATGCCGGGTTGCTGGTGACGCTCAATTCCGACGACCCGGCCTTCTTCGGCTCCGACCTGGCCAACGAGTACCTGCTGGCGCACACCGAACAGGGTTTCACCCGCGCGGAACTGCGCCAACTGGCGGCCAACTCCATCCGCGCCAGCTTCCTTCCCCCGCTTGAACAGACCGAGTGGCTCTTCCGCATCGACACGATCTAGCGGGTCGCTTGGCTTGCTCTTGCAGGCTTGACTGACGGCCGCTGACTCTGTCCGCTCTTTGCGGAAAATGGAGCGCCGCGCCGCGCTCCGTATCGCGCCCCGCGGTCGGGAGACGCCCCCCAGCAAGCACGATCCCTGCGTTTTGTGGGGCATTTCCCGTTCTTTTCACAAGCTCTTCATAGAGCGCCGAGCGGTTCGGCTCGCCCCATGAAGATACGGTGAAGATGCCGCGGTTTGGCTGGAAAGCGATTGCCGCTGCTCCGATAGACCCCTTGAACCCGCCAAGCCCGGACGCTCTTCGCGTCTACCCTGAACGTCAATTCGAGGTAATGCCTTGTGAGCCTGCTCTACGAGATGAAGATACGTGTCGAAGAAAAGATCAAGTTGGATGGTCTGGATGCCATGGATGTCCGGGGGAAGCTCGGGCTGAAATCCGGCCTGCTCATCTCCCTGATCTCGGTAAATTCTCCCGACAATCCGGAAACCATCGCCAAATTCAGAAACGCCGCAAAAGAAGTTCTGAACATAACGCTCTAATTGGTGAACTGATGAAGATGAAATCGATTCGTACCAAGGTCGCCGTCGCGTGTCTGTGCTGCCTTGTCGTGGGCCTGTGCGGCATTCTGGCGCTGCTCAATTACAGCTTCGACCGCAATGCGCAGAACCTTTCCGCGCAGGCGGTGAACGGGGCCCAATCCCTTTTCGCGATCTCCGAAGCCAGGGAGATCCGGAAGATGGCCGCCCTCACGCAGTCGTTGAACCTGAATCCGCAGATCGGCGACGCCCTGCTGGCCCGCGACCGCTATCGGCTGATCGAGATGACGGCCCCGTTCTTCCTGAATCTCAAGGAAGACGGTATCACCGACTTTGCGTTTCATACTCAGGAACTGGACCCCGCGGTTTTCCTGCGCCTCGACGATCCGGCCAGGGCCGGCGACCACATGGACCGTTCCATGGACAAACAGGTGGCAACCACCATGCTGATGGTTTCGGGCAACGATATGGGCAAGGGGGGGTTCGCCGTGCGCACCATCTCGCCCATGTTCGGCTCCCATGGCGAAGTGGCCGGGTATGTCGAATTCGGAGAAGAACTCGGTCAGTTCCTGCGCGCCATGAAGAGCCAGACCGGCGACGATTACGCGCTGGTGCTCGATAAGAAGTTTGTGAGGCCGGTGTTCTGGGGCGCCGCCAACGAGACGCTGAACCGCCGCGACAATTGGAACGATGCCGCCAATACCGTGCTTTGGGACAAGACCTCGAAATCGAGCCACATCGACGAATTCAAGGCGGATTTCGCCTCCGTGCCCGATTCCGGGATGCCGCTGGACCGCTTTCACGAGGGCAATGCCGAGTTCGTCCGTGGAGTCTTTCCCGTCCAAGACACGGCCGGAAACAAGGTTGGTGCGATCTTTGTGGTCCACGACATCACCAGCTTCTATGCCTCCATGCGCCGCAACGAGGCCATCTTCGCGGTCTGCACGGCGCTGGGCGTATTGATCGGAACCGGGATCTTTCTGTTCATGCTCAGCCGCCTGGTCTTCCGCCGCATCGAGCGCATCATTCGCGTGGCGACCAGGGTCGTCGGCGGAGACCACGGAACGGAGATCCAGGTCAGCTCCGAGGATGAGGTTGGGCAGCTCGAACAGCTCTTCGAGCAGTTCAGGCAGGTCTTCGTCTTCGTGTTGGCCCAAGCCACCGAGTCGGCGGAGAAGGAACTGGAGCCGAAGTAAGCTCCCGATTCGAGGCCGCGCCGCCGGCATCCGGTACTGCTTCGACTCTCAAGGTGGACGCTCTCCGCGCAATGCGAGCGAAGAGCGTCTGCCTGTCCCGTTCTGTTCGCCGGGAGCCGTATCCGGAGGCAGGCGGGATCGTCCCACAATGGTGTACAAAGAGCGCGACGGACGCCGATTGACCCACTCCAGTAAACAAAAGTCACCAACGTAACCGCGTTCCAGTTACCCCGGCGACCTGAAACTGGCGTATCATGATTTGCAGGAGCCCCTATCATGTTCGCTGAGCCTGAGTCCCTTGAAACCATGCATGTATCCACCGCAGATGAAAAGCCGGAGTCGACCGCCCTGCGCCTGGTCACGTGGTTCTCAGTGGGAATCGCTCTTGCGACCGTAGGCATCTTCGTAGGCCGGGAGATCGTCTCGCGCTACAAGTTCAAGCGCCGCACCCCCTACGATTTCTATGCCAATGCCGGCGAACACCAGGCGGGCGAATTCGGCGTGGGCATCTAGCCTTTCACCGCCGTTTCTGCGCAAGAGGCCGCCCATGGGCGGCTTTTTGCATTGGGACGCGGCTTCGTTCCCCACGGACCAGATTCTTGTCTTTCACGCCCTCTGCCCCAACCGCGCCAGCCGGGGCACCGCGATCAAGGTCACGGCATAGAGAAAGATCGAGGCGGCAATGAACTCCATGTGCCCGTGGCGCAGGTCTTCGAACACCAGTTTGGCCGCCACAAAGACCAGCGTGGCGTAAGCGATCCAGTTCAGCTCCGTCCTTTGCCAGCGCGAGCCGCAGAACGCCAGCGCCAGGGCGAGCGCGCAGGCGATCAAGGTGCGGATGAAGGCAATGTGGAAGACGTCTGGCGCGATGTGCAGCGAGACCATCCACACTGCGCCCTGCACCAGCAGAGCCGCTCCGGCGCAAACCACCAGGAGCGCGGGCAACAGGTGCAACAAGCGCTGTTGGCGATGCTCTGCTTTGGTCGGCCTTCCCGCCGCATAGCAAACCGCCGCGCAACCGAGAACCAGACAGACGCTCCCCGCTGGGGCAGCGAGCAGAGTTCCCGCGAGAGCGTTAAGAGCGTAGCCAGGCAGACTGCAAGCCAGCGCTGCCGCCGCAAGATAGAGCAGCCCGTGAATTTCCAGTGTTAGCCGGCTGCGGCTGACACCCAATACGGTCGCAGAAACGGCAGCTATACCCAGAACCGCTGCCTGCCAAAATGCCGGCAAACAGAGGAGACATCCAACCAGGAAGAGGGCCGCGCTCCAGGAGGCGAAGACGTGGAAGTTGCGCCGCTCCGGCTGTTTGTCGAGGAAGGCAAAGGCCGCAGTGTAGCTGGCAATTGCCAGTACCAGGCAGACGAACCCAACAACAACGGCTCCCGAGCCTGGCAGGAAGGTGAGAAGGCTGGTGGCGGCCAGCAGAAACGCCATCAGGGTTTGGATCGCCTCGAATACCGCGATCTTTTGCCCGCTCCGCAAGGTCTTGTACGCCACGCTGCCGGCGAAGATCGAGAAAAGCAGGCAGCCGGGCAAGAGCAGTCCCGGCGCGCCGATGGTCTGGTATTCCGCGCGGGCGTTGGCTGGGCCGGTGTAGATAAAGATCAGTCCCCAAACGCTCAGATCGGCAGCCAGCGCCAGCAAGGGCCTGACACTCGACTCACGATGACAATGCGCGGCGATCTCGCAGAGGGCGGCCATGGCCAGCAGGGCCAGGATAAAGGGCAGCATGTCGTGCGTGGCGACAGAGAGGGCCAGGGCTTCCAGCGCCGCCGCGCTATAGGCGACCCAGAAGATGGGCGCAAGGTTGCGCTTCCATGCCAGGGCAGAGGCGGCCGCGACAAAGGCGCACAGCAGAAATGCTGCGGCCGGCGCGGACAAGAGCTGGAAGCGCAGGGTAAGTTCCCACAGCAGAGGAGCGAGAATCAGCGCGGAGGTGCTGGCGTAAACGGTGCTTGCCAGCCACTCCCCAGCCTTTTCCCCGGTCTTGACCCGCGCGGCCCAGACCAGCCAGAAGAGGGCATAGGCAATGGCCACAGCCGCAACGGCGAGCCGGGGCAGCGAACTCATCTCCGCCACAGCCCGCAGCAGATAAGCGCCGGCGATGCCCAGCATGGCTTTCCCCAGGATGGAAAAGACCCCGGCGGCCTGGGCAAAGGGAGCCGCTTCGGATTCGGAGGCCAGCGCAACCTGCGGCGGGCAGGGTTCCGACGCATCGAGCGCGGCAGGCGCCTCGGCGCCGTGCTCCAGGGCGCAGACGCGACGCTCGAGCGCGCCGAGGCGCGCCGTGAGCTGTTCCAACCTGTCGGGAAGATCGTCCATCGTTTCCACCCGATTCTCCGTTTTGGCGATCAGTCCGCCGCGACGGGCTGGTGCGCGTGCTCATCCGACCAGGGAGGCAGCAGCTTGACCAGCACCCACAAGAAGAGCAGCGGCAGCAAGGTCAGGAAGACGGCCACCAGCAGGCCCTCCTTGGAAACCAGCCCTAGCTTGTAGGTGGTAAAGCCGAGAAAGCTCTTGGAGAACAACTGCCCGCCGATCACTACGTTCCAGCGCATGGCGAAGATGCCCATCAGCGTCAGTCCTCCGGCCACGGCGTAGATGCGCTTGCGCACGATCTCCGGCAGCCTGACCATCTGGGTAATGCCTAGCAGGACGATCGGCGTGAGCGTTCCCAGCATGATCTGGATGACGATGTGGGGAATGAAGAGCTGGGTGTGGACCAGGAAATTGAGGCTGCGGAAGGACTCGTCGGCCTCGTAGATGCGGTGAATGAGATCGAGCATCTCCAAACTGAAGTCGATGATGAAGATGTAGAACAGGTACATGGCGATGGTGTCCACGCAATGCACGTCGATCTGCTGCTTGCGCATCTTGGTGATCGCCATGTAGAGCAACATCACCCCGGCGATACCGGAGACCATGGCCGAGAAGATGAAGACCACGGGCATGAGCGGCGACGACCACCAGGGGTTGGCCTTGATCGAGCCAAAGATGAAGCCGACGTATCCGTGCAGCAGGAACGCGGACGGGATGCCGATGAGGGTGACGATCCAGCCGACCTTCTCGTCGATAGCCAGCGAACGTTCGCTTATGTTGCTGGAGCCGAGGGTCATGACCTTGTAGACCAGCCGCAGCAGGCCCTTGCTCGATTGCGAAAGCAGCACGATGTCGCGCCGGTAGTCCAGCCAGATCTCCAACACCAGTACGGCCATCAAATACCACAGATAGACGTAGCCGAACATGGCCATGGCCGAGGTCGAGTGGGGCGTGAAGTACATCTCCGGCGAGCGCTCCGGGTGGCCCAGATGCAACTGGAGTGGCAAGGGCGCGACCAGCAGAAACGCCAGCGCGGTCAACAGCGCCAGCCGGTAGGTGGGCTTGACCGCGGTCACGTTGAATACCCGCTCCAGCGACGCCAGAATGAACGCGCCGGCTACCAGTCCCGTGATGAAAGGGTACAGGACAATCAGCACGCTCCACTGGAGCCCGACTTCGTTCGGATACATGAAGCCTTCTACACCGCTCATACAATCAGCTCCTAGCTGCTAGCTTTTAGCTCTTAGCTTTTAGCTTCTTTCTCCTGCTTGAGCGGTGGCGATGCTCCGCCCCGGCATGGACAAGCTAAGAGCTAGAAGCTAATAGCTGCTTTTATCGCACCGAACCGTCCAGCCCGTTGTAGAAGGCCTTCGAGCCGGTGGCCATCTGCGGCTTCAACACCTGCACGCTGTGGGTCTTCAGGAACTCGTGGATGGGGTCCTTGGGGTCTTTCAAGTCCACCAGTTGGCGCGCCCCGGTGGGGCAGACCTCGCAGCAGGCGGTGGTCAGGCCCTGGGTAATCCGGTGGTAGCAGAGCGTGCATTTGTCCGCCACTTCCTTCTGCGGATGGATGTAGCGGCAGCCGTACGGGCAGGCCTGCACGCAATAGGCGCATCCCAGGCAATACTTCTGATCCACCAGCACCACCCCGTCCGGGCTGATGAAGGTGGCGCCCACCGGGCAGACCTGGGTACAGGGCGAGTCCGCGCAGTGGTTGCACATCTTGGGCACAAAGAAGTACTTCTTGTCGTCCTCGAGGGCAACCGGGAAGCCGTTCTCCCCGCCCAGGGGCGAGATCACCTCGGGCTGGGTCATGTTCTCGTCGGTGACGTGGTAGCGCTCGACCCAGGTGCGGTAGAAGCCCTCCGGCACGTCGTTCTCCGTGCGGCAGGCGCGTACGCAGTTGCCGCAGCCGATGCACTTGGGGATATCGATCAACATGCCCCACCAGTGATCGGACATCTTGTAGTTGGAGGCCTGCTCCGGGGTTCCGGCCAGCACGGATTCCCATGCAACTGCCGCGGCCGGCAACAGAATCAGCATTTGGCGCCGGGAAATATTCATTTTGCACCTCCTGCATCCATTCCTGGGCTGTGCGGCTGGTGGCAGGTTTCGCAGGGCAGGCCGTTGGCGTGATCGGCGATGGCCACCTGCGGAAAGTTCTTGGGCTTGGCGGCGCTGGCCGTGTGGCAGCGGGCGCACAGCACGGCCGTATCCGGCAGAACCACTTTGGCCGACGTGGGGTCCTCGGCGTGGCGCAACAGCGGCGGATCGGGCGGAATCTGGTGGATGACCGATGCGACCACGCGCTGCAAGAGGTTGGGCTTGGGCTGCTCGGGAGCGGCCACACGCTGGAAGAGCGCGCCGTGGCAGGCCTCGCAACTCACATGCGCGTGCTTGCCGTGGTTCTTCTTCTCCGCCACATCGGAGTGGCAGGTCTCGCAGGTGTCGTGGCCGGCGAACTTGGCTGGGTGCTGGGCAATCTCGCCCATGGCGGCCCCGCGGTAGTGCCCGTACTGCCCAAAGCTCTTGGGCACAACGTAGTGGCGCACCACCAGAAAGATCAGGAAGGCGAGGACAAAGAGTCCCGCGAACCGGAAAAGATGTCCTGCATCTTTGAAAGTACTCATTGAGCCCATCTCCGTAACGACCCTGGCAGGGGGAAAGCCGCACCTGGAAAACATGTGATCTGGAACACTTCTTGAAGGTTTGACCCTACAGGATTGGACCGCACGACTGTATGTGAGATAAATCACACGCGTGCGTGATGCGCCCTGGCGGCGGCGCGGCGCTCTCTTGCCACGCTCCGGATGCCGGCTTGGCCCGCGGGAAGCGATACGATGGATATTTGGAGCGAACCATGGCAAGGATTCTGGACGGCGCGACGATTGCCGCGGCAATCAAGCAGGAAGTGGCCGAGGAGGTCCGCGCGCTGGGCGCACAGGGCGTCCGGCCGGGGCTGGCGGCGGTGCTGGTGGGCAACGTGGCCGCATCCGAGATTTATGTCCGCAACAAAGTGAGGATTTGCGGCGAAGTGGGCATCTTCAGCGATCTGATCAAGTTGCCGGAGACGGCGACCACCGAAGAGATGCTCGACCTGGTGGCCAGCCTCAACGACCGCGACGAGATCGACGGCATCCTGGTCCAACTGCCTCTTCCCCGGCTGATCGACGCCAAGGCGGTGCTGGACGCCATCTCCCCGGCCAAGGACGTGGACGGGCTACACCCGGTGAATGCGGGCCTCTTGCAGGCCAACCGGTCGGCGCTGGCCCCTTGCACACCTGCGGGGGTGATCGAGATTCTCAAGCGCAGCGGCATTCCCATGGCCGGGCAGAACGCCGTGGTGGTGGGCCGCAGCGATCTGGTGGGCAAGCCGGCCGCCATGCTGCTGCTGCACCAGAACGCGACCGTGACGATGTGCCACTCGAAGACGCGCGATTTGGGCGCGGTCACCCGCCAGGCGGACATCCTGGTGGCCGCCATCGGACGGCCCGGCTTCATTACCCCGGAGATGGTCAAGCCCGGCGCGACCATTATTGACGTGGGCATCAACCGCATCGACACGCGCGAGGAATTCGACCGCTTCTTTGCCGGAAACGCCAAGCGCGAGGCGAGCTTTGCCGCCAAGGGATCGACGCTGGTGGGCGACGTGCATCCCCAGGCGTTCGAGTTGGCCGGAGCCTATACGCCGGTTCCCGGTGGAGTGGGCCTGCTGACCACCGCCATGCTCATGGCCAACACCGTGCGCGCCGCCAAGATGCGGCGGGGGCTGTAAGGTATTGCGTCGCAAAATCCCGTCCTTGATTTTCGGTTTGAGATCACACATTGCGCTCTCAAACGATGAGGCGGTATGACCAGCAAGAACGGCTTCATACAGAATTCCATTGACCATCAAATCGTTCTGGTTCGCGGCCAGAAGGTTTTGCTCGACTCCGACCTGGCAGCACTGTATTGCGTAAGAGTCAAGGCGCTCAATCAGGCGGTCAAGCGGAACGAGGAGCGTTTCCCTCCTGATTTCGTTTTTCAGCTCACGACGGAAGAGAACGAGGCTTTGAGGTCACAAATTGTGACCTCAAAGAGCAGCCGTGGAGGCCGCCGCTACGCGCCCTATGCCTTTACCGAGCACGGAGCGATCATGGCAGCCAGCGTAGTCAACTCTCGGCGTGCCGTGGAGATGAGCATCTACGTGGTTCGTGCCTTCCTGCGCCTGCGTGAAACGCTCGCCACCCATAGGGCGCTGGCCGCCAAACTTGCCGAACTGGAGCAACGGCTGGAAACGACCGACCACAAAATTGTCGAGATCATCAAGGCGATCCACCTGCTCGCGCTGCCGTCGGAGAAGCCCGCCCGCCGGATCCGCTTCCGCCCCGATGCGGCCTCAAAGTCGAAGATGCTGGAGGCCAAAACCGTCCGCGCGGCAAAGATACGGCGAGGGCTGTGAATCTTTCCATCCATTGGCCGCGGAACAGTGCGGGCTACCGCCGCACCGCACCGGCAGTTGCTTGACCTGCTGCAAGGCGATTTCACGAGGCCAATCTAGCCGTTGATCGACTTGTGGCCCTGCGCCTCGCTTCGAAATGCGCCATCCCTATCCCTTATGATGCAGCGTATAATAGCCCTCGCCTAAGAGAAGGATCATTTGATACGAGCGGAGAAGGGGGAAAGCCGATGGCTTTGGGAAAGTTGAAGAAAGTCGACCTTCGCGAAGAATGGAAACACGAGGCAAGCCATTTTACGAAATGGCTTGCAGAAGAAGATAGCCTTCGACTATTAGGTAATGAAATCGATTGCGACATCGTCCTGACCGAGATTGAAGCGGCCTGCGGAGGCTTCAACGTGGACATTCTTGCGGAGGAAGAGGGCACAAAAAAGAAGATTATTATCGAGAATCAATTGGAAATCACGAATCACGACCACCTTGGCAAGCTGATAACTTATGCTGCTGGCCATGCCGCAAGCGTCGCCATCTGGGTCGTCAGCAACGTGCGCGAGGAACATCGTAAGGCAATCGATTGGTTGAATGACCACACGGACGATGATGTCGAGTTCTACTTGGTCCAGGTAGAGCTGCTACAGATCGATCAATCGCCGTTCGCTCCGCACTTTAAGATCATCTGCAAACCAAACAACTGGGCGCGATCAGTTAGGGAGTCAAGCAGCCAAGGAGCGATGAGCGGGATCGGTGCTGGCCAATTCGAGTTCTGGACAGAATTTAAGGCGTTCGCGATCCAAAGGAAGACACTCCTTCGACTCAAGAAGCCGTCTCCCCGGCACTGGTATGAAATCAATCTTGGAAGATCTGGGGTCGTCATTTCGCTCACGATCAATTCGATCAAGGGACTCTTTGCCACAGAACTCTACATCAATGACAACAAGGAGCTTTACTCCCGCCTATTGGCTCAGAGATCTCAGATCGAGAGCGATCTCGGCAGCTCGGCCGAGTGGATGGAACTTCCTAAAAGGAAGGCCAGCAGGATCAAAGTATCGATTCCAGGGGATTTCAGCGCTGAAGAGAAGTGGAATGACTACTTCGGCTGGTTGCTTGATGAAGCAGAGAGGTTCTACAAAACTTTCCCGAAGTATTTAAGCTGAATCGACCGCTGGCCGGATGCCCCAGGTCTCGTCCTTGGGAACTGGGATACCACGTTTCGCCCCTTTTTCATCGTTGATTCGGAATAAGCTCCCTTCCCGCCGCAAAACTGAGCCACTTCGGCGCAGCCGACGCCGGTAAGAGACATTCTCATCAACGAGAAGCTTCAAGGACCGCGATCCTTTCCGGGATGCTGGCAAAGAACTCGTAGACCGCCTGGAAGTCTTCCTTTTCGAGGTAGGGGAACTCGCTGAGAATTTGCTCCTCGGTCATGCCCGAGGCGAGGTAGGAAGCCAGATCGTAGACAGTGAAGCGCAAACCGCGGATGCAGGGCTTTCCCCCCATCTTGCCGGCTTCGACTGTGATGCGAGGGTTCAGGGTGGACATTGGCCGTCGCGCCTCCTGCCGCGATCTCATTCTACGGCAGATTCGGTTCAATCGCCTATACTGCGTTGAGCGATGGACGCAGCCGAAAGGCATCCCTCCGTGGCTAAAGCCAGCGTTTTTTATGACATTCACGGCACGGCTAAAGCCGTGCCCTTTCAAGACTTCGATTCAGATTGAGGCGTTTTGAATGCTGCGAGTGGGACTGACGGGTGGGCTGGGTAGCGGCAAGAGCACGGTCGCGGCGATGTTGCGCAAGCTGGGCGCCGAGGTGATCGAGGCCGATGCGCTGGGCCGGGCGCTGATGGAGCCGGGGCAGCCGGTTTTTGACGAAATTCTCCGCGTCTTTGGCCGTGAGGTGGTCGGGGCCGATGGCCGCCTGGACCGCGCTCGGCTGGCCGAGCTCGCTTTCAAGGGCGGCCGTCTGCAAGACCTGAACGCCATTGTGCATCCGGCGGTGATTGCCGCACAGCGGCGCTGGATGCGGGACGTATTCGAGCGGACTCCCGAAGCGGTCGCGGTCATCGAGTCGGCGCTGATCTTCGAGGTGGAGCGGGATGCCCGCAACCGCGGCGAGCAAGAGACCCTGCTGGCCGACTGGCGGCGGCGCATCGAGCGCATTGTCGTCGTGACCGCGTCCGACGAGGCCAAGATCGCCCGCTACGTGGCCCGCATCTGCCCCGAGGCCGAGGGGCGCGCGACCGCCGAGGCCGATGCCCGCGTCCGGCTGCGGCATCAGATTCCCGATGCGGAAAAGGCCGCCCGAGCCGACTATATTCTTGATAACAATGGCGATTTTGCCAGTCTTCAGAGCCAGGTCGAAGTGCTTTGGCAGCGTCTCAAAGCGGAGAGCAACAAATCTTCAGGCAAAGAGTCAGTAGAATAGTGAACAGATGACAGTGCACAGTGGTCAGTGAGAAGACGCCTAGCCTCCACTTCCCAACAAGTGGTCTTAGCTGTTCACTGTCCACTGACCACTGTTCACTGACAACGGCTCACCGACACTCCGAAGGTCTAAAAGCTATGAAACTACGCCGGGTTCTTCTGGTTGTTCTGCTGGTGGGTGGATTCTGGTTCCTCACCACTCACCTGCCCACGAGTCTCGCTCGCCTCTCCGCGGGCCACTTCTCGCTTTTCAAGGCGAGCGGCGGCGGTTCCGCGCTGGAGCTGACCGAGGCCCAGGCTGCGCCCTCCTACGACGCCGAGGAGCAGAACAATATTGCCGTCTACAAAAGGGTGGTGCCCTCGGTGGTGAACATCACCTCCACCACGCTGGTCTTCAACTTCTTTTACGGAACGGTGCCGCAACAGGGCCAGGGCTCGGGATTCATTCTCGACAAGGCCGGGCATGTGCTGACCAACTACCACGTGGTCGAAGGCGCCAATCGCGGCATTGAAGTGAAGCTGAGCAACAAGCACAACTACACGGCCAAGGTAGTGGGCACCGACAAGATGCACGATCTGGCGCTGTTGCAGATCGACGCGCCCAACCTGGAGCCGGTCACGCTGGCCGATTCCACCGGGCTCTCGGTGGGTCAGAAGGTCTTCGCCATCGGCAACCCGTTCGGCCTGAGCGGCACCATGACGCGGGGCATCATCAGCTCGATCCGCTCAATTCGCGGCTCGGAGGGCGCGCCCATCGAGGACGCCATCCAGACCGACGCGGCCATCAACCCCGGCAACTCGGGCGGGCCGCTCTTGAACTCGCGCGGCGAAGTCATCGGCATCAACACCATGATCGCCTCGAACGGGGCCGACCAGAGCTCGGGCATCGGTTTCGCCATTCCCATCAACACCGCCAAGGCGGTGCTGGCCGACCTGACCCGCTACGGGCGCGTCAAGCGGCCGTCGTTGGGCATCGTTTCGTATGCCATTGGACCGGACCTGGCCGAGCAGATGGGGCTGGCGGTGGAGTACGGCGTTCTCATCCAGAAGGTCGTTCCCGGCGGCGCGGCGGAGCGGGCCGGGCTGCGCGGGGGCAACCAGCAGGCATACGTGGGCAATACACCCATCATGCTGGGCGGCGACTTGATTGTCGGTGTGGACGGCCAGGAAGTCGCCGATCCGGACGCGATCAACATGCTGATGGATAAGCATCAGGCCGGCGACACCGTTGCCGTCACCATCTATCGGGGGCGCAAGCAGATGACCATCAAGTTGATTCTGGGAGAAGCGCGGGGCTCGACACTTTAGAGCGATTTCACATGGAGCAAGTGGCAGAGCAAACGCTGTCCGGCGTGGGTCGGGAGACCCACCCTACAGCCGGCCAGGAGGCCGGCGCTACAGATTTGCTGGTCCGCCTGGTGAGAGAAGCGGTCTAGTTCGCTCCCGAGGGTCTGGGCAGGAACTGTTGGAACTTTTCGAGCGGCACGGCCGGGCTGAACAGGTAGCCCTGGTAGGCATGGCAGCCGTGACCGGCCAGGAATTGCCGTTGTTCTTCGCTCTCCACGCCCTCGGCAATCACCGCCAAGCCCATAGCCAGGCTTAAGGAGATGATGGTCTGGGCAATGGCGGCGCTGGTCTGGTCGTCCAGCATGTCGCGCACAAAGGCCCGATCGATCTTGAGTTCGTCCAGGGGCAGGTTCTTCAAGTAGGAAAGCGACGAGTATCCGGTCCCAAAATCGTCCAGCGAGAAGCTGAGGCCGTGGAACTTGAGCGCCGCCATCTTCGAGATGACCTCCTCGACATCGTCCACCAACATGCTCTCGGTGATCTCCAGCCGGAGGTTCATGGGATTGGCGCCGCTGCGGTAGAGCACGTTGAGCACTCGCTCGACAAACTCCGGCTGGCGCAATTGGCGGGCGCTGATGTTGACCGCGACGGTCAGACCGGCGGTCTCCTTCCGCTTGGCCCAAAGCGCAATCTGTTTGCAGGCAGTCTCCAATACCCAGTCGCCCAAGACCAGAATCAACCCCGACTCTTCGGCCAGGGGAATGAACTCGTCGGGAGGGACGAAGCCGCGCACCGGATGATTCCAGCGCAGAAGGGCCTCGGCCCCGGTCAGCACGCCGGATGCGATCTGCGGTTGATAGTAGAGCTGGAACTGGTTTGTGCCGATCGCCTGGCGCAGATCGTCTTCGGTCGAAGCGCGGGAGTTGATGGCCGTCTGCAGGGCCGGAGCGAAGAAGCGCACGGTGTTGCGACCCGCCGCCTTGGCCTGGTACATGGCGATGTCCGCCTGTTGCAGAACGTCGTCCAGACTCTCTTTTCGCTCTCCGAAGACCGTAACCCCGATGCTGCACGTGCTCAGGCAGATGTGGTCGGCCAGTTGGCAAGGCATGCCAATCGCGGTGAGAATCTTCCCGGCAACCGTCTTGGCGTGGGCCGCGGCCTCATGGGCCGTCTCGCTCAGATCCTCCAGAATCACCACAAACTCGTCCCCACCCAGACGGGCCACCGTGTCGGCTTCGCGCATGCAGGCGCAAAGGCGCTTGGCGACCTCCTGAAGCAGCAAGTCGCCCATCTTGTGGCCCAGGGTGTCGTTCAATGTCTTGAAGTTGTCCAAGTCGATGAACAGCAGGGCCCCTTTGCGATTGCTGCGCGCGCCGGCGGCGAGAGTCTGACGCAACCTCTCCCACATCAGGCGGCGGTTGGGCAGGCGGGTCAAAGTGTCGTAGAAGGCCAGATCCCGGATCTCGGTTTCCGCTACCTTGGCAGTGGTAATATCCCGCGTGATGGACAGGATGCACGGCACGCCATCGACGTCCATCACCGAAGCGGACATCTGTCCCCAGAAGATTTCCCCGCTTTTCTTGCAGAACTGGGCTTCCAGGCCTTGGCAGTTCGAGGTGCGCTGAAGATGGTCCACCAGCCGCTCCCGATCGCGCTGTGCCGCCCAGATATTCAGGTCCAGCGAAGAGCGGCCGATGACCTCCTCGCGTTCGTAGCCCATGATGTCGAGAAAGGCCTGATTGCAGTCCAGATAGACTCCGTCGCTCAGGCGATTGATATTTACCGCATCCAGGCTCGTCTGGAAGGCGGTGGCATAGCGCATTTCGCTGGCCAGTTTGGCCCGCTGCGCCTCGGCCAGCCGTTCCTCCGCGGCCTTGGCCTCGGAAATATCCCGGATGATGCTGAGAATGCACGGGGAGCCCTCAATCTCAATCGCCGACGCCGACACCGTAATCCAGATGATGCTTCCGTTCTTCCTTACATATTGCGTTTGGATATCCTTGAAGCCCGACTCCTGCTTCAAGGCCCGGACCATTCTATTGCGGACCTCCGGGTCGACCCAGAAGTTCAGTTCCAGCGATGTCCGCCCAACGACCTCGTCCCGCTCGTAGCCCATCAGGTTCAGGAAGGCCTTGTTGACATCGATGTATCTCCCATCGCTCATCTCGCTGATCGCGATGCCATCCACACTGGTCTGGAAGACGGTGCGGTAGTGGGCCTCGCTGGAGCGCAACGCCTCCATGGCCGCCGCCAGACGCTCCTTGGCGGCCCTGGATTCGGTGATGTCCCGCACGATGGTATAGGTGCAAGCCACTCCGTCGATTTCGACGACCACACTGTTCAGTCTCCCCCAGAAGACCTGCCCATCCCTTCGAGTGAATTGGGAGTCGAGGTCCCGGCAAACGGAGTCGGCCCGCAAGACGGCCAACCAGCGCTCGCGATCGCCCAGGTTCATCCAGGTATTCAGCTCGAAGGAACTCTTGCCGATCACCTCGTGGCGTTCGCAATCCGCGAAATCCAGGAACGCTTGGTTCACTTCCAGATAGACCCCGTTGTCCATGCGCGCCAGCGCGATTGCGTCGGGGCTGGTCTGGAAGACGGTGCGGTAGAGTGTCTCGCGCGCGGCCAGAGCTTTGGTTGCACCGGCCAGCCGCTCTTCCGCGATCTTGCGGGCGTTGATGTCTTCGATCAGGCCGATATAGTGAAGCGCTTGCCCATTTTCGTCGCGCTGCACCGAGATCGTCGCCTTCACCCAGGTGAGACTGCCATCCTTGCGGATATAGCGCTTCTCCCAGGCGGCATTCTCGATCTCCCCTTTGGTCAAGCGAATCATGGTGTCGAGACTGTCATCCAGGTCTTCGCCTGCCGTGATCTGCGGGAAGGTGAGGTTGGAGATCTCCTCCGGCGTGTAGCCTACGATCTCCGCAAAGCGCGCATTGCAGCGCAAGAACCGCCCGCCGAGCGAGGTATGGATCATGCCCACAGCCACTTGCTCGAAGGTCGTCCGGTAGCGCTCCTCGCTCTTGCGCAGCGCCTCCGAAGTGGCCACCAGGCGCTTCTCGCCCGCTTTGCGATCGGTGACGTCCTTCCCGAAGACGGAAATCCCGGTTGGCTCCCCTTCGGCTGCCATGGGGCTGAAAGCGAGTTCCAGTATCCGGCCATCGGCGAAGGTGCACTCCTTGCGAAAAGGGCCTTCCGCGAGGGCGCGCGCAAAGAGACTCGGCCAGGGAGAATCCTCGGGGGAAGGAAGACAGTCTTCCGCCAACCTGCCTGCCGCCGGGCTGACGCCCGAATTGTTCTCCACGTGCCGCACGAATGCGCGGTTGAAGGCCACGAGCCGGCCGTCGGCGTCCACCGACCAGATCGGGTCATCGGCACTTTCGATCAAGGCCCATAACCTGGCGTCACCCTGACTGCGCACTCCGTCCATTCTTCCTGGCCCATCCAACTCTCGATTCCCCAGACTCATGCCCGCCGATCCTGCGGCCGGGGCGAAGGGAAATGCGCCATTTTGCCCTTGGAGCGTGGTGTCTCGAAAGTTTCTTTCACAACAGCGCTATCATCCCCAGCGCCAACCGCAGGCGAAGAACCTGCAATTCGAGCTGCTGGCCAATGCCAAAAACTTTGAAAAGAGATTCCTAGCCTTGCAAACGATACTACCGGTCGGCGGGCATCCTTTCCTATCGGTAATTCATTCCCGCCTGGGTAGAGAGCTGTGAAATTTTTTACCGACCGAATCGCCCTCGATCTCCCACCTCCGCGCAGCGAACGAATACTGCGCCCTCCCGAGGTTCAAACTGCCGGAATCCACAGGCCCGGGGTCTCACTTCCTGGCATTGGCAAGCGCACTCAAGATCGCCTGCTTCTGCGCAGCGCCCTCCGTCCGGGCAAGGATCTCCTCCAGCGCCTGCACATACGCCGCCTGCAAGGCCTTCTCGGCAGGAACGACGGTGTCTGGCGCAACCCCCACGCCTTCCCAGTTCTTCCCTTTCAAGGCGCTCTCGATATGGCCGAACGGGATGGTGACGGTCAGCGCCTGGTTGATGGCGTAGGGCGCGGCGGGGTTCGCTGCCCCGGCGGTGTTTTCGCCGACGATCTTCGCCCGATGTCTCTCCTGCAAGAGGAAGGGCAGGCCCTCCCCGGCCGACCAGGTCTTCTGCGAAACCAGCACATAGAGAGGCCGCGCCTCGTCCCGATAGGCGATTCCGTTTGGCAAGGTGCGCTCGACGGTGGCCTCGCCGGATCGGGGAACGATGGAAAACAGAGTCAGATTCGGTTCGGCGAAGAAGTAGCTCAACAGTTGCATCACCGTCTCCGGATTGCCGCCGCCGTTGACCCGAAGATCGAGGATCAGGGCGTCTGTCCTGGCCAGAAACCGCATGGCGGCGTCTACGGTTTCGGCTCCTTCGCTGGCGCGGTAAAACCCCGTGATTTCGAGATAGCCGACGTTCCCGTCCAGGACCTTTGCCGTCTTCATGCCGTAGTTGGAGAGGCGGGCGGTTTCCGCGCGCGTCGTCTGCGATGTCGGGGAACCGGAGCCTGAAGGCGCAGTCGCGGCGACAAACAAATGCTTGTCGTGGCTGGCCTCTTCCAGCACGGCGGTCAAATGGGCGGCCAGTTCCCGCGGACTCCTGTCGTGGGCGAGTTCCCCTCTCGCCAGGGCCGCTCCCAGCGAGGCGTCGATGCGTGGAATCGCCTGCACGTCGAAGTACTTTTGCTCGATCAGCGACTGGAGCGCTGCCACCGTGGCCGAGACAAACGCGGCATCGACCGCCGGCGAATCCGGGGCCATCGATGCCGGCTGTGCCAGGCAGGCGGAAGAACACCCGGCCAGGAGCAGAAGAGAAAGGAGAATTTTCCTCATAGAACGAAAGGATACAGGTCGTTCGGGCACTCCAAAGTTTCGTGCTTGCAAAATTCTTGAGTTGCGGACTCCGCACCGGACGGAGCCCAAGATGCGCCCGGTCGCGTAAATATCCGTGTGTAGACGAAAGCCGGCCGAGGAGGCTTGCGCGGCGCTGAAGTAAACGGTTACATTGCTGGGGGGTGACTTGCCATGCGTTTCTCGCTCTTCCCGCGCCGTTGCGCGCTCTCCTCTCTCTTCGCCGCCGGCCTTTTGGCCCTGCTCGCGCTTCCGCAGGCCCTGGCCGTCGAAGCGCCTCAACTCGTCCAGAAAGACGGCCGCTACGCCCTCATGGTCGAGGGCCGTCCCTACCTCGTTCTCGGTGGCCAGATCCACAACTCCAGCGGCTGGCCGAGCGAACTGCCCCAGGTCTGGGAGTCGATGGCCGCACTGCACGCCAACACCATCGAGGCGCCGGTCTATTGGGAACAGCTTGAGTCCCAGCCCGGCCACTTCGACTTCACGAACGTCGATCAGATCGTCGAGGGCGCACGCGCGCACAACCTGCACGTGATCCTGCTGTGGTTCGGCACCTGGAAGAACGGCAACATGCATTATGTGCCGGCCTGGGTAAAGAACGACCCCGTCCGCTTCCCGCACACCATTCGCGCCGACGGGGAGCCGATCGACGTGCTCTCGCCCATGTCGCGCAATACGCTCGAAGCCGACAAGGCCGCCTTCTCCGCCCTGATGCGCCACTTGAAACAGATCGACGGCGAAAAGCACACCGTCCTGATGATGCAGGTGGAAAACGAGTCGGGCAACATCGGCAGCGTGCGCGACAACTCGCCGGAATCGAACAAGGTGTTTGCCGGCCAGGTGCCCGCCGACCTGCTGGCCGCCGCCCACAAGCAGCCCGGAACCTGGAGCCAGGTCTTCGCCGGCGAGGCCGACGAGATCTTCCAGGCCTATTACCAGGCCAAATACATCAACGAAATTGCCGCCGCCGGCAAGGCCGAATTCCCCATCCTCTGCTACGTCAATGTGTGGATCGACTACCCGCTCCCCATGCTCCCGCAGCGCCAGGTGGATGTGCCGGGAATCGTCTATCCCAGCGGCGGCCCGGTGCAGAAGCTGGTCGGCCTGTGGAAGGCGCTGACCCCCTCGATCGACATCATCGGCCCCGACATCTACGCCAGCGACCCCGCCTTCTACCATTCGATCGTGGCCGCCTACCACTTGCCCAACAATCCCCTGTGGATTCCCGAAACCGCCCGCGACGATGCCTTCGCCAAGTATTTCTTCTATGCCCTGGGCGAGGGCGCGCTCGGCTTCTCGCCCTTTGGCGTGGACCAGGCGGGTTGGAACATCACCGGCGACCAGCCCTGGAAGGCGCACGCCACCAACTTTGCCCTCATCGCGCCCATGAGCCGCGAGATTGCCCAGTTGGAGTTCGAAGGCAAGGTCAAGACCTCCGTCGAAGAACCGAATCAGACCACCCAGGAGATCGACTTCGGCGGCTGGCAAGCGACGGTCGCCTACGGCTTCCCGCAGCCCGACGGCGGGCACGCTCCCGGCAACAAGGACGCCCACGGCGCCGCGCTGATCGCGCAACTGGGCCCGGACGAGTTCCTGGTCACCGGCCTGGATGCCAGTGTGATCTTCCACCTGCCCGGCAAGATGCCCTGGATGCACAGCCAGATCGTCACCGCCGAGCAGGGGACGTATGAGAACGGCGTCTGGAAGCCCGTCCGGCTGTGGAACGGCGATGAAACCGATCGCGGCTTGTGGTTCTACCGGAAGGCCGAGGTAGTGCGGATCAAGATGGGTCGTTTCTAGCGGAATCGGAAATGTCGGTGCAATAAAGAACCGCAGGGCGGGACTTTCCACGAGAAAGACCCGCCTCCCTGCGGAAGCGGGAATTCTGCTACACTGGTTCAAGCGGACTCAAGGGGAAAACGCGCCAGGCCGCGCCCCAGCGAACCGCACTGCAACCCAAGTTCGGGGAGTGGCTCAGCCTGGTAGAGCACCTGGTTCGGGACCAGGGGGTCGGAGGTTCAAATCCTCTCTCCCCGACCATTCAAAATAAAGAAGATAGCGAAGCATCTTCACCCAGAGAATTCTCTGCCGACGCCTCTTCCGAGGGC
>Ga0316217_10001766_pt1 | contig 27321 bp, 13 predicted proteins | sample 1anoAmetaG_FD_203633 | JGI IMG/M metagenome (GOLD analysis project Ga0316217, IMG submission 203633) | Freshwater microbial communities from Trout Bog Lake, Wisconsin, USA - 1anoA | ecosystem: Environmental > Aquatic > Freshwater > Lake > Hypolimnion/Profundal zone | place: USA: Wisconsin...
ATCCAACATCCAACATCCAACATCCAACATCCAACATCCAACATCCAACATCCAACATCCAACATCCAACATCCAACATCCAACATCCAACATCCAACGCCCAACATCCAAGCAATTCCCCAATTGGAAGCCCTTGGACGCTCAATGTTGAATGTTGAATGTTGAATGTTTCCAGGTTCCAGGACCGGTCCCTATTTCCCGCAGCACTGTTTGTATTTCTTGCCGCTGCCGCAGGGACAGGGGTCGTTGCGGCCGACTTTGGGACCGGTGCGAACAGGTTTGGCCTTGGCTTTGGCCTGCGCTTCGGCGGCGTCGGCGGCTTCGCTGACCACGTCGCTGGCCCGCTTGCCGTCGGGGCCGGAAGCGGAAGGCGCGGCGGCGGCGCCACCGAAACCACCGGTGGCAGTATGCAAGGTCTGCTGCGGCGTATTGCGCAGAAAATTCTCGAACGCCATCAGACTGGAGGCGCTGCGGAAGGTGTTGTGACAGATTTCGGTCTTCACGTTGACCATCAGCTCGTCGAAAATCTTGAAGGCCTCGGCCTTGTATTCCAAGAGCGGGTCGCGCTGGCCAATCTGGCGCAAGTAGATGCTCGTGCGCAGACTGTCCATCTCGTACAAGTGCTCCTGCCAGAGCTTGTCAATCGCCTGCAGGATGGTGTAGCGCTCGACCGTGGCCAGCTTCTCGGGCTCATCAAAGCTGATCTTGATTTCATAGGCCCGGCGGATGGCGTCGGTGATGAAATTGCAGGCGGCAAACTGGGCCTCGCTCAGGCCGTCAAACACGGACCCAGACACCGGGTGTTCCTTGCCGGCCCGCGCGGCCTTGACAATCTCGCCCTCGGGCATGCCCACGGGGAAATTCAGGTTCACCCAGTCGGCCAGCGGCCGTACGCGCCATTCCGCCACCTCGGCGTCGGCGGCCGAGTACTCCTCGACCTTCAAGATCACGACTTCCTCGATGATGTCCATGAGCCGGTCGCGCACGTCATCGCTGTTGATGATTTCGTTGCGGAAGCCATAGATGACTTCGCGCTGCTTGTTCATCACGTCGTCAAATTCAAGCGTTCGTTTGCGTTGCTGGAAGTGGTGCTGTTCGACTTTTTTCTGCGCGCTCTGGATGGAATGGTTGAGCATGCCATGCTTCAACTCCTCGCCCTCCTCCAAGCCCATGCGCTCCATCAATTTCACGATGCGGTCGCTGCCGAACAGGCGCATCAAGTCGTCCTCCAGCGAGATGAAGAAGTGGGACGAGCCCGGGTCGCCCTGGCGCGAGCAGCGGCCGCGCAACTGGCGGTCAATGCGGCGCGACTCGTGGCGCTCGGTGCCCAGCACGTGCAAACCGCCGGTGACCTTGGTGCTCGGCTTCAGGTTAAAGACCTGGGCCGCGGAACTCTCCGAATCCACTTCGCGAACCTCGCCGGTCGAGGCTTCCGTCAGTTTGTAGCGGTAGCCCTTGCCTTCGGGATGGGGACGGCACTCCACGTTCCAGCGCACGCCGGCGCCCAGCTTGATGTCCGTGCCGCGGCCCGCCATGTTCGTGGCGATGGTCACGGCGCCGCGCTGGCCCGCGCGGGCGACGATTTCGGCTTCCTGCTGATGATACTTGGCGTTCAAGACGGAATGGATCAAACCCTCCTTCTTGAGCATTCGCGACAGCATTTCGCTCGTCTCGACGGAGATGGTGCCGACGAGGACCGGCCGGCCATTCGCGTGGAGTTCCTTGATTTCCCGGACGACCGCGTTGAATTTTTCGCGCCGGGTCTTATAGACGGAATCGTCGGAATCCTTGCGGATGTTCGGCATGTTGGTGGGGATGGTCATCACCCCCAGCTTGTAGATGTCGAAGAATTCCGCGGCCTCGGTTTCCGCCGTGCCGGTCATGCCGGCCAGCTTGGAGTACAGGCGGAAGTAATTTTGAATGGTGATGGTGGCCAGGGTCTGGGTTTCGCGTTCGATCTGGACGCCTTCCTTGGCCTCGACGGCCTGGTGCAAACCATCGCTCCAGCGGCGGCCGGACATGAGCCGCCCCGTGTGCTGGTCCACAATGATGACCTTGCCCTCCTGCACGACATACTCGACATCCAACTGATACAGGCTGTAGGCCCGGAGCAATTGTGAAATGGCGTGGATCTTCTGCGCCTTGGTTTCGAAGTCCGCCTGCAACTTCGCCTTCAACTCCAGACGTTTGCGCGCGTCGGTCTCGGGGCCGTTGTCAATGTCGTGCAGGAGCGTGGCCAAATCCGGCAGCACAAAGGCGTCGGGATCCTGCGGACTGATGAAATTTCTCCCCTTCTCCGTCAGGTCGGCCTCGTGGCTTTTTTCGTCCATCGCGAAAATCAATTCCTCCTTTTCGCGGTACAAGTCCACTTTCTTCTGGTCCTTGTGTAGTTCCAGTTCGGCGCGGTTCATCAAGCCGGCGTTCTCCGGATTTTCCAGCAGTTTCATCAGGCCCTCGGATTTCGGCTGGCCGGTTTTCACCCGAAACAGCAGCAGTCCGATCTGATGTTCGAGTTCGGCCGCGTCCGGCACATTCGCGCCGTCGGCCGGGCGCAGTTTTTTGAGGAGTTCCTCCGCCTCGCGCAGGAAACGATTGCACAATTGCTGCTGGGCGCGCACGAGGCTTTCCACCGTCGGCTTCCATTGCGCGTATTGCTCGTCGAAGGTGTGCATGGACGGGCCACTGATGATGAGCGGCGTGCGGGCTTCATCAATGAGAATCGAGTCCACCTCGTCCACGATGGCGAAATAATGGCCGCGCTGCACCTGTTCCTCCTTGCGGAGCGCCATGCCATTGTCGCGCAGATAATCGAAACCGAATTCGGAATTGGTGCCGTAGGTGATGTCGCAATAGTACTGCTCGCGGCGCACCCGGGGCGATTGGTCATGCAGGATGACCCCGACGGTCAGGCCCAGAAACCGGTAAATCGCACCCATCCATTCCGAGTCGCGGGCGGCGAGATAATCGTTGACCGTGACCACGTGAACGCCGCGGCCGGAGAGCGCGTTGAGATACACCGGCAGCGTGGCGACCAGCGTCTTGCCTTCACCCGTGGCCATTTCGGCAATGTGACCGGTGTGTAGGGCGCAACCGCCAATCAACTGGACGTCGAACGGCACCATTTCCCAGCGCAACGGGTGTTCGCGCACGATGATGTCCTGGCCGCAGAGCCGGCGGCAGGCGCTTTTCACCACGGCGAAAGCCTCGGGCAGGATGTCATTCAGTTTGGCCGCCAGCTCCCCGTTGTCCTGAATGAGCGAAAGCTCCGCCTTCCACGCGGCCGTCTTGGCCCGCAGCTCGTCGTCGGAAAGCTTTTGCAGTCCGGCCTCCAGCGCATTGATTTGGGCCACGACCGGACGGAGTTTCTTCACGTCGCGGTCGTTCTTGGTCGGAAAAATTTTTCTGAACAACTTTACCATGATGTTTCGATCAAATGTTTAAAAATGAACGGATACGCTACGCGAAGAACCGCATAGCGTCAAAGCGAAACGGATTGGATTTTTGGGACGGGCCGCGACCGGTCCCCGGTCGCAGCACTCTGGCTTCACGCAGGAGATCCAAAGGTTCGCCAAACGACGCTGGCTCTCCCACGCGCTGCGCGCCGGGACGGCGCGCGGTCCGGGGCCCGGCACCCCGAGAGTTTGACTTGACGAACACGGCCAAGACCCTAATTTGCAGGCATGGATCATTCACCCGGTTTTCTCAAGTTGGTCGCCGAGGCCAAACAACAGGTCAACGAAATCAGCGTGGCCGAGGCCCGCGCCAAACTGGCGGCCCACCCCAGGGCGGTGCTGCTGGATGTACGCGAGGATCACGAGTGGCAGGCGGGCCACGCCGCCGAGGCGGTTCACTTGGGCAAGGGAATTTTGGAGCGCGACTTGGAAAAGCTCCACCCCGACGCGGACACGGAAATCATCATGTATTGCGGCGGCGGCTTCCGTTCGGCGCTGACCTGCCACGCGGCCCAAAAAATGGGCTACCGCAAAGTGTACTCGCTCATCGGCGGGTACAAAGCCATGCAGGCGGCGGGCTGGCCCATGGCGAAATAATTGAGGCACGCTTTCAAATTGCGTTCGGAGCGCGCCCGTCCCGGGCGCAGCAGCGTTCATTTGGTCACACCGCTGCGAGTGTTCGAAAATCGCCGGTTACAAGTCGGTTGCTGCGGCCGAGGACGGCCGCGCTCCGTCCAGAATGGGTGTCACCCTTTCAACCGCTTGACTTCCACGCCGAGCAGGCAGACGTCGTCGGAAAACTCCTGATGCCCGGAAAACCGGCGGACTTCGCCAAGGACTTTGGCGAGCAGTTCCTTCGGCGGCAGCGAGCTGAGCTGAACCAGGGTGTCGCCCAGCCGTTCCTGGCTGAAAATTTCTCCATCCGGGCCTTCTTCCTCAGTCAATCCGTCGGTATAGACCACCAGGAGATCCTCCACCTCCAAGGCCCGGTGGCAGGTGGAATAAGCCGAATCCCGGAACAGGCCGAGGGCCGCGCCTTTCTTGCCGCCGACATCGTGGCCCAACACCTCCACCACCCCCGCCGGCCGTTTGAGCCGGAGCGGATGCGGATGCGCGGCGCTGGCGTAGGAAACCCGCCCGGTGGCGACATCGGCGACCAGATACAGCGCCGTGGCAAACATCGTGGCGCCGGATTGCCGGAATACCTTGAACAAGGCCTGATTGATTTCCGCCAACAACTGCCCGGGCTCCGCGGCGGTGGCGCTCAAGTCTTGGACCAAGGCATGAATCATGGCGGTGACCAGGGCGGCGCGCACGTCGTGCCCCATCACATCACAGAGGAAAACCCCCACGGCGGTGTCCGACAACTGAAAGACGTCAAAGAAATCGCCGCTGACCGCCCCGCTGGGCAGGTAATAAGTATAAAACTTCAGGGCCTCGCCCCCGTCCGCGCCAATGGAAATGGCGGGGAAATCCTGCGGCACCATGGCCAGTTGCAGTTCGCGCGCCATTTTCAGCTCATCCTCGACCTGCTGGTTCTTCTTGTGCAACAGCTCGGTCTTTTCCGCGAGCGCCAATTGCGCCTGTTTCCGGACGGTGATATCGCGCGAAATGCCGAACGTGCCGACTATCCGTCCCGATTGATTGCGCAAGGGCATCTTGGTGGTGGACACCCAAGTGACACTGCCGTCGGGCCAAGTCTCGCTTTCTTCAATCCCTTCCAGCGGCTGCCCGGTGCGCATGATGGCCTGTTCGTCCGCCAGCGCCTGTTTGGCGTGGGGCGGAGTGAAATAGTCGGCATCGGTCTTGCCCATGGCCTGCTCCGGGTCGGTGAGGTGATGCTTTTTTGCCAGCGCCCGGCTGATCATCAGAAACCGGCTGCGCGTGTCTTTGAAATAAACCGCGTCCGGGATGCTGTTCATCAGCGATTGCAGCAGAAAGCCCTGGTAATTGTGCGTCAACTGGCAGTAGTGCCGGTCCAGGGTCTTGCGGATGGCAGTGCCCAGGCTCTGGGCGGTCAATTGCGATTTGAGCAGGTAATCCTGCGCCCCCAGCGGGAGTGTTCGCGCCGCGATTTCCTCATTCGCCACGTCGGCCAGGACCACTACTGGCGTCTGCGGCGCGGCGGCATGCACCTGGGTGAAGGCATTTAAACCACCGCCATCCGGCAAGGCCAGGTCCAGCAGGATCAGGTCATGCGCATGGGCGGTGATTTTCTCCAAGCCCGCCGCCAGGGTCGCGGCCTGCGTCACTTCAAAAACGCCCGACGGCAGCAACTGGGCGCAGGCGGCATCCGGCAAGATCAATAGCAACTTGGGTATGGCTTTGGACATTGCGTTGCGCGTGTATAATTGAGTCGCCCTTTACGCTAATGTTTGTTCGGCCGGTTGTCCAGTGCGACGAGGCGGCATCCTTGCCGCCCGGAAAAGGCGTGGGAAGTTTTGGCGCGTGGGAGAATTCCAACGCGCGTTGGTTTGCGGGAGCCTCCCGCCGCCGGGCTGGGAAGCCCGGCTCCACGGCAGGCAGGGATGCCCGCCGCTACCGGGCTGCTGGCCGGATTTGATCCGCCAACTCTTCCGCCGGATACGTCCAGATTTCCGCCAGAGTGGGATGATAATGCGGCAACGCCGCCAGTTCATGCACCGTCATGCGCTTGGCCATCGCGGCCACGATCTCATGAATCAACTCCCCGCCGACCGGGCCCACGCAACTGCCGCCAAGAATCTCGCCCGACTTGGCATCGGCCAGCAGTTTCACAAAGCCGTCCTTCGCCTCCATGATGAGGGACTTCCCGTGATCGTTGAACGGATAACTCGCGGCAAGGTATTTCCTGCCGTTCTGGCCGGCCTGCCGCTCGGTCAAACCCACCGTGGCCACCTGCGGTTCGGTGAATACGACCGAAATGAGCAGGCGATAATCCATGTGCCGAAGAGCTTTCGGACGCAAGAGGTTGTGTACGGCGGTTTCGCCCTGTTGAATCGCCACGTGAACGATTTCGTGCGGTCCAGTGCAATCGCCCGCCGCAAAAATATGCGAGGCGCTCGTGCGCATGGCGGCGTCGGTGAGAATGCGCCCGCTTTCAGTTTTCACGCCCGCGTTTTGCAAGTCCAGCGCGGCGGTGTTGGGCACCCGCCCGAGCGCGAACAGGATTTCCGTGGCGGAAACGGAAAGGCGTTTCTTGCCCTGCGCGAAGGAAACGGTCTTCAATTTGCCGTGGCGCTGCGCAGCCAACAGTTTCGTGCCGGTGAAAACCCGCAGGCCTTCGCGCCGAAAAACTTTTTCCATTTCCCCGCCGGCATCCGCGTCAAACTCCTTCAGAATATGTTCGCTGCGCTGGATCAGCGTGACGGGGACGCCAAACCGCGCGAAGAATTGCGCGAACTCGGCCGCAATGGCGCCGCCGCCCAGAATGATGAGCGACTTGGGAAGCCGCTGCAGCCCCACGGCCTCGTCGCTGGTGATAAACCCCACTTCGTTCAAATGCGGCAAGGTCGCCGGCGCCACGCGGGAGCCAGTGGCAATGACAAAATGTCCGGCGGTGAGCTGCTTGCCATTGCTCAAAGCGACCGTGTGGGCGTCGAGAAACCTGGCGTTGGCGCGGATGAACTTGAATTTGCCGCCCTGCAATTGCCGGACGCGGTAATCGGCAAAATCCTTGATTTGGGCCGCTTTGCGCGCCATGACCTGGCCGAAGTTGAAGGTAACTTTGCCCGCATGGACGCCCCAAGTGGCGGCGTGTTCGGCCAAATGCTTCACTTCGGCCGCGTACAGGAGGGCTTTGGTGGGCATGCACCCGCGCAGGATGCAAAGTCCGCCAACCTGTTCACCGCCTTCGATGACCACCGTCTTCAGCCCCGCACCGGCCGCCGTGCGCGCCGCCGCATAGCCGCCGCTGCCGCCGCCGACGACGGCCACCTCAAAATCGAATCTTCGCATGCCCTAAGAATGAAACAATAACGAAGGTTTTTCAAAGCGAACTTTTGGGGAGAGTGCGTATCCCATAAACTCCGAAAGCAAGGCGAGTATGAAAAACGCCCGCCCTCACCCCGGCCCTCTCCCCCGGGGAGAGGGAGAAACGGTTGCCGCGTCTCGGCAATTTCAAGTAGGCCGTTACAATTTCCGTGAAGTTAACCTCATTGAATTTCAGTTCACAAAGCCGGCGTGCCGCTCAAGGATAAACCAGCCGGACAAAAACTGAACCGTTCGTAGGATTGATGACCAGGTTGGTCGAAATGACATTGGTGGAATTCGGCACGGTCACCCAGTTGGTTCCCAGACCGCCAGCCAGGGTGTTCGTCTGGATTTGCAGCCGCCAGCCCAGATGATCCTGCGGCCAGGAAAGCTGCATCTGGCCGCCGGCAACCAGCATGAGAAGGTTCGTCGTCTGGCTGGAAGGCAGCGGGGCGGAAACGACTTGCAATGAATTCGGACTTTCTCCGCCCGGACCAACAGCGGTGACCACATAGAAATAATTCACGGCATTGGTCACATTCGCATCGGCATAATTCGTGGCGGTCAAGCCGCCGAAAACCGCCGGATAAGGCCCACCGCTGGTCGTGCCACGTTTCAAATTATAATTGGTGGCGCCAGAGACGGAATTCCAATTCAGCTTGACCAATAGATTGGTGGCGCGGGCGGTAAAATTGGTCGGGGCGGCTGGCGCCGGCGGTGGATTGGCCGCCAACCAGTCGCTGACCATGATTTGGTTGATGTCAATCGCCGTGGCCGTGGTGTTGGCCGTCACCCGCCAGCCGATGGCGAAAGCATCAAAGCTGTTGGTCAGATAGGTCGAACCGGATGCCGCGCCGCCGAATTGGGATAGCAGCGCGCCATTGGTGCTGCTGCCAGCGTAGAAATAATTCGTGATGGCCAGCGAGTTGCTGGTCAGCAGCGTGAGGGATAGGACTTCCGTGTACACCCCGCCAGCAACCAGCGCCACCGAGGCCGAGGCGGAGGCCGAGCCGACGGTGGCGGCCGCGGGATGAGCGAAGCTGGAACTGCTGCCGGTGGTGAGCAAGTCCTGATTGTTATTGTCCGCTCCGGTTTGCGCGGAGCGTGCCTGCGTTTGGGACGACGCATCGGTGTAAGAGAGTTGTCCAAAATATCCCGCCCAAGACTGGGCATAGCCAATGGCGTTGGTGGCATCCGATGAGGATAGCCAGGAGTTCAGGCCCCCCGGCACGGGAACAGACTGGCCGCTGTGGTACAGCCCAAAACCCAACATGCCGGACTGCGTCAACAGGCCGGAGGTGTTCGTGAAGGTGACGATCAAAGAAAGAGAATCGTTGGTGGTCAAGAGCGTAACCGGAGAAGTGGCAAACAGCGCCTGCGCCTCGATGATGCCGCTGCCACTGGGAGCGATGCCAAACTGCAAGTGACCGGGGACAATGACCGGCGTGGGGCTCCAGGTTTTCGACGAAAGCAATTCATAACTCGTGTTCGTGGCCGTGGGCGCGACAGCCGAGCTTGAATTCAGGGTGCTGCCACCGAAAGTGTCCAGAAACACCATGCCGAACTGACCGCCGCTCGGCTGGCTATAGGGTGTGGCGCCAGTTTGGGCGGAGTTCGTCCCCTCTCCGACCGAATTGACCGCGGAGACCACATAGTAATACGTGATCCCGTTAGTGACCTGTGCATCGGTATAAATGGTGGCGGCCGTACTGGCAATCGTCGTGTAAGACCCGCCGCTGACCAGCGACCGTTTGACGTGGTAATTGGTGGCTGTGGCGGAAGCGGACCACGTCAACGCCACCAATGCGTTGCCGGCGGTGGCCACCAGATTGGTCGGCGGTGCAGGCGGCACTGGCAGCATCGGAGTGGCTGATACTTCGGCAGAATTCAGCCCCTCGCCATTCGTATTCACGCCCGAAACGACATAATAATAGGTTGTGCCGTTGGTGACCAACGAGTCGGCGTAGTTGGTGGCGACCGTGCCGACAATCGTCGTGTAAGACCCGCCGCTGACCAGCGACCGTTTGACGTGGTAATTGGTGGCTGTGGCGGAAGGGGACCACGTCAACGTCACCAACGCGTTGCCGGCGGTGGCCACCAGATTGGTCGGCGGCCCCGGCTGGCCTTGGCTGGACGTAACGACCAGCTTGACCTGCCCGACGGTGCCGGTGTTGAAGGCGCAATTGTATCCAGCCGGAGTGAAACCGAGGGCTGGCGCGCTGCCGCTCAACGTGCCGGTGCAAGTCATCAGTGTGTAGGTTCCACTGGCAAAACCCGGGCCGGCGGCAATGTTGTTCGTGCCGCCCAGTTGAAGATTTCCGACGACGGCGAGCTTGGTGGGGTTGGTCCCCAACACGAAATTCAAGACGGTGGACGGAAACAGCGTCAGGTTGTTGCTGACGGTAAAGGTGCTGGCCGCCAGCGTCAGCGGTCCGTTGTCGAACAGGTTGGTGTTTTGCAGCGAGCCGGCGGCGTTATAGAATGCGAGCGCACTGCCGTAGCCGTTGGTGGTAAGACCGTCAAAAGTCACCACGCGGTTGGTCGCGGCGCTGTTGGTGATAATGGCCTGCGCATTGAACATCGCGAACGTATTGTTGTCGGAAGCAGGTTGGAGATTGCAGTCAATGAATTGCGCGCCGCTGACATTGTAGAGGCAAAAATTACGATCGGCGGAAAGATTGACCTTGTTGAACACAATATTTGTCGCGGGCATTTCCGTCCGCGCCCAGATGATGCCGAGCGGATAGCCGCTCACGGCGGTGCCCGTGATGTTGCTGTAGGTGATGTTGCGGAAGATCGGGGTGGTACTGGTCACGGCCGCCACCGCCTCGCCGGCGGCCTGGCTGGCCGAAACATTGCTGGGGGTGCCCACGGAAAGGTAGTAACCGTAGCACTGGAACGGAATCTCCACATTGGTCATGGTGATGTTGAGGTAGGAAACATTCTGCACCAAACCACCGCGACCATCGTCGGATTTGATTCGCAAGCCGCCTTGGGTGCCATTCATCGTGCAGTTAATGACGGTGATGTTGGAAACACCGCCATCGGTGTAGCTGCCGATGGATATGCCGTGGCCGTTGCCATAGACATTATTGGTCAGTAACACATCGTGCGTGCCGCCGCCGCAGGTGTAATCGTCGTCGCCGTTGCTGATATCGCAGTTCTGCACCAAAATGTTGGACCCGCTCACGTCGCACGCGTCGGTGTTATGCGACGGATTGGCCACGCCCGAGGACGGCGGGGAGCGGACAATCACCCCCTGAACGGTGGCACTCTGGGCGCCACTGATGGCAATGTGGAACATGGGCGAGTTGGAAAGCGTGATATTCTGAATCAGTTCGCGGGTGCAATTGCCGAGCGAAATCATGCTCGGCCGGTTGGCGCCATTGGTGTTCGCATAGGGCCACCAGGGCGCGCCCTGCCCGTCAATCGCGCCCGGCCCACTGATGGCGATGTCATGCAGGCTGGAACCGGAGATAAAATCGGCGGGGCTGACCGTGCCGCCGGGATACATGTCAATCGGCAGCATCCGTAAAATCGCACCGGTGTCCACCTGCAAGTTGACGCTGCTTTTCATCGTCAGCGGGCCGCACAGGTAAATCCCCGCCGGAATCTCCACCGTGCCGCCGCTCGCTCCATTCGTAGTGCCTCCCGCCGCAGCCGCATTGATTGCATTCTGAATCGCCGTCGTGTTCGTGGTCACGCCGTCCCCCATCGCGCCGTAATTGGTGACGTTGACAATGTAGTTCGTGTTTATCAGCAACGTCCAGGGCGTGATCGCCAAGGCGGTTTCACCCAAGACAAGTGGAAGCAGAAGCAAAAACGACCTGACGGAGAGGACGGCGGGATAAACGATAGAGCCGGAGCGCGGACGTCCTCGGCCGCAGCAATGTCCGCCTTGCGGAGACCACCGGATAGGCCAAGGGATCTTCATGTTCCACCTTGCTGCGCCCTAGGACGGGCGCGCTCCGGTGAGTAGTCCAGGTCACGCATTTGGTCGTAACCATGGATGGACACAGAGGCGGAGACTTTCAACAACTTGGTCTGGGTCAATGATTGGTGTTGCTCAAGATGTAGAACTGCTGTGGCAGGCCGGTGGTGATCGCGTTGGTGCCGGTAAAGGTGAAGGCTCCGCTGGCACCGTTGGTGTTCACCACGTTCGTTGCCACTGTCGTCCATTGGCTCAACGGCTTCGCCAGATTTGTGCTTTCCAGCAGATAATACGTCCCGCCGTTCACGCCGTTGGTCCCGCCAATGACCACGTTCAAACCATTCATCTTGAAACTGCCAATATGCGCTGAATTGGTCGGGACGATAATCGTGTTAAGCAACGACAATGCCTGGATGCTGCCGTCCACCGCCAGGCGGTTGCTCCAAGTCACGCCGCCACCGGCGATGGCAAGCGACGTGCCGTTGCTGACCGCCCCACTAAAAATATAGAAGGTATCACCTGGCACCAACGCGGCCACGCCGCAATTGGTTACGGTAACCGTTCCCGCACCCATATTGGTGAGACTGCCGCTGACATAAACCATGTCATTGGACTGTGCGGGCGAGAGGGCCTTGTTGACCCGGATATACACATTGCCGTCCAGCGTCAAGTCGCTGCTGATGGTCAGCGTCCCGATGGCGGCCGAATCACCGCCGCCAATGGAAGCGGTGGTATTGGTACCCGCCACCGATTCCACAAACACCGGGCCGGCTATCGTGCCCAAACCAGCCAGGAGACCGGCGCTGTTGGTGGTGGGACCGGTGTAGCTGTTGGCGCCGTCCAAGTAGAGAGGCCCCGTCCCCAATTTGGTGATGCCACTGCCCAAGTTGTTATCGCTTATGACGCCCGAGAAGGTGCTGGCGGCGGTATTGTCCACCTCAATGGTTCGATTGGTGCCTACAGGATCGGTTGCCAAAGTCAGTTGGAAGGCGCCGGACAAAGTCAAATTATTGCTGCCGCCCAGATAAAAAATCGAGGCAATATCATTGGTGGCATAGCCGATGTATTGAATGGGATTTCCGAACGTATGCGCCCCACCGCTGGCGAAAATGGTGTTGTGATCCGAGGTGGGATCCAATTCCAAAATACCCGTGCCCGCCGGACTGGATTGAATCGCCGGCGGAGTGCCAATCGAGTCGGCGCCCACGCCGAGAGCGCCATCGCTGATGATGATGCCGTAGGTGCCATCGCTGAAGGTATTGGTGTTATTGAAAATATCATTGCCCCCGCGCAAAATAAAGTGCCCGGTGCCAGAGATCAACCCGTTATAGACTTGATTGTTGGTGGCGTTGTTATAGGGGGCAATTTCAATCGTCGCCCCGGCGGAAGAAAGGACGATGTCGGCGTTGTTGGTGAAGCCGCCATACAACCGCAGGCGGCTCGTACCGGTGGTGGCATTGGAATCGCGCAGGGTCAAAGTGGCTCCTGCGTTGCCCATCAACGCGCCATAAATCACGGCGGCATAAGTTCCTGTCAAGTCGTATTGCAACGTGCCGCTGCCGATGACATCGAGATTGTTGGTCAATCCGAGCGTGGCGCTGCCGCTGACTGGAAGCTCCAAGGTTCCGCCCGACAGGGTGATGGCGCCGATGCCCAACCCGCCATAGTTTTGGGCTTTCACCGTACCACTGCCAATGGTCGAGCCACCGGCAAAGGAATTGACATTGCTGACGGTCAGCACACCGGAGCCACTCATGAGCAACGCTCCCGCTCCGGAAATGGTCCCGCTGCCGCCAATGGCGTAGTTCTGGCTGGCATTTTCCGTCAGCAAAGTTGGGGCAATGTAGTTGCCGGCAATGGTCACGACCGGATTGGTGGAACTGTCATCCAAGGTCACATTGTCGCCGTCATGGAACACCACTGCGGTGCCGGTGCTGTTGGTGAAATTTGGCGTGGCCAGATCCCAGTTGGTGTTGGGATTGCCACCCTGCCACACCAGGTTGGCCGGCACGTCCAAAGTCAGGCCGTTCGTGGTGGAGATGGCTGCGGAACCGCAGGCATTGGTAATGACACAATAGTAGCCTTGCGCGGGAGCGGCGGCATCGGCGGTGGTGGCCGGCGAAATCACCAGCGTGGAGGTGGCCGAACCCGTGACATGGCCGGCGTCGGTCAGCGCACTTCCATTCCGATACCAACGATAATTCAGTCCACTGCCGGACGCCACCACGCTGAAGATGCCGATACTGTTGGTGGCCACCACCAAGGCGGTTGGCTGCGTGGTAATGAGCGGCGCCGGCAGGAGCGAAATAACCGCGCTCCCGTTCATTAAGCCAGTGAAACTGCTGACAGTATTGCTCGCCAGCACGGTATTGGTGCCCAGGACAGATATGGTTGACGCAAAATTGAAGGCTGATCCCGTGCCGGTCACCGGCGCAACGGCTCCATCCGGCACACCGTTGGTGTAAAGGTAATACACGTTAGTGGCAACCGAGCCGCTCAAGCCAACCTGATACTGGCTGCCTGGGCAGCCCGCACCACCGCCTGTCACATTGAAACTGGGTCCCGGCGAGCCAAAAATGCTCTTGTTGATGCTGATCTTGGAGATATCCATGGTGGGATTGTAAGAGGTGCCGCTGTTGCGGACTCCAATGCACAGACCGTCAAAGGACTGAACAATATTGGTGGTTCCTGAAGCTGTGTTGGTCTGGCTAAAAAGCAGCGTTCCACCGGTGCCGGTACCGTTGTAAAGATTGTTCGTAACGGTAAGGGTTCCCGCCGCCGTCAAGGCGATGCTATATGCCACCGTATAGTTTGCACCGGAAACCAGCGCCAAAGTGGCACTGGTCTCGATGGAGTCAAATATCACACCTGGCAGATTCGTGTAGGCTCCGCCGCCTATGCCATTGCCAATCAAATCCTGGTCGGCGGAAGGTCCAACCACAAAATTGGTTTGCGCCGGCCGAGTGTAGGCTTCGGAAGCGCCATTGGCGGCAATTCGCGAAACATAACCCTGCCAATTCGCGCAATTCCCCGAACCATACGGAGACCCCGGAGTGCTGGTCAACCCGCTGTTATTCAACGCTCCTCCACTTACGGGAGTCGAGCCGCCGGAAAAATATAAGCCATTGAAAATGTAGGAAGCGGACCCACCCGCGAGCAGTGTCCCGCCGGTGTTCGTAAACGTATAGGTCAAGGTGATGAAATCCCCCACGGTGGCCAGCGAAACCGGAGTCGCGGCAAACACCGCCTGGGCCTCCAGAAATCCCCCGGTCGTGGTCCCATTCAAAGCAAGATGCAATTTATTGGCGGCAATGGCAGGTCCCGTCATGGCGGCCTTGGTTGCGGCAATATCGTAACTGGTGGAAGAAGCTGAAGGCGTTCCGCCAGGAGAGCTCGTTCCGTTCAAAGTGCTGCTCCCAAAGGTATCAGTGAATACAGGAGTCTGACCCATGACCGCCAGCGGCGCGGCCAACGATAAGAGAAGTAATCCGATTTTTTTCATAAGTACAATAGTGTGGTTGGTTAATTTGGAATTTCTGTATTTGTTTTTGTTCCGGTCCTTGTACTCAGGCTTACTGGTCATATTGTCCCGCCGCCAAGCCGCCGGTGGCAGTGATTGTCACTTTCCGGTCGCCCGCGTGGCCGTCAAAATAGGCGAAGTTCCGAATGGATTTGTGAACGGGCTGGAGAGCGAGGTCAAATTTGGTCCCGGCGATCGCCAGGCAATCACAGTCGCCAATTTCCCAGAATTCCGACAACGGGACACCCGCGCTGGAAATCTTGGCCAATTTCATGGGTTCATAACTATGCTCCTTGCCAAAGGGCAGCCAGCCTGGAGCGCCGGGATTGGCGGCTTTAAGCATGGCCATGTAAGGCGTGGAACTCGAGGGCTGGGTGACCGTGTAAGAACCCACACCGTTGCCATTGGCTTCATCCACCGAATAATTATTCGCCTCCGGATTGTCCGAGCTGACCCCGCCCGCGCCATCCGAGAGGTGCCCCACCGCGCTGGCATACCCGGCGCAAACAAAGACATTGACCACCAAATTGGACGTGGTGGGAATCTTGGAGGCATCCGGCAACGACAGATAAGGCGCCAGATAGAACGGCAACCATTTCCGGGTATTGCTATTGGCGCTGTAGAGTGGAAGCTGACCTTCGGTCAGACCATAATCAGGACCTGGACCCGGCGGATTTCTGGATCCGCCCCCGGGCGGGAGCCATTCGTTAAAATCGCCAAAATACATCTGCAAGGAAGTGCCACATTGCTTTAGATTGGAAGTGCAGTTCACTTGCTGCGCCTTGCGCTTGGCGGCGGCCAGGGCCGGCAGCAACATGGCGGCCAGGATGGCGATGATCGCAATGACCACCAAGAGTTCGATGAGGGTAAACCCGGCACGTTTCCGGCTGGCGCCGGCGAAACCGCCCGGTTGGCTGGTACGGTTGATGTAATTCATTGGTGTATTATTGTTTTACCACAGGCCATAAAATTGTCACCAATCACTTTCTGCAAAAGAGTTTGAAAAATCGGCATAAGAAAATTTGGGCGTCATGACTTTCAATGAACCGCGTAGCGCAGGCGTCCCGCCTGCGGGTTCGGGCACCGTCCCGGTGCCCGTTCCCCGAACTGGCGGCGAGACGCCGCCAGAACCCGCAGCCGAGACGGCTGCGCTACCGTCTTGATTAATCCGGTCAGGTCCGCCGGAACTCACGGCAGCGGCGGGCCGGTGACGATGCGGTAAAATTGCACGGGCTGCGCGCCGGCATTCGGGTCGGTCAGGAGGAAGGGCGACGCGGGTGAATTCGTCACCGCCACGTCCACCCAGGTTCCGCCCGCAAGATTGGTGGTGGCTTGCAGTTCGTAGTCTGGTCCGGCTTGGCCAGTGACGGTGATGCTAAATACTCCGCCCGCAAAGGCTGGCGCACTGGCCACCGGCGCGGTAAGCGGGTTGACCGTGATGGCGAAAGTGTTTGTGGCGCTCAAACCGGGCATAATGCTGGTGGTGGCCACCACGCTGACGTTGTTCGTGGAAGCGGCCTGCGCCACGGTAGGCCGCCACGCCAGCACGCCAGCGTTAGTATCGAGGGTTGCCCCCGAAGGTGCGGCGAGCAGTGCATAGGTTAGCGTTTGCGGGGTGGCATCCGTGGCGGTGCAGGCGACGGCGAGATTCACGCCGACGTTGATGGTGATGTTCGTGTTGGCGGGCGGCGCGGTGAATACGGGCGCGGTGTTCGGCGGCGGATTTACCACCAGCGTCGCTGCGCTGCTCGTCACGGCCCCCGCGCTGTTCGACACGATCACGGAATACGCCCCGGCGTCACTCGCGTTGGCGCTGGCAATGGTGTAAGACGGACCAGTCAGGCCGATCATCGGGATGCCGTTCGAAAGCCACTGATAGGTGGGCGCCGGAATGCCGGTGACCGCCACCGTGAACGTCACGTTGGAGCCGTAATTGACCGTCTGGCCCATGGGATTCGTGAGAATGTTCGGCGACAATTGTGGCACCCACCCCAGGAGCCAGTTGTTGGCGCTTTGCGCCGCCAGCAAACGCGCGTCGGTGCTGGTCAACTCCGGGGCGCTGTCGCCGACCCCCAGATTGAAGGTGACGGCGGCGGTGCCCGTCAGATTGCTGTTGCCATATTCCCACAAAAGCTGGCTATTCAGCACGCCGGCCGAGGGGGTGATATAATTGGTGTCAAAACTGCAATTGATCCACGCCACGTTGCCGTTGGTGGTGCCGTTGGAATCCGCAATCGTGGTGCTGCCAATGGTGTTGGTGACCCGGGTAAAATTGCAGCCCACGAAAGAAATGCCGTTGCTGGCGAGCAGTCCATTATAGCCCGCCCAGTAGCCGGTGGCGCCGTTGTCCGTTCGTGCTGCCGTCACGTTGCCACCCGTGGTGCTGCCATTATTCCCCAGCAGTGTCCGGATTTCACAATTGGTGAAGAATAAATCACCGCCGCCCCAGATGTAATCGAACTGTCCTTCGATCAAGTCGTTGTTGAAATAGGCCTGGGCACCCACGCTGCCATTGGCCAGCAAGGTGTCCTGGTAGCTGCCCAAATTGCAGTTGTTGAAAATGAAGCGTTTGACATTCGATTCCAGCATCAGCGCCTCAGCCTGCGAACCGCCCACCGGCGTCATGTTGGTCACCGTCAGGTTATCGAACGCAATGTCATTGCCGTTGACCTTGCAGGCCATGCGGTAATGGGTGCTCCCTTGCACATTGGCATTGTTGGGATAACCGACCAGCGTCCCGGAGCGGCTCTGTCCGCGGAGCAGCAGGTTGTGCTTCGCGTGAATGTCCACAATTTCCGTGTAAATGCCATTTTGGATGTTGATCACCGTGGGCGTGGTATTCCCGGCGGGCACCGCATCCACCGCCCCTTGCACCGTGACAAAATCCCCGCTGCCGTCCGCCGCCACCACGAGGTTGGTTGGATTGGCCGGGCCGCCGGCCTTGGTGGTGAACTGCCACACATTCGTCGCCGTGATGCCGGTAAAATTCGCCCCCGCCGCGTCCGTGAACGTGCCGTTGTCAACCGTCACATAATAGGTCTGGTTGCTGGTCAACAAATCCAAGTGCGGATAAATCGCGGCCTGATTGCCGGTGATGATGACCGGATAATTGCTGAAGGTTTCGCCGGCGATCGTGCGGGGCTGGATGTTCGGAGCTTTGGCGTTGACGGTGACACAAAGACCCAAATTAACCGTGTCCACCGGCGTGGCGCTGTTGGTCACATTGAAGATCTTGATGGTACCGGACGGGTGCAGCGTCGGGGGCTGGCCGAACGTGAGGTAGAGCGGCGTATCATAGCAAACATTGGTCGCGCCATTGGCCGGCGAAAGCGCCACCACCGCCATCGCCGAATTTACCGTGAACGTGACCGTCGCGCTGTTGGTACTGCCGGCGCTGTTGGAAATTTGGACGTAGAAAGAACTGCCGTTGTTGGTGGCCACCGTGCTGGCGAGGGTGAACGTGGCGTTGGTCGCGGTGCTGTTGAGCAAACTGGAGACCGGGCTGCCATTCATGTACCATTGATACGTCGGGGCCGGCTCACCCGTTGCCGCCACAGTGAAGGAGGCCGACTGCGTATTCGTCACGACCAGACTGGCCGGCTGGCTGGTGATGACCGGCGGAACCGTCACCGTCAGGGTTGCGCTGTTCGTGACGCTGCCCACGACGTTGCTGGCCACCAGGGAATAAGTATATCCGTTTTGGGAATACTGGACGCCAGTCAACGTCAAAGACGAATTGGTCGCGTTGGGAATGGGCGTGCCCGTTTGATCCAGCCATTGCAGTGTCGGCACAGGCAGGCCGGAAACCGAAGCGCTGAAGGTGCCATTGTTGCCTTGGACGACTGTGATATTGGTCAGCCCAACGATGGTCGGCAAGATGTTGCCCGCCGCCACCGTCAGATACATGCTGTTGGTCACAATCCCGGCGCTGTTGCTGGCAACGAGCGAATACGTTCCGCTGTCGCCGGTTTGCGCGCTGGTAATGATCAAGGTACTGGTCTGGCTGCCGGAGATCGTCGAACCGTTCGCGTCCGGGCCGTCGGCCGTGTTCACGCCATTAGTCTGCCATTGCAACGTGGGCGCAGGCACGCCCGACACCGTGGGGCTGATGGTGACGGTGTCGCCCACGTTGGCGGACTGGGGGTTCAAGCCGGTGATGCTTGGGGCAACAATGACGGAGAGCGTCATGCTATTGGTCACTGCACCGACCAAATTGCTGGCAATCAACGCATAGACGGAGCCATTTTGAACATATTGAACATTGGTCAAGGTAAGGGTTGGGCCGGTCGCCCAAGGGATGTTCGTAAAGCCGCTCACGCCGTTGGTCAACTGCCACTGATACGCCGGTGCTGGCGTGCCAGTAATCGTCGGGCTTAAAGTGGGACTGGTGCCGGCAACAACGGTCTCATTCGTCAGGCCAGTGATGGTTGGGAGCGTGGGAATGTAGTCTATGACGGTGATGTTGGTAATGGGAAAAAGCGTGGCGCCAATGGCCCCGGCACGATAACCCACAGCCAAGGAGTCGAAGGTGGTGAAAATATTGGTGCCAACAGACGTGGTTCCACCGAGTTGGGCAACGTACCCGCCGACGTTCACAACCGAGCCGCCAATGCCCGCGCCATTGTAAAGTGTGTTGGTAAGCGCAATCGTGGAGGCGTTGACATAGGTGACTTGCAAAGCCATCGTATAAATACTCCCGCTGGTGAGAGTCGGTTCGCCAATGATCCCACTCATCGTCGCGATGCTGGCCCTGCCGGCAAACACGGAATTAAAGAGCAATTCCTGATTGCTATTGTTGGTCCCGACCTGCGCCGGGCGGGTGTAAATTGAAGCCGATGCCAGCGTGTTGGAAGTGAATGGAAACTGAGCCGCATATCCAACCCAGCCCTTCACGGCGCCGTTGGCGGCCCAGGCATTCGTTGCATTGCCAAGGCCGCCAGCCCAAAGCAGGTTGCCATTGAACGCCGCATTCGTCGGAGCGCTGCCACCGGAATTAAACAGCCCGATAAACGGACCCGTGCCGTTTCCCGCCGTTCCATTCAGAATGTTGTTCGTGTCCTTAAACGTATAGAAGACTTCGATGTATTGCCCCGCCGCCGTCAGCGTTACTGGATTATTGGTGGTGAATAGCGCCTGGGCTTCGGTCTGGCCGGAACTCGTTGAGCCCGTAGAAAGCGTCAGGTAACCGGAACCGATGGTCGTGGCGGTGGCAGTTTTGGCGGAGACAATCTCGTAGGCCGTCTGGTTGGTGGCGACCGTGCCCGGACTGGCAGCGGTCGGATTCAAGCTGCTGCCATTGACAAAGCCATCACTGAATATGGTCGTCTGACCGAAGGCCGCCAGCGGGGCGGCGAGCAGGGAAATGACAGCGAGCGAGGGGAGGAGTTTCATGGTCTTGGTTGATTTATGGTTGAAGTTTCGGTTTTGGTTGATGCTGCTATTATAGTGTGATTTTTAGTCTGGAAAAAGGGACGTCGGCCTGAGCCATCCGGGATAAACGCCGGCCCGCTGCCGGCAAGTGGCACAAGATGAGGCGCGAAATGTTTTCATCGCGTGGATTTTGGTTGATTTACTATGCCTACTTTAATTAACTCACCATAAACCGGCAATCTTCAGGTTGTGCAAATTATATTGAAAAAAATGCACTGGCGGCGGAACGCGGAGCGTCGGGCGTGACCTCCTTCGCTGAGGCTACGGAGGGCAGGTGTGTGATGCGGCATTTCTATCGCAGGATGTACCCGGATATGGCCGGATTTGCTGGGAAAGTTGAAGTTTGGAAAACAGAAAGTTGAAATCCGAGGGGCCGCTGCTTTGGAAGCGCCTTGTTCATCGCGTTTTGGTTTTACCTGGCTTTACCTGGTTTTACCGGTCTGGGTCATGGCCATCGGTTTCGGGTTCTGCCGGCGGTTCCGTCGGTTTTGGAGGCAAGCCGTAAATATCGCGAATTTTAGCGGCTTTTTCCTCGTCGTTTTCCTCCGGCGTTTTTGGCGGTTCAGGCTCAAGGCCGAAAATGGCGCGCATCCGGCGCTGGCGTTCTTCCGGGGGCATCCTAGCCTTCTCCACCCAGGAGAAGAAACTGGTTTTGGACGCTTTCGCTTTTACGGCAAATTATCGCGCCGATCCCGCCGCTCGTCTTGCCAAAGACGCGGAAGTGTGTTTCTCCTTCTCCCTGGGGAGAAGGCCGGGATGAGGGAGGTCAAAAATCAAAACAAAGTGGGCGACGAGTGATGCTTGCGCCCCACTCTCTACGGCCGAACCGACTTCGCCCAAAACCAACATGCCGCCCGAACGAGAAATTTGCCAGCAAAAATTTGTTGTTTGCCCCCTTGCCGCAGGGTCTTGTGTTTTGGGATTCCAAAGTGTTGAATTTCAGCCTTTAGGCCTAATGCCGTTCGGAAATTCAAATTGGCAGCAAATCGTGAGGAAGATGCAACCCCGTTGGGGTAGATCATGGTTGCGGCATTTACCCAGGGTAGCTCCTTCGTCGCAACCCTGGGCTGAATGATCGAATCCCGTTGGGATTCAAGCCCGGAATTTCCGAAAGGCATTACCTTTAGGCTGTTCCTTGCCGGTGACACGCTCAAGCATGAACTCCAACACGATAGCACCTCAAAACAAAGGAACCTGCCCCTCACCGGTTGGCCACCTTGCCGGGTTTCCGGGGCAACCGGAGCCGGGTCAGCCAATCCTCGATGCAAGACCGGGGAAGCATCCGGTGCTTTTGGACAAAGGGATTATAGGCATCCGCCACCCGGGGCACATCGGGGATCACTTTCACCGCCCACAACACGCCCTGCCAGCCGCGCAAGGAAATGGTGAAGCGACAGCGCGTGGCCGGATTCACCACGCGCAACTCGCCTTGTTCGCGCAGCATTTCAAAGGTGGGGCGAGGGTTCATGCAAAGGTTATTTCCGGCAATTCCCGCACCAGGCGCAGGGTTTCGAGGCTGACCGTGATGACTTGGCCGATGAGGCGGACAATATATTCCTCGTCGTCCATGCGGTTCGGGTCGCTGGCGATGTTGCCCTGTTCGTCGCGGGTGACGCGATACTGGTCAATCACCCATTCCAGCGCGCTGCGGTTGCCGAGCTTGTAGTCGAACACTTCCGGCGGGATGCCACTCAAGGTCAGGAAATCATTGTAGAACAGCGACGCCTTGTCTTTGCTCAATTTCATCGCCTCAACGCGCCAGTCCAGTTTGACCTGCTTGTTTTCAATGCGCTGCAATTTGAACTCCTTGGCCGATTCATAATTGACGTGCAAATCGGCGAGTTGTTTGCCCGCATCGGCGAACGCATGGAACAATTTCGCGCTGGCCTTGGGATTATGGGCGGGCTGTTTATCGCCCTGCATCGTCTGGACGGCGGAGAGCGGGAAAAATTGCCCTGTGCCGGCGCTCTGGCTACCGCCGCCGACTGTTTTTTTGGTTGAATTTGAGATGGCGGCGGCCGCCAGACCGCCGCTACAGCCAACGAACGGGATGCGCGGGAGGTCCCGTTTCAAATTCTCGGCGAACCGCGTGCGGTAGGCGGGATAATGCAACACCGCATAGACGTAATGGAAAATATCCGCCGCCGTGATGCTGTCGTCATCGTAGAAAATCTGGAACAATGTCCTGGCTTTGAGCGTGATATTGTCCTGCTTATGCTTGCCTGCTTCTGAATATGTTAAAAAGGGGAAACAGTAAGAAGGAGAGCCAAAACCTCCAGCCACGTCCTTTGACGGGATTGTGTCGGAGCAATGGCAACAAAATGTCCTTTCAGGCGATAAGTTGACCGCAATCAGCCGATTAACATTTTCCTTAACTTTAGCGGGGAAATATTCAACAAACGCACCAGGCCGGTCGTTAAGCATTGTATCGTAGTAAAGCCACATTAAACAAAATGGCCGATAAACAGACCTCCGAATATGCTTGTCTGAAAAATAAGCTTCTCGTTCATCTGATAAATGTCGTTTCAAAGTCTCACTCCACTTTACGCGGTCAGTCTGGAGAAATTCATCAATATTTGCTGGCCGTCCCTTCTTCTGCCAGCGCAGCAGTTCGGCATTGTAGTCGTCAACAAATCTCTCGATTCGTTTCGCGAGGCGTTTCGCATCAAAGTCATAAACCACGTTGTCGCGGTTGGTCGAAACGCCGAGCGAGTAAGTACGGAAGAGGGTCGGCACACTCATGCCTGCTTTGGCGTCCTTGCTGCCGATGGGCAGAAAGCCTTCAAATTCCTCGTCGGTGTCGTTGGTAATCCAATTGCCCCGGTCATCGGGGGCAAGCTTCTGCCACTCCACGCCACTAAGGTCGGCTTTGGTTTCGAGGAATTGATATTTTTCCTCCTTCCGCCAGTCGCGGCCAACGGCATGATAATAAATCCTTGTCTTATGCCTTGCCCTGCGGCTCTTTGCTTTTGGCAAACGGACAAAAAGATTGATGCTCACACCAACTTGAATGCCAAAGACGTTGTGTGTGGTGCCAGAGAGTTTTGGGTTCTTCCGCACGTTGCCGCCGAGGTCGAGAATGTAGATTTCGTCAAAATCCTTGACCAGCTCCTTGCGCATCCCGTCAAAAGTTTTTTCCGTCACGAAACTGTTGTTGTTGACGAAACACACGAGGCCGGTTTCGCCAATGCGGTCGGTGGCAAAGCGGATGGCTTTCACGTACGGATCAGCGAGTTTGCGGAGCAATGTTGCATCCGAGGCCTCTCCGTACGTGGCGCTCACGCGCCGGTCCAGTTCCGGATATTTGCGATTCTTGTTATTGTCGTTTTCGTCCACCTGGCCGGCGTTGTAAGGCGGGTTGGCAATCACGACCCGAATGGGCGCGGCCTTCTGACGGTTGATTCGTTTCGTATTTTCCGGATTGAAGCCAATCTCCATGTCCTGTTGCTCATGTTTTTCGTTGCCACCGTAATAGGCCATCTTGCCGTTGATGGTTTGGAAAGTATCAACCAAACAGACACCTTCAAAGGCTTCGTATTTGCCAGTGGCAGCGTAGTACGCATGCTCAATGTTCATCGAGGCGACGTAGTACGGCAGCAGCATTATTTCATTGCAGTGCAGTTCGTTCGCGTACTTGTACGGCAGCGCGGACTTGGGGATGCGCCGCATGAGATTGACGACGAAGTTGCCGGTGCCGGTGAAGGGGTCGAGAACATGCACGTCGCGGTCGCCGAGGGTCTTGCCGAACACCGATTTCAGGATATATTCGACGCTGGCAACCATGAAATTGACGAGCGGCTGGGGAGTATAGACGATGCCGTGCGTGTCGGCCACCTTCACGCAAAAGCCCTGAAAGAACCGCTCGTACACCGTGTTGAGAAAGGTCTGTTTGTCGTGGAAATCGGTGATGGTGGCGGCGGCGTTTTCAATCGCGCCGTAAAAATGCTCCAGACTTTTGGCGAAATCGTCGCGATTGAACACGCGGGAATTGAGGGCGGCGACGACTTTTTCGATTTCCTGGGCGATGACGTTGCGCTGCATGAAATCCACGTTGGTGAAGATTTTGCGAAAAATGCGCTCGGTGAGGATGTGCTGGATAAGCATTTCCTCGATCGCTTCCAGGGAAATGTTGGGATTGAGCGAGCCACGGCAGAGGGCGCAGAAATCATCGAACGCGCCGATGAATTTTTTGTTGGTCTGGCGCTCGGTTTCGATGAGCTTTTTGAGGCTGGCGCCGATTTGCGGCACCCGATCCTTGAATTCCTCGGCTGCCTTTCCCCATTCCGCGATGGCGGGCAGGGCAAACTCCATAAATAATTTCAGGATATGGACGAGTTCGGCTGGCTTGCTCAGGTCGGCCTCGTTGAAGCGCTCGCCATTCTGGAACAGCACCGCCCGGTCGGGCTGCCAGAAAAGGATGTTCCGTTTGGGATACCCCGCCTGGAATTTATGCTTGATCTCCTTTTCCAAGTCGTCGGCGGAATCCTTGGCCTCCCAAATACCGTGGTTCAGGTTGTAATAGTCCAGCAGCGCGCCGTCGGCCTTGGCGTCGGCCTGGCCTTTACGATGGATGGCGAATTCCGGGACCAGTTTCCAATTGAACTGGCGGGCGCAATGATCCAGCAGCTCGTGGAAGGCGGAGCGAACGGCGGATTCATGCTGGACGCCGAGCCGGGCGAAATCGGCCAAGGATTCGTAGTAGGTGACCACGGCTTTGTGTGTAGGCTTGAGTTCCAGCGTCGGCATGGCGGGGATTGTGCGCGGGAAAACGGCTGGCGTCAATTCCGGCGCGCGCCTGTGATACTGCCGCTGGCAGCGCGCCATGGCTTTAAGCAAAGAGGTCAACCCATGCTATGGGTGACCCCTTTTTCGGTGATGCCACCGGCGGCCTTTGGGTCTGGATTGGTTGGCGGGTCGTGCCTGATTCAGGCTTTTGTTTCGTAAAATTGAAAATTTCGCACTTTACACGGATTTGACATTGGCGCACTGTGCGGGGCAAAAAACGACTATGAAAGCTGAAATCATTGACGGCAATCTCGTGCTGACCTTGCCTCTGGAAAAGCCCACCCCAAGCGCGTCCGGCAAAACCCTCGTCGTGGCCAGCACGCACGGCAACCAGAGAACCAACGTTGAGATTGACGGGAAATTCGTCACCGTGGGCGTCAACGCCTACATCTCCGCCAAGTAGCGGTCCATTGTTCGCCCACACTCGAGCAGACAAGCGATTTCATTCGCGGTGATTTCGTCCTCGTCCTCGATGCTTCCAGCTTTCGATTACGAGGACGAGGAGGAGGACGATTTGGCTGCCGCGACGGAGGTGGCTTGCTTTTGGAATTTTTTGGGCGACATGCCGGTCGCCTGTTTGAACGCCACCCAAAAGCTGTTGCCGCTTTGATAGCCGCACCGCCGGGCAATGGCGTCCAGCTTCTCGCCGGAATCCAAGAGCAGTTTTTTGGCGCGCTCGATGCGAATGCGGTGCAACTCATGTCCCGGCGGACGCCCGACCTGGTCCACAAATGCCTGATGAAAGCCGCGCACGGACATGCCCGCCGCCCGGGCCAGCGCCTCCACGCCAATCGGCTCGTGGCAGTGCTCCCACATGAAGCGCAGACTGCGGGCCACCCCGGGATGGTTGATGGCGATCAAATCGCTGCTCTTGCGCGTGATCAATCCCAGCGGCGGGATGCGGACCGGCTCGGCGGACACTTTCTTTCCGTGCATCAGTTGGTCGAGTATTTCCGCTCCGCGATAGCCGACGAGCTCGAGATTGGGATTCACGCTGGAAATCGGGGTATGCATCGCCTCCACCGCGAGCAAGGAGTTGTTCATGCCGATGAGGCTGACTTGATCCGGCACGGAAATGCCGACGCGCTCGCACGACTCCAGCACTTCGAGGGCGTGGTCATCGGTGGTGGCAAAAACTCCGAGCGGTTTGGGCGCGCGCTTGAGTTCGGACGCCAGCCAATCGCGCTTTTGCTTCCACTGAAACCGGCCGGTATCGTGGGCGGGAGAACGATGCCAGCGCAGCCAGTTGCAGGCCTGGCCGGCCTCACTCAAGGCGCGCACGAAGGCGGAGCCGTTCTCCTCGAAGGCCCAGTTGTCCCGGTCGCTGTAAAAAACGAAGTTCTTCAATCCCCGGGTGAGAAAATGCTCCGCCACCAGCCGCGCGCAGACGGCATGGTCCACCAAAACCCGCGGGAACTTGAGTTGCGGCCGGCGGAAGCTGAAATCCACCGTCGGTTTTCTGGCTTGAACCACGAAGTCCGCCAGATCGTCGCCCGCGCCCAGCCAGGCCAAAATGCCATCGCCCTCCCAGCCCCACGGGATGACCTTTTCGCGGGTGACATCCGAGCTGAGATGCCAGCCGTGTTCCTGCGCGTATTTTTCAATGCCGCCATGCAGCCGGTAATCATACCAGCCCAGCGCCAGCAAGACGCGCGGGGATTTGGGTCGCATGGCTTGAATTTGTGGATTGGCCTGGCGCTTGGCAAGCCATTTCAGGGGCATTTCAGGGCTGTTCCCAGGCTTTCCGCCACGGTCAGCGGGAAGCTCTTCCGAAACACCTCATCCCGTGGCTGGTTGTTGTTCGGTCCCGCAGGGACGCATTGACAATAGCCCGCAGTTTCAACTGCGGGTGGCGTGCGGCCAACGCCATCCGTCCCGCAGGGACGGGGGACCGCACGCGCCTCGCGTGCTGCGGTTGACGCCTCGTCAGCCGCGCCCCCGCGCGCCATCGCGCGTGGACGCCACAAGCGATGGCGCCTTGGCCTTCGTCTGGCGGGGCGCCAAACGACACATGCGGGGCGCCTGTGCTCCCCGCGAAAATTTGAGCAACCGCCCCCTGACCGGCTGAACCGACCCGAAGCCAGACCACCGATTGCTTCGCCCGGCACGAACCTCAGCCGCCCCGTTGGGACGGGTTGCGATGGCGAGCCCCAAACCCGCAGTTGAAACAGGTTTCTTTGAGGGGTAATTTATTGGACAGGATTGCAGACCAGCAGGGATAGTTGAAGGTATCAGTCGGCATTGTGTCTAAA
>Ga0316217_10001767_pt1 | contig 27317 bp, 22 predicted proteins | sample 1anoAmetaG_FD_203633 | JGI IMG/M metagenome (GOLD analysis project Ga0316217, IMG submission 203633) | Freshwater microbial communities from Trout Bog Lake, Wisconsin, USA - 1anoA | ecosystem: Environmental > Aquatic > Freshwater > Lake > Hypolimnion/Profundal zone | place: USA: Wisconsin...
CGGCTGGGCGCCTATCTGTATGTTGCCGAAGGCCAGCACATTGCTGGTGGATTGCCAGGCGATCGTGCCAGCCGGGCGGCCGTCCACGTAGAACAGGGTGCGGCCGGCCGAACCTGCTGCGGCCACATGATGCCAACCGGGCGTGAGCGTGTTCATGCGGAAGCCGCAGTCGTGGAAGCCGGTGGCGCCGGCGTTGTCGTACGACCCCAGGGACACCTGGTCGGGGGCGACCAGGATCTGGTGGTCGTTGGTGCCGCGGGTGAGGGTGTGCCACGCGCCGGTATTGGGCAGGGGCAACTTGATCCAGGCCCCGATGGTCCACAGGGGCGCCAGCGGCACGGCGGTGGGGAGGATCACCATGGCGTCGCCGCTGAAGCTCAGGGCCTCGCCCGCTTCACCCCGGACCCACGCCGGCCCGTTCACCAGCATCCCGGTGCAGCCTTTGCCGGAACGGTCGGCCACTGCCGTTCCGCCGCCCTCGTCGCACTTCCACCAGCCCACCGGGCCGGGCGCCGTTCCCCCGGCGATGGCGGCAATCTGCCCGTCGCTGAGCGCGCTGTTGTAGACCCGGACATCGGCGACGGTTCCGAACGCCTGGGCGCCACCCTGGAAATTGCCGATCACCGCCACATCGCTGGTGGACTGCCAGGCGATGGCCCCCACGCGCCGGCCATCCACATGGAATACGGTGTTCCCCCCCGATCCCACCGCGGCCAGGTGGTGCCACCCGGCCGCAAGCGTGTCCAGGCGGAACAGGCTGTCGTGGAAACCCGTGCCGGCGGCATTGTCGAAGGATCCCAGGGAGACCTGGTCCGGGCCGACCAGGATCTGGTGATCATTGGTCCCGCGGGTGAGGGTGTGCCATTGCCCGGTCCTGGGCAGGGGCGACTGGAACCAGGCGGTGATGGTCCACGCTTCCGCCAGCGGCAGCGGCCCAGGCAGCGACACCAGGGCGTTCCCGCTGAAGCTCAGGGCGCCGCCGGCCGGCCTTGCCGCCCAGATGGGGGCGTTCAGCAGCGCTCCGGCATGGCCGCCGCCCGAACTGTCCTTGGCCACCGCCCCGCTGGCCTCATCGAATTTCCACCACCCCGCCGGGCTCAGCCCGGGCAGGGTGACGAATCCCGGGTCAGGCGGCGCGGATGGGAGGCTGGCCGCCGGGACCGGCGCAACCGGGACGGCGGAGCCCTGGATGGGCGGCTCCGCGCCGGCGCGGTCCCCGGGTATGAAATAGAACTCGCCCAGAGCCTGGTCATAGAGGGCGGGCACCTGTTCGTGGCCATTGGCCCGGGCCAGCTTCACCACCTCTTCCCGGACATTCCTCAGCACCCGCTCCACCGGAACCCCGGGCCGGACCATCTCCCGGATCAGCACCCGGGTGAAGAGCCCGTTGGGATTCCGGTCCTGGGGCCCCAGGGAATCCAGGGCCTGCTGCCCCGCTCCCGCGGAGAACAGGACCATCTGCCCGGTGGCCGCAGTGGTGGGCGCGAGCCCGCGCCCGCCGATGGACCGGCCGGGCTGCCTGAAGGGGTTGTCCCGGCAGGCGTCGACGATGGCCAGGGAGAACCTGGCCTTCTGCTCCTGGAGGTCGTCCAGCACCCGCTGCAAGGGCACGGCCTCATCCTTCACCTGGTCCTCGCTCTCGCTGTGGATGTCAGTCGGCAGCAGGTAGTTGGCCCCGCCCAGCTGGACTCCGTGGCCCGAGAAGTAGAACACCGCCACATCGCCGCCGGCCAGCCGGGTCTTGAAGCCGCGGATGGCTTCCTGCATGGCCCGCTCATCCAGATCCAGGCGCAGGGTGACCTGGAAGCCGGTCCGTTCCAGGCAGCCGGCAATGACCCGGGCATCCGCGCGGGCGTTCTGCAGCTGTTGCACATGCTGGTAGCTGTCGTTGCCGATCACCAGCGCCACCCGCCGCTCGGCCGCGGCCTGGACGGCGATGGCCCGGGTGGCCGCAGCTGGTGCCTGGGCCTGCATGAACCAGCCCGAAACCAGGCAGAGGCTCCAGGAAAGGGCGCGAAACATGAAGCCTCCGGATTGGACTACCGTTGTTGATATTATTTGAATCGTTCACCTGGCTGCGGATGAATTCTAGCGGCGTCCCAGCGCCCCCGAAGCGCGCAGCTCCGCCACCATCCCCGGCACCAGCCCGGCCACCTTCAGGATCTCCTCCCCGGTGGTGTAGCGGCTCAGGGAAAAGCGCACGGTGCCCAGGGCCTCCCGGGCCTCCACCGCCATGGCCCGCAGCACGTGGCTGGGCTCCCGCTGGCCGGTGGAGCAGGCGCTGCCGGTGGAGACGCAGACGCCCTGGTCGCTCAGCTTCAGGAACAGGGCTTCGCCCTCGATCCCCCGGAAGCTGATGAAGGAGGTGTTGGGCAGCCGGCCGGCCCCGGCCCCGTTCACCCGGACATCGGCCACCTGGCCCAGGACCGAGGCTTCGAACTGGTCCCGCAGGGCCCGCACCCGGCCGTCCATGGCCTCCAGGCTGCGCCCGGCCAGTTCCGCGGCCTTGCCCAGGCCGACGATCCCGGCGACGTTCTCGGTGCCGCCGCGCCGGCCCCGCTCCTGCCCGCCGCCCAGCATGAAGGGCCGCAGGCGCAGCCCCCGCTTCACGTACAGCGCGCCGATGCCCTTGGGGCCGTGGAACTTGTGCGAACTGAAATTGAACAGGTCGACCGGCAGCCGGGACAGCCCGATGGGCACCTTGCCCACGGCCTGGGTCCCGTCCACATGGAACAGGGCGCCGCGGGCCTTGACCAGGGCGCCGGCCTGCTCCAGCGGGAACAGGACGCCGGATTCGTTGTTGGCGGCCATGATCGAGACCAGGGCGGTGTCCGGGCGCAGGGCGGCCTCCAGTTCGGCCAGGTCCAGCCGGCCTTCCCGGTCCACCCCCAGCACGGTCACCTCGACGCCCTGGCGCTTGAGCCAGTCGCCCACCGCCAGCACGGCGCTGTGCTCCACCGCGGTGGTGACGAAGTGGCGTTTCCCGGGCTGGGCCTCGAACACGCCCCGGATGGCGTGGTTCAGCCCCTCGGTGCCGCCGCTGTTGAACACCAGTTCGGTCTCCTGGCAGCCCAGGAAGCCGGCCAGCTGTTCCCGGGCGTGGACCACCGCGCCTTCGGACAGCCGCCCCAGGACGTGGGCCGAGCCGGCGTTGCCGTAGGATTCCCCGAGGAAGGGCAGCATGGCCTCCAGCGCTTCGGGGGCCAGGCGGGTGGTGGCGTTGTTGTCCAGGTAGACCAGCGCGTCGTTCATGGGGTCATCCTACTGCAATGCGACCAGCAGGCAGGAGGGGGAAGCCCCCTTCACCGACCAGGCCTCCCTCTGGGCGGACGGAAGATCCTTCCAGGCATGCTTGTCCACCAGGGCCCAGACCGGCCGCCCGGGATCCTCGGCCCGCAGCCGCAGGGCGGTGGGGGTGAAGGCCGCGGCATCCTCCTGGAACCAGCGGTCCCGCTCGGCCGCCGGCAGATGGTCCCGGCCGTAGGCCAGCTCGCCGGTCCCGGCCACCACCACCGTCCGCTGGCCGCTGATGAAGGGGATGGCCTGGAAATAGTTGCCGCAGCTGATCCACTGGACGTTGCCGGGGGCGCGCCTGACCAGGGCCGAGGCGTCCTTGCCGGGCCCCGCCACCGCGCCGGCCGAATAGGTGATCAGCAGCATGAGCGCGCCCAGCGCGGCCATCCAGCGGATTCCGGTGAGCCCCCGGGGCCGCAGGGCCCAGCAGCCCAGGGCGACGAAACCGGCGCCGGTGGCCAGCACCCAGGGCAGTGCGGCTTTCTCGCGCACCAGGAAAGGACAGACCAGGGCCAGCAGGACGCCCAGCACCACCAGCTCCCATCCGGAACGGGCCAGCGCCTGGAGCTCCTCGCCCTCCCGTTCGAAGGCGCAGGCCAGGGCCAGGACCGGCACCAGCACCGGCAGGATGTAGGGCGGCAGCTTCGAGCCGGAGATCGAGTAGAAGAACAGGGGCCAGGCGGCCGCCAGCAGGGCCGCGGCCAGGGTCCAGCGGTGCAGCGGGGCCTGGGCGGCCACCGGGCCGGCGGGGCGCTTCATGAAAGCGAAGCCGCGCTTCAGGCCGGCGACCGAGGAACTCAGCCAGGGAACCAGGCCCAGGCCGAGAATCCCCAGGAAGTACAGCTTGTCCAGGACCGGGTTGTCGGACCCCTGGCGGGAGTGCACATGGGAGGTGAACCGGGCGAAGTGCTCATGGATGAAGAAGAACGAGGCGTGCCCGGGGTTGGCCCGGTCCACCAGCACGAACCAGGGCGCGGCCACCAGGGCGAACAGCAGCCAGCCCAGGGGATCCAGCAGGGTCTTCAGCAGCGCGCCCCGCAGCCGCGGCGTCCGCCAGGCCCAGGGCAGGGAGCAGATCAGGGTCATCCCCACCAGCACGGGCGCCGCCAGGCCCTTGGTCAGCATGGCCAGGGCCAGGCTGCCGAAGGCCAGCAGGGACCAGCCGCGCCCTTCCCGGCCCTGGAACCGCTCCGCCACGGCTTCCGCCGCCGCCACGAAGGCCAGCACCTGGAAGGCCGAAAACAGCGCGTCCAGGGTGAGGATCTGGCCGCAGACATAGGAAAGGATGGCGGTGCCGGCCATGAAGGCGGCCCAGACCGGCTCCCGGGCCCCGAGCCGGCGGGCCAGGCGCCAGGCGCACCAGAGGCTGATGCCGGTCGCCAGGGCCAGCGGCAGCCGGGCGGCGAACGGATAGAGGCCGAACAGCTTCATGGAGGCCGCCGACAGCCAGTACTGCAGGGGCGGCTTCTCGAAATAGAGCACGTAGTTCAGGCGCGGGGTGAGCCAGTCGCCCAGGGCCAGCATCTCCCGCGGGATCTCGGCGTAGCGGGCCTCGTCCGGCTCCCAGAGCGGGCGCATGAACAGCGGCACCAGCCCGAGGAAGAACCAGATCGCCAGAAGCTGCCAGCGTTCCTTCCGGGTCATTCGGTCTCGACAATCTTTTCCATGGCCTTGTGCTCTTCCACGAAAAAGTCCAGGGACTTGCGCAGGGCTTCCTTGATGCCGATCTTCGGCTTGAAGCCGAAGGCCTCCTCCATCCGCTTGATGCTGGGGGTGCGCACCAGCACGTCCTGGTAGCCCTTGCCGTAGAAGGTGCCCGAGGATTCCTCGACGATCGCGGACAGGGGCGTGCCGCGCTCCTTGCGGAACGGGTGGTCCTTCCAGATCTCCACCATCATCTCGGCGATCTCCTTGACGCTGTGGTCATTGCCCGGGTTGCCGATGTTGAAGATCCTGCCGTCGGCCTTGCCGCCTTCGTTGTGCAGCACGGCCATCAGGCCGTCCATGGCGTCGTCCACGTCGCAGAAGCAGCGCCGCTGGCTGCCGCCGTCCACCAGCTTGAGGGGCTCGCCGTTGAACAGGTTCCAGGCGAACTGGGTCACCAGCCGGGAAGAGCCCTCCTTGGCGGTGTTCAGGCTGTCGAGTTTGGGCCCCATCCAGTTGAAGGGCCGCACCAGGGTGAACTTGAGCCCGTCGCGGAAGCCGTAGCCCCAGATGACCCGGTCCAGCAGCTGCTTGGAGGTGCTGTAGATCCAGCGCTGCATGGGGATGGGGCCGGTGACCAGGCAGGAGGTCTCCTCGTCGAACTCGGTGTCCGGGCACATGCCGTAGACTTCCGAGGTGCTGGGGAAGATCACCCGCTTCTTGTACTTCACGCACTGGCGGATGATCCGCAGGTTCTCCTCGAAGTCCAGTTCGAACACCCGGAGCGGATCGGTGACGTAGACCTTGGGGGTGGCGATGGCCACCAGCGGCAGGATCACGTCGCACTTCTTGACGTGGTATTCGATCCACTCCTTGCTGATGGAGATGTCGCCTTCCACGAAATGGAAATGCGGGTTGTCCAGGAACTCGGCGACCTTGTGGCTGCCAAGGTCCATCCCGTAGACTTCCCAGTTCGTTTCGCGCAGGACGCGCTCGACCAGGTGGGATCCTACGAATCCGTTCACGCCCAGAATGAGTATTTTCACGCAAGTCTCCAGACACAATGACCAGCCAGTTTATCAGGGTCCGGCCTATGATGGTTGGACCAAGAGGAGAAGCCATGACCGCGACACCCCGACCCGGAGCCCGCCGGGCATGAACCTCCTGATCCTGCGCCAGGAGGATTTCCTGGAACCGGGCCGGGTCCGGCTCACCGGGCGGCGCCTGCGCCACGTCACCGAAATCCACCGGGCCCAGGCCGGGGACGATCTGTCGGTGGGCCTGCTGGAGGGCGCCCTGGGCCGTGGCCGGGTGACCCGGCTGGACGCCGAGGCGCTCGAGCTGGAGGTGGTCCTCGACCAGGCTCCGCCGCCCAAGCTCCCGCTCACCCTGGTGCTGGCCCTGCCGCGGCCCAAGGTGCTCAACCGGGTGCTGGCCGCGGCCACCAGCCTGGGCGTGGCCCGGATCTACCTGGTCAATGCCTGGAAAGTGGAGAAGAGCTACTGGAAGAGCCCGCGCCTGGACGCAGCCAACCTCGAACTCCAGCGCATCCTGGGGCTGGAGCAGGCCCGGGACACCATGCTGCCGGAGCTGCACCTGCGCCGGCTGCTCCGCCCCTTCGCCGAGGACGAACTGCCCGGGCTCATCCGCGGCACCCTCCCGCTCCTGGCCCACCCCGGCGCCGGAGAGGCCTGCCCGCGCGCCGCCGACGGTCCCGTGACCCTGGTCATCGGCCCGGAAGGCGGCTTCATCCCCGCCGAGATCGACCTGCTCTCCCGCAGCGGCTGCCGCCCGGTGCGCCTCGGCGCCCGGATCCTCCGCGTGGAGACCGCGGTCGCCGCGCTGGTGGGACGGCTGTACTAGACATCCGGATCCCCCATCGCGCCCTTGGTCGCACGGGCATGCCGGCGGCTAGCTGGCCTTGCACCGGGCGGTGGCGTCGAAGGGCACGAACAGGCCGCAGCCCAGGGCGCGCCGGCCGCCGAAGCCCTGGCTCTGGAGCATCAGGCTGGCCTGGGGCGCCAGGCCCCGCACCGCCAGCTCGAACCCCAGCAACTGCCGGCCATCGATCCGGATGCTGCGCGGGCGGAGGATCCTGAAGGTGCCCCAGGGGAACTCCTGGGCGAAACGGAACGCGAGCTGGGCCTGGGCGGCGCCCAGGGCCGGCTCGCGGAAATGGATGGTGACGGTGCGGGCCCACAGCGCCGAGACCGGGGCGAGGGCCTGGCCGTGGGGCTCGCCGAGCCGGATGGGATGGCCGTCCACGTCCAGCTCCGCGCCGGCCAGTCCCTTCAGCAGGGGTGCGGATCCCGATGGGATCCTCAGCCGCACCTGGGATTCGCCGGTGAGGATCAGCTCACCCCTCCGCCCGCCCGGAACGCCGCGCACCGTGTGGATCCCCAGGCCGGGCACCCGCTCCAGGTTTTCGCACGCCGCGCGCAGGGCGAGGTAGAGGGCGTGCCCGTGGTCGACTTCCAGGACCCGGCCCTGCACGATGGGAAAGCAGAGGTCCACGATCGGCGCCACCGGCTCCAGCGGCAGGCGCTGGAGGCCGGAAGCAGCGATCAAGACCCTATTCATGATTCAAAAAATAGTGAATCTGGTGCGGAGAGCAACCCCCGATCCGGTTTTTTTTTCCAGCCCCGACATGACGACAGTCACTGGCGCTGATCCCCCCATGCCTCCACCAGCGCCTGCGCGTCGACGCTGCCCAGGCCGGTGGCCAGGTCGTAGCCCGGCCCGCACGCATAGCCCTTGGTGCCGGGAACCGAGTTGTTGCCCAGCAGGATGTCGTGGAACACCTGCGGTCCTCCGGCCGAGAACTGGGCGGCGGCCATCCGGTACAGGGCGGGATTCGGGTTGCCCTGGCGCTGGCCGGTGTGCTGGACCACCAGGGCCATGATGCCGGCGAAGGCCGGAGCGGCGCACGAGGTGCCGCCCACCAGGGAGGGCAGGCCGCCGGTCTCGATCAGGTAGCCGTTGGCCATGTCCGACGCCAGCGACACATCGGGAAGGTCCCGGTGGCCGTCCGCGGGAACGCCGAGGCCCATCTGCCAGGCGGGCTTGGCGTGGACCGAGGAGGGCCCGCCGCCGCTGGCCGGGCTGCCCAGGCCCAGCAGCGCGCTGCCGCTTTCGTTCCACGCCACCTCGGGAATGTAGCCCTTGGCGGAGACCCCGCCCTTCCCGGTCCAGAACGACCAGCAGCTGCCGGTGCCGTCCAGGCCCCGGGCGTACAGCGGGCGGGTATTGTAGATGGCCGCGAAATCGCCGGGGGCCAGGAAGTGCAGTCCGAACAGCGACAGCCCGCGCTGCCCGGAAAGCGGCCGGATCCCGGTGTTCATGGCCCTGCGGCGGCCGCCGTTGAGCGCGAGCAGGCACAAAAGGATTGGAGCGAAACGGCTCAGGTGGATCACAGATACTCCTCTGAAAAGGCCTGGCCCCGCGCGCGGAAGGAAGCATCCGGGGCTTCAGGCTGGTTGAAAAAACAGAGCCTACAACACTACTATCACTGTTTTTTCTCGTTTACCGTTATAAATAAAGGGGATTAGCTCATCAGGATGACTGCGCGGAAACCATGATCCGGGTCAACTATCTGGCTCATTAAATTAAATAATAATATTTAAATCAATTCACCAAAATTAATTTATCAATATTTTGAATTAATTTGTCCATTTTTAATCATAATGATTTACAAAATATTTATTGACTGTTTTTCCCTTCCCACCTAGATTTTATCGATCCATCCATCCCTCCCGGGAATCGGCGGAATCCCCATTCAGGAGTCCCCCATGAAGCGCATCAGACAGGTTGCTTTCACGGTGACCTTGACTGTCTGCGCGCCGATGCTCCCGGGCAAGCCGGCCAAACACCCCGCCCCGCCCCAGGGCCCACCCCAGTCCCCGCCCGAGGCCGCGCCGCCCGGGCCCCCGGCTCCGCCGGCCGAAGCGCCGGCCCCGCTCCCCGCGGAGCAGGAGCCCGCCCCGTCCGCGCCGGCCGGCGAACCGCTCTACTCCCTGGATGTCCGCCGGCAGAACGCCGAAGACGTCATCATGGCCTTCGCCCAGGCGGCAGGCAGGACGGTGGCGCTGCTGGACCGGGGCGCCACCCTGATCACCGTGCACTTCACCGATCTCCCCTTCGAAAAGGGCTTCAAGGCGATCCTGCGGGCCGCGGACCTGGATTTCGTCAAGAACGATGACGGCTACACGGTGGGCCTGCTGGGCGACCTGAAGCTGCGCTTCCCGGACCCCGAGGACAAGGTCATCGAAGCCACCTACCGCTGCCGGCGGATCGCCGCGGCCACCCTGGTCAAGACCATCCAGGGCCTGTTCCCGGAAGCGGAATTCCGGGTCGCCGCCGGGCCGGAGTTCCTCACCCCGGCGGTGGAACGGGTCTCCGGCGGCGGCAGCGGCGGCGGCGACATCAACGCGCTGACGGCCACCGACGCCAACTTCCATACCCATGACGTGGTGTTCTCGGGCCCCCCGGCCATGGTCCAGCGGGCCCTGAGCCTGGCCCGGAAGTTCGACCGGCCGCGCAAGCAGGTGCGGGTGAACATCCGGGTGGTGCAGATCACCTCCAACGCCGAACGGAACCTGGGCGTGTCCTGGATGCAGAGCCTGAACCTCACGGCCAACGAAGTGGCCAGCCCGGCCATTGGCGCCGACATCGGCACCGTCAACAACAGCGCGCCCCAGGTGAACGGCATCCGGCTGGGCCGGTTCACCCACAATGCCCTGAGCGTGAACGCCACCCTGAACGCCCTGGAGAAGGCCGGCGAGTCCAGGACCGTCGCCAACCCCACGCTGCTGGTGCTGGACGGGGAAAAGAGCTTCATCCTCAGCGGCACCAAGTATGTCCTGCCCCAGGTCTCCAGCAAGGACCCCTCGGGCCAGTCGATCTACACCACGACCGTCGAGAAGCTGGGCCTGTACCTGCAGGTGGGGGTGCAGGTGGGCCTGGACGACGACATGGTCCTGAGCATCTATCCCCAGGTCACCAACCTGACCGGGTTCACCACCATCAACACCATCCAGTACCCGATCATCTCCACGGTCGAGGAGCAGGCCACCGTCCGGGCCATGAAGGGCGATGTGATCGTCCTGGGCGGGCTCAAGAAGGACGTCACCAGCAAGGACAGCAACGGCATCCCCTTCCTGTCCCGGCTGCCGCTGCTGGGCAAGCTGTTCTCCTCGGACGACAAGAAGCAGAACAGCGAGGAGCTGATGTTCATCCTCACCCCGGAACTGGTGGACGATCCGGAGATGCCGCTCAGCATGAACCTGAAGATCACCCCCGGCTCCTGACCGGCCTGGAACCCGGCCGCCCGGTCAGCCTATACTCTCCAGATCCGGGAGAGCCGCATGATCCGCACCCTAGCCTCGCTGACCTTCGCCCCCAAGCAGGACATCCGCGGAGGCTCCGGGCCGGCCCAGGGCGCCGGCTACCTGGAGCGGGGCGACATGGCGGGGGTCCTGGCCGCGGGCCGGACCACCCTGGCGGCCGGCTCCAGCGTCGGCGAGCACGCCCACCCCGACACCGAGGAGCTCTACCTGGTCCTGGATGGCCACGGCCACGGGGTGCTGGACGGCCGGCGCTTCCCGGTGGGTCCGGGCGATCTGTTCCTCTGCAAGGCAGGGCACAGCCACGGCCTGGTCAACGATTCGGACGCGCCCCTGACCTATTTCGGCCTGATGACTTAGTTGCAGCTGTTGTCCCACTTGGGCATCAGGGTGGTGCCGTAGATCCGGTAGCACTTGTTGGTCGGCCCGGTCTCGGTCCGGCTCATGGCTTCCCGCCAGCTGAAGCCGGTGTTCTCCTCCCCGCGGATCTTGATGTTCCTGGCGTCCCCGGGAAGATCCACCGTGGACTGGTAGCCGGCGGTGACATTGCCGGATTCCCAGATCTTGGGCACCAGGGACTTGCCGTCCTTGCCGGTCTCGTCCCAGGTCACCTTGAAGCGGGCCACGTAGGCTCCGCTGTTCTTCACCTTGACGTAGCCGGCGGGGTATTCGGTGCACTTGGACTCGGTGTAGTCGGTGCTGAAATTGAACGTGGCCAGGCTGTTGTCGTTGAGGAAGTTCACCGTGTAGGCGATCGGATAGGCCGGGTTCTGCTTGTTGAACGTGGCCGAGGACTGGATCAGCTTGAACAGGCTGTCCTGGGCCTTCTTCGGATCGCCCATCACCTCGGTGGCGCTGGAGGCGTTGCCGCCCAGGGTGAGCACCGTGAAGGTGGAGTTGCTGATGATCTTCTCGTACTTGGCCTTCAGGTCGCTCCTCATCCCGCTCGGGGCCGGCCCGCCGGTGGCGTATTTGAAGGCGGCCGCCAGGTCCGACTCGATCTCCGAGGAGGCGGTTTCCATGCGCACCAGGATGATCCGGCCGTAGTCCATGCTCTTGACGTAGGCGGCGGGGTTCTGGGCGTTCACCACCCGCTGGACCTGGTCCAGGGTGACCTTGGGGTCGAACACGGCGGCGGGATCCCCCGGAGGATCGTAGGACACGGTGTAGTACACCTGCCTGAACAGCGCGATGCACGTGGAGCTGGCCGAGGAATGGGTGGTCGCGCTGTCCACCTTGAGGCTGGCGCCCCCGTCCCACTTCGCGCTCACCTTGAGGGCCAGGGCGATCTGTTCGGAGGAGTAGGCCTTTTTCACCAGGAAGGTCTGCCGGGCGCCCTGGACGTTCTTCGGGTCCTTGAACCACTCCTCCTGGATCTTCTGGATGGCGGTCTGGACCGAGCCTTTGGTCGGATTGGCGACGGTGGCCTGGCCCTTCTCGTTCAGGTTGGGCAGGTCGGCCGACAGGGCGATGGGGCCCCGGGGCAGAGTGATGAGTTCCGGCTTGCCTTCCGCCAGGTTCCGGTTGGCGCGCACCAGCGCCCCCGGAAACATGGCATTGGAGGACGGGGAAAGGATGGTGACTTCCTTCAGTTCATCGGAGAGCGGTTTCCTTTCGCTCGTGCAGATCACCACCGAATTGCCGTTGACGGTCTTGACCGGGATGGTCTCGGTGGCGCCATTCTCCTTGACGCTCAGCAGGGCCCGGGGATCGTATTTCAGGCCTTCCAGGTAGCGGTCGATCTTGTCGGCGTTCTGGGCCTGGGGCGACTGGGCGGCGGCGCTGAAGCACAGGAGGGCGGCCATCAGGGTTTTCTTCATTTTTCACCCGGAGGAAGGGAACATCCTCCGGAAATATATAAATTAATAATTTCCTGTCAAGATATGGACGACCGCCGGGGCCCTTCCCGTCCACCGGGCCGCCCGGGCCGGTTCAGAGCGAGGACCAGCCCGGGTCCGGGGCGAACCGGGCGCCGAGCCGGTCCTCCAGCGACTTCAGCTGCCCTTCCTGGCGGCCGACGCCCTGCTCCCGGTTGTAGCGGAGGGGGCCGCCCCGGAACGGCGCGAACCCGGTTCCGAAGATCACCCCGGCGTCCAGCAGGTCCTCGTCCAGGGTCACCTTCTCCCGCAGGCAGGCCACCGCTTCGTTGAGCAGGCGCATCATGAGCCGCTGCTCGATGACTCCGCCGTGCTGGGGCCTGGGTCCCTTGGGGATCTCCGGCCGGCCGTGGCGGTAGCGGTAGAAACCTTGCCCGGTCTTCTTCCCCAGGTGCCCGGCGGCCACCATCTCCTCCAGCCGCGGGGGCACGGCGCCGCCGAACTGGGCGCCCAGGATCCGGGCCACGGACAGGCAGACGTCCAGGCCCACGGTGTCGGCCAGGAGCACGGGGCCCATGGGCATGCCGAAGGCCAGCGCCGCCCGGTCGATCTCCGCCGGGGCCACGCCTTCGCCCACCAGGGTGAGGGCCTCCATGAGGTAGGGCATCAGGATGCGGTTCACCAGGAACCCGGGGGAGCTCTTCACCGGCAGGGGCAGCCGCCTGATCGCTCCGACGAAGGCGGTGGCCTTGTCCACCGTGGCCTGGTCGGTGGCGGCCATGGTGACCACCTCCACCAGCATCATCTTCGGCACCGGGTTGAAGAAATGCAGCCCCACGAACCGCTCCGGGCGCTCCAGGGCGACCGCCAGACGCTCCAGGGGGATGCTGGAAGTGTTGCTGGCGAGGATGGCCCCGGGCTTCAGCAGCGGCTCGAGGCTGCGGTACAGGGCCCGCTTGGCTTCGATATCCTCGAAGATGGCTTCGATCACCACATCGGCCCGGGCCGCTCCGGCGCCGGTGGGATCGGGCACCAGCCGGTCCAGGGCGGCCTGTACCAGGCGCGGGTCCTTGAGCTTGCGCCGGAACAGCTCCGCCGCCCGCTTGACCACCTTCGCCAGCCGGCCGGCATCCAGGTCCTGCACGGTCACCAGCAGGCCCTGGAGCGCGCACCAGGCGGCGATATCGCCGCCCATGGTCCCGCCGCCCACCACGTGGGCGAAGCGGGGCGCGGGCTGGCCGCCCTTGGCCAGGCCCTTGAGCTTCTCCTGGAGCTGGAAGACCCGCAGCAGGTTGCGGGCGGTGCCGCCGGTGATGAGTTCGGCCACGGAATCGGCCTCGGCCCGGTACATGGCGTCGGGGTTGCCGCCGAACCTCTGCCAGAGCCGGATGAGGGCGTACGGCGCCGGGTAGTGCTGCGGATCGGCCCGCCCGGCCACCTTCCGGCGCAGGAACCAGGCCAGGGCCGGCCTCAGCGGCCAGATGCCCGGCAGGCGCCGGGCCAGCGACGGCAGGTGCCCGGTCCGGCGCTTGAGCAGGATGGCGGCCGCGGCCGCCGCCAGGTGCCGTTCGGGCACCACCGCGTCCACCAGGCCCAGCTTGCGTGCGGCAAGGGCCGACACGGAACGGCCGGTGAGCATCAGGTCCATGGCCGCCGCGGGCCCCAGCAGCCGGGTGAGCCGCACGGTTCCGCCGAACCCGGGGTGGATGCCGAGCATCACCTCGGGCAGGCCGAGCCTGGTTTCCGGGGCGTCGGAGGCGACCCGGCAGCGGCAGGCCAGGGCCAGCTCCAGCCCGCCGCCCAGGCAGAACCCGTGGATCATGGCGGCGGTGGGCATGGGCAGCAGCTCCAGCTGCCGGAAGAGCTCCTGGCCGCGCCGGATGTGGGCCAGGGCCTGGGCGGCGCCGGTCAGGGCGGCGAACTCGCTGACATCGGCGCCGGCGATGAATCCGTCCTTGCCGGAGCGGAGCACCAGCCCCTTCGCCGGCATCCGGGCGATGACCGGCAGGATCCGCCCCAGCTCCTCCAGCACCTCGGCGGACAGGGCGTTGACGGCGCTCCCCGCCCGGTCCAGGGTGAGCCACAGCAGTCCGGCCCCATCCTGCTCCAGCCGCCAGTGGCGGACCGATTCCAGCGGCTCAGGCATGACCTTCCCCCTCCACCCGGTCCAGGCTCCGGACCAGCATGGCCCCGCCCTGGCCGCCGCCGATGCACAGGCTGGCCATCCCGGTGCGGGCCCCGTCGCGCCGGAGCGCGTGCAGCAGGTGGAGCACGATCCGGGCCCCGCTGCAGCCCACCGGATGGCCCAGGGCCACCGCGCCGCCGTCGACGTTCAGCCGCTCGGGGGGGATGGGCCGGAACGGGCCGTCCAGGCCCAGTTCCCGCCGGCAGTAGTCCGCGCTGGTCCAGGCCTCGGTGCAGGCCAGCACCTGGGCCGCGAACGCCTCGTTGATCTCCCAGCAGTCCACGCCGTCGCTGTCCAGGCGCTGGCGCTCCATGATCGGGGCCATGGCGTGGACCGGGCCGAGCCCCATCTGGCTCGGCTCCAGCCCGGCCCAGTGGCAGTCCTCCAGCCGGCCCAGCACATTCAGGCCGTATTTCTTGACGGCGCTGGCGCTGGCAAGGAGCAGGCAGGCTGCGCCATCGGTGATCTGGGCGCTGTTGCCGGCGGTGACCAGGCCGTGGGGCGGCTCGAACGCCGGTTTCAGCCGGGCCAGGGCGGCCAGGTCGGCATCCCGGCGCAGGCCCTCGTCCCGGTCGTAGAACGCGCCGCCGGCGCCGTACATCGGGGCCAGCTCCGCAAGCCGGCCGCCATCCTGGGCCCGGGCCAGCTTCTGGTGGCTGGCCAGGGCGAAGCCGTCCATGCGCTCCCGGGAGATCCCGAACCGGCTGGCCAGGCCTTCGGCGGTCTGGCCCATGTTGAGCCCGCTGATGGGGTCGCTGAGGCCCCGGGCCAGGCTGATGACCGGGACGAAATGGGCCGGGCGCAGCCGGGCCAGCACCCGCAGCTTGGCCCAGGCCGAACGGCTCCGGGCCAGGTCCGCCAGCACCTTCACCATCGGCTCGTTCAGCAGCACCGGGGCCTGGCTCATGGCTTCGGTCCCCCCGGCGAGCACCAGGTCGGCCCGGCCCCAGGCGATGTCCTGGGCGGCGCAGTCGATGGCCTGCATGCCCGATCCGCAGTTCCGCTGCACCGTCCAGGCGGGCATGGCCTTGCCGCAGCCCAGGCGGAGGGCGATGATCCGGCCGATGTTGGCCTCGTCCGGGCCGGGGATGATGCAGCCGAACACCACCTCGTCCAGATCCCCGGGTTCGAAGGGCTGGCGGGCCAGGAGCGCCCGGCCGGCCGCCACCGCCAGGTCCGAGGCGCGGAACGGCCCCGGGGTGCCGCGGACCTTCAGGAACGGGGTCCGGCCGCCGTCGACGAAGTAGACGGGCCGGCCGCCCGCATAGGCGCCTTCAACTCCCATGTTTCACTCCTTGGTCCGGGGCTGGCGCACCTGCGGGAAATCGTCCACCCGGACCGCTTCCCGGCGCGCTTCCAGGGCCTCCCGCAACAGCTTGCCCTCCTCCGCGGTGATCACCCCCGCGTTCAGGCCATCGGCCAGCATCTGCCCCTCGGACCCGGCCCGGAGCTTCCGGGCGGACACGGCGGCCGAGAGTTTCCGCTCGACCGGTTCGGCGGCGATCACCTTGGTGAGGGTCTCCTCCAGGCGTTTGAGCGGCTCGCGGCCGTCCATGGGCAGGAAGATGCCCGCGGTCAGGCGGTCCCGGGCCGCGGAGGGTTCCAGCAGTAGGGCGGCGGCTTGGTGCCCGAGCCGGTCGCTCGGCCCCTTCATGCGGCGGCCGGCCGGGAACACCAGCCTCCGCAGAAGCCATGCGGCCGGACGGCTGGGCAGGTTCCGGAACAGGCCGTCGAAGCTTTCCTCGATCTTCACCAGGCTGGTTTCGCAGGACCAGCGCAGCAGCGGAATCTCCCCGGCCGGCCGGCCGTGGTCCTCGAACTGCTTGAGCGCCGCGGAGATCAGGTACAGGTGGCTGAGGATGTCGGCCAACCGTCCGGACAGCTTCTCCTTGCGCTTCAGGCCCCCGCCGAGGGTCACCAGGGCCAGGTCGGCGGTGACGGCGAAGGCGGCGGAGAACCGGGTGACCGCCTGGTAGTAGCGGTGCGCGGGCCCGCCCGGAACCCGGGCCAGGCGGCCGCCGGTCAGCCCATGGAAGCAGGACCTGGCCGCGGCCGACAGGGCATAGGCCACGTGGCCGCCCATGTGCCGGTCGAAGTCCGCCAGGCCCTTGGCCCGGTCTGGGTCGCCCATGGCCCGCATCTCGTTCAGGACGTAGGGGTGGCAGCGGATGACGCCCTGGCCGAAGATGATCAGGGTCCGGGTGAGGATGTTGGCGCCCTCCACGGTGATGCTGATGGGCAGGGCCTGGTAGGTGCGGCCGAACAGGTTGCGCGGGCCGATGCAGATGCCGCTGCCGCCGACGATGTCCATGCCGTCGTTCAGGATCATCCGCATGCGCTCGGTGCACTGGTATTTGACGATGGCCGAGATCACCGAGGGGCGCTCGCCCAGGTCGATGGCGGTGCAGGTCAGGGTGCGGGCGGCGTCCATGAGGTAGGTGTGCCCGGCGATCCGCGCCAGGGCCTCCTCGATCCCTTCGAACTTGCCGATGGGCAGCTTGAACTGGCGCCGGACCCGGGCGTAGGCGCCGGCGGCCTGGGACACCAGCTTGCCGCCGCCGGTGCTGAGCGCCGGGAGCGAGATGGAGCGTCCGGCCGCCAGGCACTCCATGAGCATCTTCCAGCCGTTGCCGGCCTCGGCCACGCCGCCGATGATCCAGTCCAGGGGGATGAACACGTCCCTGCCCCAGTTGGGCCCCACCATGAAGGGGATGCCCAGGGCGTTGTGCCGCGAGCCGATGGTGATGCCGGGGGTGCTGGTGGGGATGAGCGCCAGGGTGATGCCTTCCCCGCCCTGCTCCAGCAGGTGGTCGGGATCCAGCAGCCTGAACGAGAGGCCCAGGAGCGTGGCCACCGGCCCCAGGGTGATGTAGCGCTTCTCCCAGTTGAGCCGGATGCCGATGATCTCCCGGCCTTCGAAGACGCCCCGGCAGACCACGCCGGTGTCGGGCATCGAGGCGGCGTCGCTGCCGGCCTCGGGCCCGGTGAGGGCGAAGCAGGGGATGTCCAGGCCCCGGGCCAGGCGCGGCAGGTAGTGGTTCTTCTGCGCCTCGGTGCCGTAGTGGTTGAGCAGTTCCGCCGGGCCGAGGGAATTGGGCACCATGACCGTCACCACCGCGGTGACGCTGCGGCTGGCGATCTTGATGATCACCTGGGAATGGGCCAGGGCGGAGAAGCCCAGCCCGCCGTAGCGCTTGGGGATGATCATCCCCAGGAAGCCCTTGTCCTTCAGGAACTGCCACACCTCCGGCGGCAGGTCGCGCAGCTCCTCCACGATCCGCCAGTCGTCCAGCATGCCGCAGAGCTCCTCCACCGGCCCGTCCAGGAACGCCTGCTCCTCCGGGGTCAGGGCGGCCTTCGGCTGGGCCAGCAGCCTGCTCCAGTCCGGGGCGCCGCTGAACAGCTCCCCGTCCCACCAGACCGTGCCGGCCTCGAGGGCCTCCCGTTCGGTCCTGGACAGGGGCGGCAGCTTGCCGCGCACCAGGCCGAAGAGGGGCCGCATGACCAGGGCCCGGCGCAGCGCCGGCAGGTTCAGGGCGGCGGCCGCGGCGGCGAAGGCGCCCCACAGTCCCCAGGCGGTCCCGGCGGCCCACGGGGTCCCGGCCAGGACGGCAAGGCCCTGGAACGCCCCCAGGGCGGCGGCCGCCGCCGCGGTCCACACCGGCAGCCCGGCGCGGAAGAACGCCAGCGCCCATGCCGCAACCACCACCAATGCCGCGAGAACCGTTATGTTCATGAGATTTCCTTGTTAAATAACCGGAATGGCCGATGCTAGTCTACGCAATTTCCCCATCCGGGCAACTGGTGAATTTTCCCCATCGGCCGCCGGGTGGACGCCCCTGCCGTCTCCTGCCGGCGATCCTCCCCGCCCTAGAACATTTCCGCGAAGAAGTCCCTCATGTGCTGCCAGCTGCGCCGGGCGGCGGCCTCCTGGTAGGCGACGCCCTTGGAGGGGTCGTTGCCCGCCTCCTTCTGGGTGAACGCGTGGACGGCGCCGCCATAGGCAATGAAAGTGTAGTCCGCCTTGGCTTTGCGCATTTCCTCATGGAACGCCGCCACATCCTTCGGCGGCACGTTGGGGTCGTCGGCGCCATGGCAGACCAGCACCTTGGCGGTGATGGCGCGGGCTTCCGGATCGGGAACGGCGTCCAGCCCTCCGTGGAAGGAGACCACGCCCAGCACCGGCATGCCGGCCCGCGCGGCTTCCAGGGCGCCGGTGCCGCCGAAGCAGAAGCCGATCACCGCCAGCCGGCCGGGATCCACCCCGGCCTGGGCCTTGAGCGCCTCCAGCCCGGCGCGGATGCGCCGGCGGTAGAGGGCCCGGTCGCCCTTGTAGATGCCCGCCTGGGCCGCGGCCTCCTTGCTGTCCCTGGGCCGGACCCCCTCGCCGTAGATATCGGCCGCCACGGCCACGTAGCCCAGGGCGGCGAGCCGGTCGGCCTCCATCCGCTCGTGTCCGGTGACGCCCATCCACTGGTGGATGATCAGCACGCCGGGCACCGTCCCCTTCACCATCTCGGGACGGGCCACATAGCCGGCGAGCCGCACGGCGCCGTCCTGGTAGGCGAGGGGCTGGCCGGCCAGCAGCGGCAGGGCGGTGAGGGCTAGGACGATGGATGCGCGGCGCATGGATCCCTCCGGGACAGAAACCGGATCATATCGCTTTTTGCCACTCTCAACATCTATTTATCGAGGCGTAATCCTCCGGGTCCCCGCATCGCGCCCGTGGTCGCCGATCCGGCGCAGGGACGCTTCCAGGGCCTTGGCGGCTTCGGGGGGCGGGGGCGGCGGCTCCGGCCCGAGCAGGAACCTGGCCACCCCCGGCACGGCCCGGAGCCCCCGGTAGAACGCGTTGCAGGCGACGCAGAGCAGGAGGTGCATCCGCACGGAGACCCGCTCCCGGAAGCTGAGGCTGCCTTCGGAATAGTCGGTGAGCCGTTCGCGCACCTCGCGGCAGGTGGGCAGGAGCTTCATGCTGGCCTCCCTTGGATGTGGGCGCGCAGGCGCGCCTGGACCTGGACCCGGGCCCGGTGCAGGCGCTGGCGGACGGTGGGGGCGGTCTGGTCGAGCCTGGCCGCGATGGCTTCGGTGGACCAGTCTTCCAGATCCTTGAGCACGAACACCACCCGCAGCGGATCGGGCAGGTCGTCGAGCGCCTGGAGCATGCACTCCCGCAGCTGGCGCCGCTCGGCCTCGGCCAGGGCCTGGGCTTCGACGCTCCACTGCAGTCCGGCCCGGGTGTCCAGGTGATGCCCGCCGCCGTCGAAGTCCCCCAGGCCGGCCATGGCGTCCATGGAATCTTCCCGGATCCGGGCGCTGCTGCGCCGGAACATCAGCGCGGCGTTGATGCAGACCTTGTAGGCCCAGCTGCTGAACCGGCTCCGGGCCTGGAACGACGGCAGGTCCTCGTAGATCCCCAGGAGCGCCTCCTGGAGGGCGTCCTGGGCGTCGGCCCGGTTGCCCAGGATGCGCAGGATCCCGTTGAAGAAGAGGCCGAGGTGGGGCGAAACCAGGGCCCCGAAGGCATCGGAGTCCCCGCCGGCGGCCTGCTGGATCAGCTCCTCTTCAGTCATGAACCTAGGGTGTGCTTCAGGCCGCCCCCGTGGCCAGCGAATTCTTTCCCTGGCCGGAACCCGCAGTGGGTGATACTGGGTCGCATTTGCAATTCGAGAGGCGACCATGATCCTGTTCGAACGCGCACTCCGGGCCGTGGGCCTGACCCTGGCCCTGGCCGGCACCGCCCTTCCGGCCCCGGCCGCCCGGCCCGGCCCGCCCCGGCTGCCCCAGGCCACGCTGGCGACCCGCCTGGGCGACCCGGCCTGCTGGTCCTCCTTCGCCCAGTGCCTGGAATACCTTGAGCGCTGGGCCGGACGGGAGATCCCCGACTGGGTGGTGCACTCCGCCTTGATCACCTATCCCGCCCGCAGACCGCTCTACGACGGCGCCGGCAACCCCAGGCTGGACCCGTCGGGGAATCAGCTCTGCGCGACGGTGCCGGCCAGCGGGCGGGTGTTCTTCCCGCCCGCGTGGCGGCTCCTGGGCCGGTCCCGGCGGCTGCCCCTGGTCATCTACACCCACGCCACGATGCTCGAGAAGGTCCAGGTGCCGTCCGAGTATGGCGGGCACGAGTGGATCCTCGGCGCGGCCGCGGCGATGTACTACGGCTTCGCCGTGGCCATGCCGGACCAGCCCGGAATGGGCGGCGATGCCCTGGACTACCACCCCTTCTGCCACGGCAAGTCCCTGGCCTATTCCACCCTGGACGCCCTTCCGGCCGTGGAGCGGCTGGCCGGAGAGGACCCCTACCTGGCCCAGCGCAACTATGGCTGGGACGGCAGGCTCTACGTCATGGGCTACTCCGAAGGGGCCTACACGGCGCTGGCCGCGGTGAAGGAACTGGAGACCCATCCCGCGCGCTACGGCGAACGGTTCACCCTCAAGGGGTCCGCCTGCATGGCCGGGCCGTTCGACCTCTCCGGGGCCACCCGCCAGGAGATCATCGACCCGGTGACGCCGTTCGCCCACAGCTTCTACCTGCCCTATGTGATCCTGGCCTACCGGAGCGTCTACGGCGACCTGATGGATCCCCGCCAGGCCTTCGCCCCGGCGCTGCTGGAGAACCGCGACGACGGCAACATCCTGCAGTGGGCCGACGGCTGCCTGGACGGGCTGGCGGTGGACACGCTCATCGGCCGGCGCCTGGGCGTGCCGGGGGACGCCGTGGTGCTGCGCTCGATCCTGAACCCGGACTGGCTGGCCCGGGAACTGGACGACCCCGCCTACGCCACCAGCACGGTCCGCAAGCTCCTGCTGGAGAACGACCTCACCGGCGGGTGGCGGCCGACCCGGCCGATCCTGTTCTGCCAGAGCGAGGCCGACCAGGATGTCTCCATCCGCAACACCATCAACGCCATGGCCGGCCTGGGCGCGGAGATCCGCAATGCCGGGGGGGATCCGGACCGGGTGCTGGCCTTCCTGCCCCTGGGCGCGCCGGCCGACCGGATCAGCCACGTCCAGGGGGCCCTGGTAGCCATTCCGGCGGCCTTCAACTGGATCTATTCGGGAACACCCGTGGATTGAATAAGTTCCAGCTTCTCCCGGCGGGTCGTGCGCTTGATGGCGGCCTCGCGCAGGGTCGCCGCGGAGCGGCTGGGGGACGGCTCCTGGTAGACCAGGTCCAGGGGCGTCCTGCCCCGCGTGTAGCGGGCGCCGGTGCCGGCCCGGTGCTGGGCGAGCCGGGCCGCCACGTCCAGGGCGATGCCGGTGTACAGGGTCCCGTCCCCGCAGCGAAGGATGTACACCCACCAGGACTTGCGTTCGGCCGCCATGGTCTCATTGTACCGGCACTTTCCGGCCCTGGCAGGCCAGGGCCAGCCCGGCGAGGTAGATGAAGGCGGCCGCCGGCACCAGGAAACACCAGCGCACGGCGCTGAGGTCGGCGACCAGGCCCATGGCCAGGGGCAGCACGGCCCCGCCGAGGTTGGCCATGACCGCCAGTCCGGCGATCTCCGACGCAAGGTGGGGCCGGGTTTCCAGCAGGAGCGCGAACAGGGTCGGCCAGATGTTGGCGAAGCTCGCGCCGCACAGCGCCACCGAGGCGATGGCCAGGCTCCGGTCGCCGAACATCAGTCCGGCCAGCCCCGCCAGCCCGGCCAGCGCGCAGGCCAGGAAGAACCGGGCCGGCTGCATCCAGTTCAGGATCAGCGCCCCCAGCATCCGCCCCGCCCCCTGGGCAAGCCAGAACAGCCCCTGGCCGTAGCGGATCGCGTCCACCTCGATGCTCAGGCCGTAGGTCTGCCACAGGTGGGTGGCGAGCAGCGTGTTCATCCCCATCTCGCTGCCCACGAACAGGAAGATCCCCAGCACCTTGACCTGGACGGTCCGGGCCTTGAGGATCCGGAAGATGTCCCGGAGGGTGGCGGGCCGGACCTGGATGGTCTCGGGAATGCGCACCGGGACGATGGCGATCAGGGTGGCCAGGGGGACCAGGGCGAAGACCGGGAAGATCCCCTTCCAGCTGTAGCCCATGCTCACGATCAGGGCGATCAGGTAGGGGCCGGCGATCGAGCCCAGGCTCTTGATGAACTGGGCGAAGGTCAGGTCGCGGGCGAACCGGGCCGGCCCGGTGACCTCCCGCAGGAGCGGGTTGCCCGCCACCAGCAGGCAGGTCATCCCCATCCCGATGACCAGGATGGCCAGCAGCAGGTGGCTGAAGCGCTGGAGCAGGAAGCACGGCAGCAGGTGGCCCAGGGCGGTGATCAGCAGTCCCAGCAGCATCAGGAACTTCTTGCCCTTGCGGGTGGCCAGGAGGCCGGCGGGGAGGGCGCACAGGCCGAACGCCAGGGCCCCGCAGAACGGGATCAGGCCGCCCTGGGCGGCGGAAATGCCGAACACCTCCTTGGAAATCCCGACGAAGCTGCCGCGCACGTCGCCGAAACCCATGACGAAAAAGGTCATCCAGATCAGCAGAACGCGGATGAGCATGGACCCGTCCTCCAAGAGTGAGGAGTGGGCCCAGGCCCGGCAAAGTTCTGCCGCCCGTGGGTTTGGGTGAAATGCTGGGAAAATGGGGGTTACCGTGGGAAGATAGGACCATGCCCAACAGCCAACCGGATCCCTTCATGACGGCCTACGCTCCCGAGGCCTTTCGCGACCTGGGCCACCGGGTGGTGGACGCCCTCGCCGACCATCTGGCCGGGGTCCAGCGCCGGACCGGCCCCGTGCTGCCCTGGCGGGAACCCCAGGACGCCCTGGCCGACTGGCCCGCCGATTTCACCCCGGCCGGCGGCGCCGATCCGTTCGCCCTGATCCAGAGCGTGCTGGAGCGTTCGCACCACCTCCAGCACCCCCGCTACGTGGGCCACCAGTGCTCGGCCCCGCTGCCCCTGGCCTCGCTGCTCGGGGCGGTCTCGGACCTGCTGAACAATGGCACCGCCATCTACGAGATGGGCCCGGTCTCGGTGGCCATGGAGCAGTCGCTGGTGCAGTGGCTTTCCGGCCGGGTCGGGTTCGACCCGGCCAAGGCCGGCGGCATCTTCACCCACGGCGGCAGCGCCGGCAACCTCACCGCCCTGCTCGCCGCCCGCCAGGCCTCGGCGCCCTACGACGTCTGGGAGGAGGGCTACCAGACCCCCCTGGACCTCTGCATCATGGTCTCGGACCAGGCCCACTACTCGGTCCGCCGCTCCGCCCAGGTCATGGGCCTGGGCAGCAGGAACGTGACCGTGATCCCCACCGACGGGAATTTCCGCATGCGCGTCGACCTGCTCGAGGCCGCCCTGGACCAGGCCGCCGCCGCCGGGCGCACGGTGCTGGCGGTGGTGGGCAGCGCGGGCTCCACCGCCACCGGCGCCATCGACGACCTGGAAGCCATCGCCCGCCTGTGCGAGGCCCGCAAGCTCTGGTTCCACGTGGACGGGGCGCACAGCGGCGCCCTGGCCGTCTCCGACCGCCTGCGCCCGGCCCTGAAGGGCATCGAGCGGGCCCACAGCGTGGTCATCGACGCCCACAAGATGCTGATGATGCCGTCGCTGGCCACCGCCGTGCTGTTCCGGGACGGCGAGCAGTCCTACGAGACCTTCAGCCAGCAGGCCTCCTACCTGTTCGACCGCAGCCCCCGCCAGGAGTGGTACAACCTCGGCCAGCGGACCCTGGAGTGCACCAAGCGGTTCCTGAGCCTCAACCTCTACGTGGCCCTCAAGGTGCTGGGCACCGACTTCTTCGCCGGGTTCGTGGAGCGCATGCAGGACCTGGCCGCCGGCTTCGCCCGCAGCATCGAGGCCCGCCCGGACTGGGAGCTGGCCGTGCGCCCCGAGGGCAACATCGTCTGCTTCCGCTACGCCCCGGCCGGAGTGGCCGACCTGGACGGGCTGCAGTCGCGGCTCAGGGACAGCATCGTCCATTCCGGGCAGTACCACCTGGTGAAGACGGTGCTCCGGGGCAGGACCTACCTGCGCACGACCCTCATCAATCCGCTGACCACCGCGGCCGACCTGGAGGGACTGCTGGCCCTGGCGGAAGCCACTGCGCTCGCCGGCGAACCTGCTTAAATGGGTATGGGGGTCCAGCCGGGCCCCCGCGCGGAGAAACCGGAATGAGTCCCCTGCCCCGTCCCAAGCCCTGGTTCCAGGCCCTCGCCTTCGCCCTGCTCGCCGGTCCGGTCCTGGCGGCGGCCGATCCCGGCCCCATGGCCACCCTGGCCGTGCTCCCGCTCCGGGGCGCCTTCAACGTGCCCAAGCCCGCCGCCAACCCCTGGCCCGGCCAGGGCGCCGCCCGGCCCCAGCCGGGCCAGGGCCAGGCCGGGCCGAAGCAGCAGCTGGCTCTGGAGGACCAGATCAACCAGCGGGTGACCATGGCCTTCTTCAAGACCGGGAAGTTCCAGATGATCGAGCGGGCCCAGCTCAACGCCGTGCTGAGGGAGGGCAAGCTCGAACAGAGCGGGCTGGTGGATGACGCCACCGCGGCCAGACTGGGCCGGCAGCTGGGCGCCGCCTTCGTCCTGGTGGGCTCCTACACCGGCGGCCTGGGCCACAGTTTCGAGGTGAAGACCAGCTTCTTCGGCGGCAAGAGCCGCACCGACTCCTTCCCCGGCCATCTCGAGGTCCGGCTGCGCCTGGTGAACACCGAGGACGGCTCCATCCGGGAGCCGATCCTGGTCCACGCCACCTCCCTGGACGCCAAGTACTACCACTCCTACGAACTCCTGATGGACGACCTCAGCCGCGGCCTGGACCAGGAGGTCGTGGCCCGGTTCCCCCTGACCGGCTACGTGATCAAGGTGATCTCCGAGCGGGAGGCGCTGGTCGACCTGGGCAGCAAGCAGCGGCTGGAGAAGGGCGCCGGCTTCCAGCTGGTGGAGCAGGGCCCGGACGTGGTGCATCCGGTGACCGGCAAGATGATCCAGGGCGAGCGCCGGGTGCTGACCGAGCTGCAGGTGACCGACGTGGGCGAGGAATCCTCGATCCTGAAGGTGACCGGCGCCCGGGCCACCCTCAAGGTCGGTCAGTCCGTGGTCCAGGCCCGCAAGGATTGAGGCATCCGGCCTGGATCGCCAGGCCCAGTTCCGGGGCGCTCCTGGCCGCCAGCGCGGCCGGGGCTTGCCGGCCACCCCGCCGCCCGGGAGCGCCTCCTGGGGTCTACCCTCGCCCATCCGGTCTGCCGCCGGAAGGCCCGGAGCGGACCGCGGCCCTGGCCGGCGCCCGTTCGGTGAAGCCCGGGAAGCTCCGGTTCAGCACCCGGTAGGCCAGCAGCGCCCCCAGCACCCCGGCGAAGGCCAGCGGAATCCGGGTGTCGGCCTTCACCAGCAGGTAGAAGTGCAGCGCCCCGCCGGCGGCGGCCAGGTAGGCCAGGCGGTGCAGCCGGCTCCAGCGCCTGCCGCCCAGGCGCCTGATCATCGTGTTGGTGGAAGTGATCGCCAGCGGGACCAGCAGCAGGAAACTGGCCATCCCCACCATGATGAACGGCCGCCTGGCCAGATCGGCGGCGATCGCCCCGGGCTGGAAGCCCTTGGTGAACCACACGTAGGTGAGCAGATGCAGGACGCCGTAGAAGAACCCGAACAGCCCGAGCATGCGCCGGAAGTGGGCCAGCCAGGGCCGGCCGGACAGCTTGCGCGCCGGGGTCACCGCCAGCGACAGGACCAGGAACAGGAGGGTCAGGACCCCGGTGGCGCGGGTGGCGAATTCCCGGGGATTGGCGCCCAGCTGGTGCCGGAGCGCGTCGACGGCCAGCAGGAAGAGCGGCACCAGACCGTTCACCAGGACCAGCAGTTTGGCAAAGCGTGTGTCGCGCATCGAGGCGGCCCGTTCAGAAGTTGGCTCTCAGATCCATTCCCGCGTAGAGGCTCGCCACCTGGTCCCCGTAGCCGTTGAACATCAGGGTCGGGCGCAGGCTGGATTCGCCGATGCGCTGCTCGGTCCGCTGGCTCCAGCGCGGGTGGTCCACCTCGGGGTTCACGTTCGAGTAGAAGCCGTATTCCCCCGGGGCGGACCGGTTCCAGGTGGTGGGCGGCATGGCCTCCACCAGGTTGATCCGGATGATCGACTTGATCCCCTTGAAGCCGTACTTCCACGGCACCACCAGCCGGAGCGGGGCGCCGTTCTGGGGAGGCAGGGTCTCGCCGTAGAGCCCGACGGCCAGGATGGTCAGGGGGTGCCTCGCCTCGTCCAGGCGCAGACCCTCCACGTAGGGCCAGTCCAGGACGCCCGAACCGAGGTTCGGCATCCGCTTCGGGTCGGCCAGGGTCTCGAAAGCCGCGAACCGGGCGCTGCCCATGGGCTCGACCAGGTCCAGGAGCCGGGAGAGCGGGAACCCGACCCAGGGAATGACCATGGACCACCCCTCCACGCAGCGCATCCGGTAGATCCGCTCTTCAGGCGGGTTCATCCGCATCAGGTCGTCCAGGTCGAAGGTCTTCGGATGGTGCGCGAGGCCGCCGACTTCGACCGTCCAGGGACGGCTGGCGAAGGCGATGGCCCGGGCGGCGACGGCCCGCTTGTCGGTGGAGAACTCGTAGTAGTTGTTGTAGTGGGTGATGTCCTGCCTGGAAGTCAGGACTTCAGCCGTGGCCTGCGGCGCGGGCCTGACCCCGGTGATCTTTTCGCCAGCCCGGGAGGCCTGGCTGGGCGTGGCGAACTGGCGGTAGAGCAGGCCCGTTCCCACCGCGGTCGCCGCCAGCGCCGCGCCACGCAGGAAGGTCCGGCGCGACAGGAAGGCCTCCCGGTCGGTGATCTCGCTGCTCCGGATGTCCTCGGGCTTCTTGATGAGCATCTTGTTCTCCAGCGTCCCTGGTGCCATCAACGTAGCACTCCCGCATTGGATTGAACATCCATTTCCCGACTGAATCAGTATGAAATGCCAACCTGCGGCAGGGGTGTCCACCAGGGCACTTCCCCGCAGCAGGACGACGGACACCACAAGGAGATCTACTGCGGTTCGCGCTTGACCCCGGCGCCCGGCGCCCTTCCCTCCGCCTTGCCGCCGCCCCCGCCGGGCTGGCGCCGCCCGGGGCCGGCCTTCCGGGCCGGAGCCCGGCGC
>Ga0316217_10001768_pt1 | contig 27315 bp, 24 predicted proteins | sample 1anoAmetaG_FD_203633 | JGI IMG/M metagenome (GOLD analysis project Ga0316217, IMG submission 203633) | Freshwater microbial communities from Trout Bog Lake, Wisconsin, USA - 1anoA | ecosystem: Environmental > Aquatic > Freshwater > Lake > Hypolimnion/Profundal zone | place: USA: Wisconsin...
CAAAAAGCGTACAGTCACAGGAAAGCCGAATCTCATTCAAAGTACCGTAGACCTGCTTGATCTTATTCTGAAGTATGTAGAGATGCTTGACGTCCTCGAGATTGGGATTCTGCAGGTCATAGAGCAGATTCTGGTAGAGTTTGAGCTTGGAGTTGACCCGGCCATAGTCTTTGGCCTTGATTCTGAGTGGATCTATGGGTACAGAGAGGTGATGTATTGCTGCGTCATCTTGGTCTAGAGCATTTACTGCTACATATTTCTGTTCCTGCTCTCATTCATTTTCTAAAAGATTTCGAAATGATGATTCGATTTAGAACTAATACGCGAACTAGAATTCCAGGGGAAATGGGCAATCGGGGTTTTTGGATTTGTGTGGGTCCAAGGCTGTTTTTATCAGTTTTTGAATTCTGACCGGTCTCCTCTTTTGGATTGGTCATTTGGATAAAGAAGAGGGAAGCTGGAGTGGAAGAATGTTGGACTGTCTACCATAGCACAATAAAGTATATGATAGCTTAAGGTCAATTCATAGTGGCAAGAAAGCAATTCTGCTGCATTTGAGATTATTTTATTCTAACAATGTTTGATCCTGCTGATCTATTGGTCTCTTTAACAAATAGATCAGAATTTGGACTTTTTCAGAAACCTTCAAAGACTTAGTTTGTTTAGTTTGTTTGAGTTGAGATAATATGACTTTCTACTTATGAGACCAAAAGATGTCTTTTTGACCCACACAATATAATATGTAACTTTCATTTTTGTCTTTTTGATGACCTAGGAAACCACACTCCCCATGTTTTTGCTTTAATTATTGATTAGCCGGCTAACCGCAAATTCAGGCAACACAAACTTCTCAACCCTTTAATTTTGATAGACCAATTTGACTCATTCCAGCTCGACGATTGCAAAATTATCGCTAAATTTTGCTAATCTTGAGCGAAACCATGTTTTATTACATTTAATAAGCAAGTTCAGGAATTAGAATTTAGAAGGTCCCATGTATAATAGTGTAAAAAAGCTACCAAAATTCATAGATGCTTTAAATTTTTGTAAATTAACTGAAATATGAACTATAGTGATATTGCATCATCGATGAGCGATTATGATATTGCATCATCGATGAGAATATTAAGTTCTTCAACAATTATAAGCTGATACATTTTAATTCTACCAAATGCTCAAAAAACCCTCAGGACACCCCAAATTCGACCGCACCTTCATCAACAACTCAATCTCCCAAACCCTCGATTTTTTATAAAAAACGCTCAAGGGCTAGAACCAAGTGATCAACTTCAAACTCCCTGCTGACCTCAACGCTTCTGTCGACCTCACTGTGCGTGATTAGCCTTGCACTGAGGAGGAGCTACTGACTGCCTGCCAATCTATGCTCTAGCACCAGGTCAAACCCTATCACCCACATTTCCATAATCAGCTCTTTGGAGGATTCGACCAGTACTCGTATATTGGAGCTGTGATGGCCCCATCTATCAATGGGTCGGTCTTCACCTATGAGATCTCGCCTTGCTATACCCTAATGGAGAATGCACTGTATGAGCATATGAGACAAATAGTGGGGTGGTAGACTATCGATGCGACCATGACTCCAGGGGGCTCCTTTGCCAATTTCATGGGAATCCACCTCTCACGCACTAGACTTCACCCAGACTTCAACCGGAAGGGACTGTATGGTTATAAACCGATGAAAATTTTCACATCCGAGGTAAGCCACTATTCAATAAAAAAGGGCACCAATCTGTGCGGGCTGGGGACTGACAACATCGTCTCCGTCAAAACTGACGAGAACAGAAGGATGATCCCCTCCGAACTTGCCAAAGCGATTGAGTAGTAAATCAAAAACGGATTCGACCCTCTAATGGTCAACACCACCGTCGGCACCACTGTGGAGGGCAATATCGATCCCATGACCTAGATTGGCTAGGTATGTGCCAAATATGGGGTCTGGCATCACGTGGATGCAGCCTTCGGAGGTGCCTTTATGATGAGTGAGCAGTTGATACAAAAAGTGGGTTCCTTCCAAAATGTGGATTCCATCACCTTCGACCCTCACAAAGGTTTGGTTGTGCCTCTGCAGTCGACATTGTTCATGTGCAAGCACAAAGGGCTGATGGCCAGCTGCAACAGCACCAATGCTGATTACCTGTTCCACAAGGAAAGAGTCTCATACGACAGCAGTTTAGACGTTGGAGACAAGACGCTCCAGTGCGGCCGCGTGATCGATATAATAAAACTATGGACATACCTCAAAGGCAACGGGTGGAAGGCAGTGGCCAAGCAAGTGGAAGCCGAACACAACCTGGCCCTCTTCGTGAAATAGTACGTCAAATCCCACAGCGAACGTTTCCAGCTGGTCGTATAGTAAGTCGACACCTTCAACGTATGCTTCTGGTACATACCCAAACACATGTCCCTCCAAAACTTCGAAACCGAGTAGCAGTTCTACAGTCTGCTGAGCAAGGTCACCGTCCTGGCCAAGAAGTATATGATCGCCTAGGGGAAGATCCTGATCGGCTACTCCAAATCCAAGTTGCCTTACTATTTCTGGAGGACTGTGCTCTCCAACCCCTACAACACGGAGGACCAGCTCACCCTGGAGATGGAACTTATAGGCAAGTACTGCGAACTGGCCTACTCCGAACTCACTGCCTGATCACTCCTCTTATTTTTGAATCATAGTCTGATTAAGCAAGTGATGAGATCTAATATTAAATCAGACGAGGTTATAGATTTTGGGGGCTGGCAGGTTGACCGAGTGTGGAACATTTTGGGATTTGATCCTGAAGACGATAATCAACTCCTCTCCAGGCTACACCCCCACTTTCACCATCCCCTTCCCTTTATACGGCCGCTTCAGAACCAGTCTCTTCTCGATGTAGTCACTACGTTATAGCTGTGTTACCTCTCGCTGAACTCTATACCCAGTTTGCGAGTAGAGGACTCATCCAGGTGCACTGCGATGTATCCATAACCACAGCCACTGCCTTCCAGCAGCAGATCATTACAGATCCACTCCCTAGGCCCGATCTCTTGCTTCTTGGCACTGTACCTCGCATGGTCCAGAAAGATCTTGTACAAAAAATGGCGGTCCTGCTTGACGCTGGTCAGATGGACCGGCCGCTAGGAGTACAGACTCACAGTGGCAGTCTCAACAGCACTGTCTATCCAGTTTATTTTGACGAAGGCAGTGTATCTGCCCGGCAGCAGCTCGTTTAGCTCCAGATTTGCCTCGCAGGAGGAGTTCCAGGAAAAGGATTTGACGAATTTATAGCTGCTCCCTTCTTTGCTCGTTTATTTCTTACCCACGATTATCACGCAGCGTGAGTAGCCTTTACGTTCTATGTTTTCGCCCAGCCCTCTCAAACTTTTCTGGCTCACGGAAATGGTGACTTCCCCGCCTTAGCTCTCAAATTCAAACATTTGGCCGTTTTTGCGGGTGAACTAGCACTGCAAACTTGAATGATTGGCATTATCGTTGAGTTTGCAGATATCCACCATATCGAAGAAGTTGACGAAATCCTACCAAATCATCAAAAAGGTAGTCTGGTTGAACTACGTGAATCCCAGCCTCTGCTTTTCGGCTGGAGACAGACTCGCCCAAAATGCTCTATCGCCATACCCTGCGCGTCCTCGCCATTACCTCTCCCGAAAGGGGTTGCGTAGTTTGACGAATCTGAACTGAGAGTTGTATAATCCTAGCTGAATAGAGAACGAGCTACGATTGTATAGGCGTGGCCTTTGACCAATCCGAACTTTTCGATTTGCTACTCGCTTTTAGTGCTGCAGCAGATTACTGACCCTTTTGTTTGTAGTTCGCATATCTTTACCCATAAATCGTTGAGCTGGTTAGCGTTCCCAGTTATTTACTGATGGTAGGTGGGAGCATACGAGAAGCTGTGTAAAACTTCATTGGGCAGACCTCCCACTATCGCCCCATAAGACCCATGCAACTTAGCCCAACACTTCTCCAAAATCATGACCCAAATCTGCCTACCTGCCGCCGGCTTAGCAAACAACGGATCTCCCTGCAAATTGACAGGTACATAGTCGTCAACTGTAACCTATCTCAAAACACCTTGGAACAGTATCCTTGCCACGTAGATGCCATGTCTGTTGAGTTTGAGGTTGGGAAAAAGGTTCTTAACCCTGTAATCTGTTTCAGATAGGGCTGAGATGGCGCTGAGGAAGTAGCCATTGCCAGTGCTGCCTTGGAAAACCTGGCAAGGATGCAGGTTGGGCTCAATAAAAACAGGATCCTTGATGATATCTGGAATCCTCTTCCAAATGGCACTAACCCTCAGATCCTCAACATCTCCAATCGAGGTCTGCTCGGGTGGGAACTCGAAATCTGTGAACCTTTGGCCATTGTTTTAATGTTTGTCTACCAGCTACCGGTAATTTGATTTGAGCACTTTGCGAACACAGATGTTTTTGGGGCTGTTGTTTATCAGATCTTTGTAGGTGTAGTCACCTGCCACTACACTGTTAGTTGCCACGTTGTTGATACACTCATCTCCAGAAACCTTTTCGACTCCTTGTTCGCCCACAGGACGCACCACAGTACCAGTCAGCCTCTTAGTAGCCGGCTCCGACAGCTAGAGCCTTTCAGAAGACGTCGGCAATCTCTTAAACACCTCATAGGCGTAGTCTCCAGCTGCAGGCACATTCGAGCAGAGTCCGCAAGAAGCAAAGAAGTTAAGCATCAGATTGGTTTTGGAATAAAACTTATTTATAATCGATGAGACTGTACATAATCATAGCTTTTGCATAGAGACCATGTCAACTGATTGGACGTCGTCTTCCCAGGCTGTGATCTTGTCGAAGATGTCGTCAGTCAGCACCTTGTCGTCCTCAATAACGCACCCGATTTGCAGTTTTTGGATGCCGAATGCCACCTCTAACTTTTTGGGCTGCTTGTTCCACACCAACCCTTCGATTTCAAGAGCCAAGACTTTTTGGGCCAACTCGTCCAAATTGGTGACCTCAGCGTCATAGATCTTAACATCGAAGATGACGATAGATTTGGCGATGGGTTTGGGTTTCTCTGCTTTTTTGGGCTGCACTTTAGGTTTCTCAACTGGCTTAGCTGGAGCTTCATCCTCAGCGAAGGGGTCAAAGTCATCATCTTGTTTGGGAGTTTCAGTCTTTTTTACTTCCGCGGGTTTGGCAGCAGCCGCCCATCTCTGGATAACAGCTGGGGAGAAGACTGAGATGAAGAGGTACCAGTAGTGAAGGTTAGGGTGGGTTTGCACTTCGGGCAGTTCTGAATAGAGAGCAAGTTACTTCCCAAAGCGAGGTAGATGGTGGCATCGACGGGACCTGGAGCTCCACCTTCTGTGAGAGTGGGGTGGGAGGCTAGGTGAGTCTCGATTTGGCCAAGGTTTTCAATTGTGAAAGTCATCAACAAAGTAATATTATCTACGTTCTTATAAATAAACAAGATATGTCTACTCAGGTTCTGGTCAGACAAACTTATCATACCTGGCACCTGAAATTCGGGAAGGATATGATATTGAGGTTTGTTCTATGTCAACTTATGGAGTTACTCATAGAGGATTAGTCTATAATGCGGCATATTTATGCCGATTCCAAGACTTAATTTGAGATGGATTAATTTGGTATTGTTAGAGGTTTTAGTTTTTTGTACTAATAATTGAAACGGCTATGCCAAATGCCTAAATTACCATTTATCAGCTCTTAGGCCATATTTGGCTAATTAATAAACAACAGAAAATATGAGTAAATACTCAGTCAAATCTGCTGCCAAGCTATATCTCCGCCAAGAAGACGAAGACTAACTCTATAAATATTCACCTTTCTACAAAAAGGAGAAAGCACACAACATCAAAGTTGCTATTTTCAACCCCGATCTAAACAAAGCTATCGAGCTGACCAAAAAGAAGGTCAATCTTTGCGGAATAAGTCATAGATTATCCCAATCTGCCAAAATGTTCAACCCTTCAAACAGACGCTAGTAAAAAGAAGTCAGAGAAAATATGCACTAATTCATGAATAAAAACTTTTAAACCCAAAGGTCTAAATTTTACTAAAGTACGCCCACTTAAATGAAGTAGAAGTAGGCAAAGAAGAATAGGTCTCTAAGGGAGAAGCTGGAGTAGTAATAAAAAAAGAGAAAGCTGCAATAAATTTAGTTCCAATACAAAGAAGTACGTCATTCCTTATTTAGAAGCAAAGGGAAGAACAGTACAAATCATGTAAGCAAACCACCGAACGCTCTTTCATTTTTGGAATCCACAAAGAAAGTATCAGCATGATAAAGAAAAGTAGGAGAATCCAATCCAAGAGCTAAGCCAGACTCAATCAGGAAAGATATTTGGAGACCGAGAGGAATCATTAGTTTAGGGCTTGGAAACAATCCTTTGAGAAGATGCAGCAAAGCTAGGAACTTGCCTACAAAAAGACGTTTTTGCTGAACCAGGCATTTCAAGGGACTAAGCTGACTGATTTGAGACCTACACTCCTATTGTCATCCAAAGCCACAGAGCTTTCGTAGATTGGGCAACACAATCTGCCTAGTATCAAAGAAGGTTCTAAAAAGAAATCATTCAAGACACACAAAATACCCAAAAAGTAAGCCAAGCAGAGCTAATATGAAGAAACAGAGCACAACCAACTTTAATCAGCAAATCCTGAGTAAGATCCGAAAAAAAATGAGTAAACGCCACCTCAAATGCATGGGGAAACGTAAATAGCTGGTATTGGAGTTGAAAGTAAGGAAGAAAAAGAAGTCAAAGTTGAAGAGGCTATTCATTAAGAAGCGGTCAGTGCGAAAAAATGATAATTTATTGGTCCTAATCCCTTTTCATCTATATTTAGATAGCTAAGTTGTCACAGCGATTAATGGGATATCTTGACAGATTTGCTCACTTAGTGACAGTGTGTTGCCTCATTTTTTATCGAGCTCATCCGCAAGAAACTGTTAGCACTTCCCGAGCCCAAAAGGCAGGAGCGCCTTAGATAGACCCTGCTACTATTTTATTCTGCTTAATTATAACATTATTGGTATTTAACAGCTATGCAGCAACTTTTAGAAGACCGTGAAACTCTACCCTTCAAACAGGGCAAATCCATCAATCTTTTAGTCCTCAAAAAGGAAATCAATCGTAGAATCGTTAAAATAAGGAGCATGCTAGGCCAAAATTAGGCTTCATTCCAAAATGATAAATATGCTTAATATGCCTCACAGACCTAAAATCTACAGATTGATTTTTAGCCTCCAATTGCAGAGAAATAACGGAAGGCACTATCCCCTTAAAAATCAACCATCATTTTGCCTGTTTAGTGCAACCAGAAAACAGGCAAATATGCAGGCCGCTGTTCTCTGCCCATCCGCAAAGCAAACGCCAAAGCAGCAGATGAAAACAAACTGCGTAAAAGTAACAAAGTGAGGGTAGCCTAGTATCTGCAAACGGCCAACCCTGACAGCAATACCTTTGGCAAAGAAGTTAAGGTGTCGGCTAGGAATGGGATGCCGAAGGAAGTCTCACTCAACAGACTCAGTTGTGGTAACGAGGTAAGGGTCAAAGCTACTTAGCCTGATTTGTGTAACTCATTCCAGAACAGCAAAAAGAAAGGCGAGCTGTTCACGGAAGGTGTCTATACCCCTGTAAACATCCCTTTGGTCTTCGAAAATCCCGACGAAAACTTCTGCCTCGTCGAATTCGACTCCCAAGACCAAAACCCTCACTACATAAAAGCCGACTCAACCGCCCGCAAAGCCCTCTCCCTCAAAAAATACAAAATCACGTAGCGAACTGCCCTGTAACAGGAGAGACGGATCCTGGTCAGTGATGATACCATCCAAAAGATGAGCAATGAGGTGGGGAGACTGGTGGTTAAGAAGAGACGGGAGGCCCAGGACAACAAGCTGAGGGAGAATATCTTCAGGAAGATTGAGGAGAAATATGGGGAGTATTTCGATAATATTTGATTTTCGTAGTAACAAACTAACATTTTTGGATTAGCTACAGATTTGCCACGTTCGATCATCTGGATCCCTATAAATTATAGCTATGGGCCCATCAGATTGCTTTGTATGACAGGAGACGACATGAGGACTTTTATGAAGAATCTAATGACCATTGAGAAAGATTGGCTATAGTTTCTGTTAGGTTGTTTGGTTTTCCACGTGTTCAGAATTCCATTAACACTTATGCTGTCTTAATGCGCAACTAAGATATAACTAATAATTATTGCGGCTCGATAGCACCTAACTTCAGCCCCATGAATAGTTGCATTAATTCCCATAAAACTCCAAAATTGGTGAATTGGGCAGTGTTTCCTAACGATAGTGCTAAATCGGGACATTTCTGCAAAAGCAAGAGATATGCTGCTTCAAAAAGCTACGATCTTGCTTCAATCTTGCACCAAGTCCAAGATAGCATCGCTATGAATGACCTAAAATATGCTTGGAAATGTGTGAGTAGGTTGACTCTCAAATATTTTACAACTTCTCTCCCGAACATGCAAATAGCAGCAAACGAATCCAGTCCAATTCTAAGAATAATCTTGCTGCATCAATAACTACCCCCATTGTATGACTGCATTGCTACTCACCTTACAATTCCCAACAAATACTCCAATGTGGCCGGTATTATGTTCTTATTGCATTTATTGATAAGCTAATTTCTATATTATTCAAAACCATGATGCCCTACAGTAACATCTTCAAACCTAAACCCAAAAACCCCTCCGAAATACCAGTACAATATCTCACAGTCTACCCCGATAATAACCGCAAATCTATCACCAATGCCAATCAGCTCCCCAAAGTACCCCACCCTTTATCCAGAAGGAAAAAGTCTATAGAAAGGTCATTACGGAATCAAATTAGCCCTAGCCCAGCGACTTCAGTAAATACGCGGCCAAAACCTTCAAACCGCAGTCGAAAGGAGGATCCCCCATCGGTAAAAAGAATCTGCTGATTGAAGCAAGCAGTCCGACCAACAAACTCTGCTTTGCCAACACCAGCGGCAAGATAAAGAAGGTCAAGAAGTGCTCGAATCTGAACGAGAAGGCTGTAACCTAGACCGGACCAATAATCCAGCGCTTCGTCAACTCCTAACTTCCAAAAACCCATTTCGATAAGGAAAAATAAAAACTAGTTTCCACCTATACTGATGAAAAGTCTTTTTTCACTGAGAGCAAGAAGGAGAACTTTTTGCTCAAGAAGGCCGAAAGCAAACCCAACATCAATTCCTACATCAAGGCCAGGTTGCACACCGAGGGAAACGTCGATTCCCCTGCCCCTGTGCTGACTGCGTTTGACATCGAACTCATCGAGATCATCGGGCAAGGCACTTTCGGCAAAGTTTTCAAGGCGAAAATAAAAAAAAGCGGAGAAATAGTCGCAGTCAAGAAAGTCTTCCAAGACCCCAAATACAAGAACCGCGAAGTGTAGATAGTAAACATGCTGAAGGGAGACTTCCTGATGAAGGTAATCGGCAACTACTCAACCTTCGAGTAGGGCGGACAGTACCTCAACATCGTGATGGCATACTACGAAGGCGACCTGTTCAGCCTCATCAAGCAGAACAACAAGAAGGGGTTGGCCAACATGGATATCAAGATCATCAGCTACCAGATCTTCAGAGGGCTGCTCTACATCCACCAGCTCAGAATCGCACATAGGGATATCAAGCCTCATAATATACTGTACCGAGGCAGGAAGGTGGCCATTTGCGATTTCGGGTCAGCCAAGATTCTGACCAACGAGCCCAATCTCCCCTACATCTGCTCCAGATGCTACCGTGCCCCAGAACTGATCTTCGGAGCCACACACTACTCCACCATGATCGATATCTGGTCAGTAGGATGCGTGATCCTAGAGATGATGCAAGGCGAACCCCTCTTCATCGGCTAGAGCAGCGTGGACCACCTGATCGAGATAATAAAAGTTCTGGGGACGCCCACCAAAACCCAGGTCATCGATATGAACCCAGACTATGATCTCAATGACTACAAATTCCCCAAAGTCAAGAGGAGAGAGTGGAACAAGGTACCTTTGCTGTTATGTAGATCTTCCTCAGAAGCGACCCTCTGCTGCTTGACTTCATCTCCCAACTCATGATCTACTCCCCCAAGCAAAGACTCAACGCTGCCGAAGCTTTAGCCCACGAGTACTTCGACGAACTCAGAGAAGAACAAATCTACAGAGCACTGCAAAAGCAATTTGGACTCAATCTCTTCAGCTTTCTGCCCGAAGAACTCAAAGGGCATGAGCATCTCTAGCCCAAATTGATCCCTCCTTGGTACAGAGAATAAAAAGAGTATCACTTTAGCTGAGTGATTTATATGCTTTTTAAATGCCTACTCACTGCACCTAATTCATTCCATTATTCAAATGATTCTAAGTTGGTCATTAGAAGATAGAAAGTGTGCTATCTATTGCATGAGAATAGAACTTCTAAAATTTTGTGCGCCGAGCTGCCAACTCCTGTGAAGGATAAGTAAGACTGTTTGGTTCATGTTGAGTTTTGTGTATATCAAAATGGCTCATACTTTAATGAGCTCCAATCCTGCGACCAACTTATAGTTATTTGATGCTTGATATTGCAGCATTAAAGAGGGAATTCGAACGTAGACCACAATATATCAACATCTCGGGCGTCCAAAGACTATAACATTTCATTGATAGCTACCCTGTCACTGCGTTGAAGCCCAGCTTAATGAAGTTGCAAGAACATTATCGCTACTACCGCCCAGTTAATGGCGATGGTAACTGCTTTTATCGAGCCATGGCTTTCCTCTATCTGAGAGAAGCTGATCTCAGTCACTACTAAACCTTATTTCCTGAAGCAGATCTGCTTAAATGCCGAAACTTGCCATTGAAATTGCAAAAAAATGTGACCTCCAAACAGCTGCTTTATTATCTATGGCAAACTGAGCTGCTGTACTTGGCTGACTAACCTATAGCAGAACGTGAAAGATTGTTAGAGCCAATGTTCAACTGTTCTGTGGCGATTGATGCAATTTTAATCGCCTACTTTAGGGTGCTCAACTATGATTATGTTGTCTAACTAAGGGAGGAATTGTAGCCCTATACAGCAAATGGAATCCAAAGCGAACTCTAAAGAATTATAACCTTCGGCAAAGAATCTGAAGGGATTGAGACTTACTGTCTAGCCAAAAAATTGGATATTACTATGCTGATATAGGCGGTTCACTAGTAAGGCCTCACAGAGATAAAATACAATAGTGAGATTGAAGGCAGACCCTACGTGCTTTTTTATCGGCCTGGGCATTACGACATACTTGATATCCTGCAACCCTAAAGGCAAATCACGGGCAGATCGAAAAGGCCTGAATTCCGTATACCAAAGAAAACTTAAGAAGATTATATTTAGCAAGGTTTGAGGCGTCATGGCCTTCCCAGATTTATATATGCAAACTCAGACTATTACAAACCGAATGCCAAAAAGGTGAATCTTCCTAAAGAGATCAGACTGTTGAGAGCGCCATAAATTTAGAAGCCATCTGGTGAACCGATCTCCAGATCATTCAAATAACATATGACTGATATATTTAGCTAAGGACTAAACTCACTCAAAACGATGGCTAAAGCAGTAACCCAAGAGGAAGAGGACCTCCCTCAGTCGAAATACAAAAAAACGCATAAAAAGCAATAGAAAAAGTACTATGAAAATCAAGTAGGCCAATATTTAAAGAAGACCTAGTTAAGAAAGTTGTATTGTTAAGCATTGGGTGTCTTGGCGGTTCTAATCATCATGATTTTGGCCATGATAAAAATGTGATTTATTCATTTCATAACCTTATTCTCACCCATTTTAATAGGTTACCGTTATCGCACATTTGAAGCAGGGAAATCTGCTAAAATTGAAATAACCACAATTTTCGGAGCGTTTCCCGTTTTTGGTATTTTATGTTTTTTAGGGAAATTTCGATATTAGGGGAGCTTTATTTTCCAATAATCGAAAACAGCCAACTGATATATTATATTATGTACAACGATCGCTCTAATTTTTACTCTCCTTACCCTCTCAAGACAAATAACTCAGCCTCCTCTTTACCTTACGTGCCCAGTGCCATTAGGCCTCCAGCTGAACCTCAGCCCTCAAACGCTCGGACCAAGTCATACCTTTTACAAAAGGTCCAGGCTCTTCTACCATATCTTGCAGAGATTCTGAAACAAAATGACGACAGGACTTCAGGAGTAGTCAACAAACTGTCAGGGCTAAGGGACAACATCGATGGGATATTCGCAGATCTCTAAAAAGAACTATCCCTTTCTGTTGAATAAAGAGAAGAGCTCAGACAAAGACTTCGTTCGGCCGACCAGCAGACCAAGGTAGTTGAGGTTAAAAGATAAAATGTATAAGTAAAGCGCAAGCTCTAGGCCTAATTCTAGAATCTCAGAAAAGAAAATAATAGATTAAAAGATAGCTAGAATACGTTTAGAAATTAATTAAAAAACATCAGCTAAGAAAACAACAAGGCCCAATATTTTTTGGAAACGATGAAGAAAGAAAGCGAAAATCTGCTCAGGAAAAACAGGGAGTTGGAAGGCGGCATCCAGATTGAGTAATAGCAGCTTTAAGCTCTCAGAATCTAGCTAGAAAAATAGAAGAGGAAGAGCGTCGGCATTGAAGAATATGCTAGAAGGAAGTACCAGGAGTATGAACGTAACCTGAATGAGTAAAAACGAAGGAAAGAAGAAGCAGATACCAACCACAGAGACCTAATCCGCAAAAATGAGTAAAATGAAAGAAAACTTTACTAAATCGCCCAATAGATTTAGAACTAAAAACAGAAAAGAAAAGAAGTGGCCCAGCTTGCAGAAAAAAAAGCCAGGGAAATACAAAACATCAATTCTCAGCTAGCAAGGCAACTAGGTGATGATGAAAAGCAGGTTCAGCTAAGGAATAATGAACTTAGAAAACTGAAGGGTGAACAGGAGAGGGCAGATCGGATTATCCGAGAACTGGCTCGCAAGAGTTAAATGAACAAACAGGAAATTGATGGCTTTAGGACTTAACTAGAAGTCGAAAGAAGGCAAACAAGTGCCAACCAATAGGGTATGGGTAGAAAAATAAAAACTATGTAAGAATAAAAAAGAAGACTTTAGTAAAAAATTAGGTCAGAAAATGAAAGAAGCAAAAACTATGAAGCTATGCTTAGAAGAGTTGCTTAGTAGAGAGAATCAGAAAGGAGAAAAACTCAACTAAGTGAGCAGACAGCATTGAGAAGCCTTTAGAAGCTAAATCAAGAAAGAGAAGAATTGAGAAAACTTTTAGAAGAAAACTAAAATGAGAAACAAGATAATGAGTAATACATAAAGCAGATGCAGTACCAAATGGCTTAAAAATAGAAGAAGCTATCAGCTTTGGTTTAGGAATTAACAAGAAAAAGTACACTCAACTAAGATGAGCTTCTATTGCTGAAGTAGTAAATGGAGCAAGAAAGAAGAAAGAGTATGGCTGACCAACAGAAAATTAAAAAGATTGAGGCTATTCTTCAAGAAAATGCATATAAGGCAGAATCCCGAATTGAATAACTCACAAATGCTTTGGAAGCAGAAAGAAGAAAAAGTATGGCAGATGAGAAAAGATTGAAAGATATTGAAAGAGCTCTCAACTAAAAGATATACTTTTTGAATGAGCTTACAAGGAGAAAGTCATAGGATGAGCAATAACTTATGGCTTTGAGGTAGGAGATTTAACAAGAAAGAAAGAAAAGTCTTGTTGATGAGTCTACAATCAAAAAATTATAAAACATACTCAAAGAAAAAGAAAAAGAGCTTCTAGAAAATAACAGGATTAGACTAAAGAATGATAACTAAATTCAAGATATTCGAGACGCTATTGAAGAATAGCGCAGAAAGAGTCTAGTAGATGAAAGGAAGCTTCAAGAGATGCAAAAGTTACTTGATCAGAAAGTAAAATTAGCTAACTAAATGAATGGCCAGGTTGCAGTCTTTGCCCAAAAAGAGGAAGATGATATGGAAGCAATAAGATTTTTGAAGTAGGAGATTGAAAAATAAAGAAGAAAAAGCTCGGCAGACCAAGGACTCATCAAAAAGCTTGAACAATTGGTTTCAGAAAAAGCTAGGGTCATATAAGAAAATAAGAGGAGACACACATCTTTGGAAAGTGAGATAAGAGCGATCCAAGATTAACTTGAAAAGGAGAGGAAAAAAAGCTTAGCAGACTAAGCTACTATAAAGAAACTTTAAGATCTATTGAAACGTAGAATACAATAACTTCAAAAGAAGAACGAAGATTTTGAAACAGCTGCATAAAAAATTCATATTGCTGAGTAGTAATTAAACTTTTTAAGAAATGAGGTTGAGAATGAAAGAAGGAAAAGCACAATTGACCAAAATAAGCTAAGAAAACTCGAAGCTTTAATAGCTGAGAAATAAAGAAAGTTCTAAGATGCTCAATAGGCTTTCCTAAGAAGAGATACTGATATCAGAAAACTTGAGAAGGCGATTGAGGATGAAAGGAGAAAAAGTATGTTGGATTAACAAAAAATACGACAGCTATAGAAACAACTTCAAATGAAAGTTTAGTAGGCAGGCAGAAACTATGAAAATTATATTTCTGTTCAAGAGAAATATGAACTTTCGGCTGAAGAAATCTAAAGATTGAGACAAGAAATGTAGAGAGAAAGAAGAACCACTATGGCTTAAAACTAATATGCTGCTCGAAAATTGAAGTAGATTTAGCGTGAAAACAAGGAGATGAAAGATAGAATGCAAAGAGGAAAAAGTGATATCGACAAATACAGAGGTTAGAACCAGTAATTGGCAAGAAAGCATAAAGAGTTTGAAGATATAATCAACGAAATGGGCAGATTGAGCAATATAAACTAAAAGGACCTCATGGAGTTTAGAAAGCAGTTTGAAGCAGAAAGACGCAAAAGTATGTCAATTTAAGAGGCTATTGTAAGACTACAGAGGGATAATAAAGGTAAAGCTGGTGAAGTTAGCAGCATAAAGAGTCAGCTAGCTTAAAATAAGTCTTAAATAAAGGATTTGAGTGATAAAGTCAAAAAAGCTCAAGAAATAATTGAAGCCTTAGGCGATGAAAACTAGCAACTTAGAGGTTAAATCGATCATATACACAACGCTACCGCAAACATTGCCAACTATTCCGAAGAGATCGGAAATCTAAAGAGAAAAATTTAAGATTTGGAAAGAGATCTAGCTCATCTATAGTCTCAAATTGCATCAGCCAAAAATGAGCTTTCAAGGCAAGAGAAAGAAAACGAAGACAAAAAGAAGAAGGTTAAAGAACTAGCTGCAGAGGGAATAACCTTCCAGCCTCAGCCAGCAAGAGCCTCATTACCTGCTGCCAATTTGTTCGCTTAGAAAGTAAATCAGTCCCAACCTAAATACTATCCTCTGAAAGATTCAGGTGTCGCTCAGAGTGAGAGTACCGAATAAGAAAAGAATCATGTGATTAAAGTCTTGTAACACTAAAGCAAGCTTTACCACTTCGAAAGAAACTTCAAGAAAATGATGACTCAAAGTCAACACCCCCAATCATCACTTTACGCCCCTCAAATGAGACCTTCGTCCAATATTTTGGACAAAAGCTAGAACAGAAAACTATATTGATTTGAATATTGTAATAATACTTATTCCAGTAGAAAAAATTGAACAACTATTCAATCCAGCTCTTGTTCATCATGAGCAAAGCAAGAACTTATGACAAACAAGAATAGCTGCTTTTTTCTTATGCCGATAAATCTGAATGTTCTAAAGCGCATAATAGATTGTGCTGAGAATGTTGATGATATTGCATAGCTTTTTTGTGAAATTTTTTATTAAATTATGCGGCTGTCACTTTCTCAAGTTGAAGATATGCATTCTTAGCTCAAAATATTTTCTTTTAGTTAATCATAAACCAAGTAAATGAGAATCGCATCTTCGATTTCATTTCAAGAGCCTTGCTTAGTTCATAAAGTTCTCCCAAAGCAAAAAATTCAAATCTCAACCCATTTCACTGAAATATGAAATCTAAGATTGAGGATAAGACTCACAATGAGATATAATTTTTTGATACGGGCAGCGCGCAAATAAAAAAGAACTAGTTTGCTGTTAAAGATCAGATAATTCCTCAAGAAAGTCTTCGAAAATGGAATTTCTCCACTGGCGACAGCAAAAATGAGAAGGAATGATTTCGTTATATAATATTCTATATTTAGAAGAAATAATGTAAGTCAAAACCATTCTGAGGAACAATACCCTGAGCAGCCTCAACAGGAAGTCTCTCAGCAAAACCAACCTTAAAGCAGGTAAACTCAAAGGAGATTAAGATAAAGAAGACACCAAGGCTGAGTCATCGCCATTTCAAAAACACTATGCCTTCTCCTTTCTGAGAGGCACCAATCCCAACCCCAACGAGTACAAGAAGTTCGTGACCCTGCTCTACAAAGGTCTGTTTTACGCAGTCAACAACCTCAAAGGCCCATCACAATAGTACATCAATAAGAAGAAAGTCAAACTCCCAGAAACCACAGGTAAAATTCACATAACTCAGAAAACAAGAAGAAATTTCTAATGATGGATTTGGACGAAACCTTGATTCACTCCATTTTCAACAAAGATGAGAAAGCCGATGTTACTTATACTAACAAAGGTGATTAGTTTAGGTTCAATGTCAGACCCTACTGCTTCTAGTTTTTGGCCAACATGAGTCAACACTACAATGTCTATGTATTCACCGCAGGCACTCTCGATTATGCTGAACCGATCATCAACTATCTGAATCAGCCAAAGAAGACAATCCAAGGCTTCCTTCATCGGAAAAACTGCATGGAGACCCAAAACGGATTTTTCATTAAAGATCTAAGAATCATCCAGAATAGAGGTTTGAAAGACATTATCATGGTTGATAACTTAGTTCACTCTTTTGGCCTACAAATCACAAACGGAGTCCCAATTTTATAGTTTTTGAACAATAAGCAAGATAGAGAACTTCAAGGATTGGAAAAACTATTGATCGACCTGAGCACCACTGAAGACGTGCGTTAGCATTTATAAGAAAAGTTAAAATTGAAGTAGGTGCTGAAAGTTGAATAAACTGAGTTTTTGGCATTGGATTAGTATACTACCCAAAAAATGTGACATTTTATAACTATTTAATTAACGAACCAATTACGCTTATCAAATTCTTAGCTTCTTTGAGCATCTAATCATTAAATCATTTATCGAATCGAACATATCTAAGACCATCGCAGATTATCGTTTTTAAGATGGCAAGTTTTATCAAAAAAGTCTATCTAACCGGCCATTTTTTAGATGGAACAAAGTGAAACTAACTCAATTCGTTTGAAAAGTCTGGAAGAAGTAAGAAAAGCTAACAAAATTCATTTTGAAGAAAGGAAAGTTAATCTAGACAAGAAGAAGATGGATGAGGGAGATTTATATCTATCTTTCTGAGTTTACTTTTCAAACCTTTGAGTAAGAAGATAGGAAGTCAGTCATCTCTCACAGATCACAGAAGATTTCAGATTTGATATTTTCTAATTAAATTATATTGACTTTTTGTTATTCTGACAAATCTATGAAAAAATCCATAATCTCTCCACCAGCGAAAGGCAAAAGCAAATCACTCACCAAAGTTGCTTCTGCTGGACTCATAGATTTTTTGAATAAGCAGCTTCCCACTCAAATACCTATCGCAGCCATCACTGCTGCGACAAAGTATTTCGGAAAGGGAAAGCCACTGCAAAAATAAGATAAAACTATCCGCAGGCTTGCCGGGAAAAACTCGGATATACCGACCTCTACACTTGTTGATTTGATCACTTCTCAAGAGACTCATGAAAGAGGAAGGAAGCTTTCGGATGAAGGCGTTAAGCGAGTCTACCAAAACTTTGCCAACCCTGAGGGAAAGTTGACCTTTTAGTACATATTGAAGATGGCGGAAAGTAGCGGAGTAACAATAACAGAGAAAATGGCAAAACTTATTGTCAAAAAATATGGCAAAAAAGATCACTTAAATACCTAAGATTGCATAAAGATAAACAACCGAAGGAGCGGAGATAAAAGTATATCAAAATCCCCGCAAAAAGAGAAAAGATGAGTGATATTTATCAATGTTTTGCTAAATGTACTACAAACTAAGTATAAACTGTCAAGGGAATAGCTACATGAAAAGAATCAAAGCAGAATGTCACAGATCTTTCTCATCTACAATTTCTGAATATCAAGAAAATGCTATTCTTGACTTAATTTTGGAAATCTATTAGCTAGGATTTATCAAAAGGAAAGTGATAATTAAAGCTGATTATAAATAAAATTCAAAGAAATGGGTTAGGAAGAGTAAGCTAAGGTTGTGCTTTCAGAAATGGGGTAGCTGATTAAGCAGGTAGTGATGGAAATCAGCAGTATCTAAGTAGGGATTTACGACAAAATATGGTGGTGGTGGTATAAAGTATCTGATTTAAAACAAAAACTGGTCGGATAGTTGCTTGATCTTAAATTCCTTACTTAAAAATCTCAAATAATCTTGAATAACCTCACCGAAAAGTGCAAACATATAAACTAATTGCAGTTCATTACTGCAACCATTCGTAACATCTTTTCATTATTGGTTTCACTAAAAACAGTCGCATCCATCCTGAAACTCACAACCCTATCTAAAATTGCCTCCAGAGCGACCGTAGCCAAATGGATCAAAGGACTCAATTGGACCTTTATTGCGGTTGATGTGGCTGCCAACTCATTGTTTGCCTACAAGAAAAAGAATGAGTTCGAAGAAGCTATTCGATTGGTGCGAGAGTAGAAAATCAAATTTAATAAGAGCATCAAAGATTTGGACGCCCAACCTAAGTGAAATGATCAATCAATCAAAATTGTAACTAAAATCATGACGATTGAATTTAGCATATTGCTATAATTACTGAACTCTCTAAGCTTTAGTTTTCTCAAGACCTTTGCATTCTGGGTGCTTAACTATTGAAAATGTAACAATTTGGATGTTTTTTCAATCAATTTGCCCTAAAAGTTTTCTAAAATTTTATCTTTTAGATGATGTCATTTTTAGAATGTGGACTGGCTTAGAACATTCGGGTATTCAGAGTGACCGGCATATCGTTAAAATTTGTGGCCTCCTTAATTTTGGAGCATCATTTTAGCCAACCCAAATGAAAATGATGTTCTCAAGGTTTCTGAGGACAAACGGCAGTAATAAAAAAAAATGCCTCAAACTAAGGCCAAGTCTGTGTGTTTAAGATCAGGATTTAGGACATCAGCTACAAATTCATCAAAAAGATGTGTATGAACTATGGAAGAGTGAGCCAAAGAACGGCGCAAAGATAGTTATAGATGAAAGTTAATGCTTATGGTAATCGGGGTCAGTCCTATCATTGTATTTACGACCACAGGAAGGTCTCGAAAGAAAGTTGTCATCATTGTATTGTTGAAATTATAATCTCATCACCCAATTATCATCGTAAATACACACTAAGAGCAGTTAGTCACAAGATTTGGGCATTCGCAGTTGTTTAGGTGATAACGTAAACTATTCACTAGTGAGTACGAATGGACCACGAGGAAGAGACTACCTTCCCGGGGTTGACTAGCTATGGAATTGGGTTGGTTGACCAGTTATTGTGTTGACCAATTTTATATGTTGGATTAGGCTGTTGTATTTGTTCTGATCCGGATATTTGTAGTTGTTGTGGCAAACCAAAGTTAGCCCAAGTTCAACCTAAAGCAGAAATTATACAAGAAAAGCCAAAAAGCAGCAACCGAGGCAATCGACTGATCCATCAGTAGCCACACCTGCTTACGTGTGTTAATCTCATGAATGCTCGTGTTAAGACTGTTCTCAAAGACTATTCATATCACTAATAGGTGTGTTCACAGTTTGGCAACCCTGCTCACCTTCCATCTGATCAGCTTTGGAAAAATGGGCTGCAGGACCACCCCTACCCAACCCTTCCACGGCATATAAACCTCCTCCTTCTGCGAAGCGATTCCCTTCAGTATGAGTTAGGCACAAATTTTGGGATCCTCCCTTTTCTCACCCACATCCTTCGGACCCTTAATTATACTGTTTTGCCTCATGGGGGTTTACAAACTCGTGGGGTAGACCATCATTATGGGCAGTTTCTACTCCGTGCGTATACTTTCGAAGAAGCCGTTGAGTGCGAATTTGGATGCGCAGTAGGCCGAGCGCATGGGAAGGCCGAATTTACCCGAAAGCGAAGAAATCACTATGATTCCGCCATTGGATTTTTTGAGGAGAGGCAAGGCTGATTTTGTTAGGTATGCGTTTGAGTAGAAATTGGTTTTCATGAGCTGCTCGAAGACCGCCAAATCTTTGAGCTTCTCGAATTAGAAGTGAGCATTCACGGCAGCATTCAGCACCAACAAATCTAGTTTTTGGCATCTTTTTTGCACCATCTCTATCAAACTTCTACATACATCAGCTCGTACCTGCAGACCTACTGAGAACTCAAATCGCCTTGGAAGATGAGCACTTTCTGGCAGCCTAAGCTATGGCACTCCTATTTAGTTATCTCCAATCTTTAGAGGTTTCTAGCTGCGATTACAAGAGTGGCTTTTTTGGCGGCCAGCTTCAGCACTAACTATTTGCCCAGGCCACTGCTTCCCCCAGTCACTAAAACTACCGACCCCTCTAAATTATTGGTAGGCTTACCTTTTATTTGGGAGAACTTTATACTGTTGCCCATTAATATCCTTTAATTTTTGATGATAGCTCAAATTACATAAGTACGGCGCTATAACATTGATAATGACATCATAATCGCTGTATTTTGCACTCTCATCCAACCCCCCAACCCCCTCTAAATTTTACTGCTCGATTTTGTTTTTCAGTTTTTCACAATACAAACAACAGCCCTCAGAACAATCCAGGGCAACTGATAATATGATTGCTAATTTGAAACGAAGCAGATAATCAACGCTTTACCTTTTTGCTGCCGAAGGATGATGGCAGCCCATACGATTTCATAAGGGTTTAGAAATCTTACTATTCGTTTGCTTGCTACTCCCGCTCCTATTCTTACTCTTTCTTGACTGCGTCTTCTTCCACCTTTACTTCTCCATCGTGTGCTTAGTTTCTATCGTTAATTTGCCTTTACTCTGTCTTGGCACCATTTCTGGCAGCCTATCTTTTGAGCCCGTTCGTGCGTTTTAGAGCGGCCAGTTTAGCCGAAACCTCTCCAGTTGAGACAGCCCTAACCTTCATCGACATTCCCAGCTTGCCGTTGTGTTGCTGACTGTTCAAATGCGTAATGTAGGCAAGGTCACATTTGAAACCCTACTTACAAACCTGACAATAAAACACCTCTTTCTTCTTATCTTTTTTATTCTTCTCAATCCTACCCACGTATTTTTCGATGTTAAGCTCCTCCTACCTGCCGATCAGCAAACTTTTGGTATTGCCCACATCGACCACTTTGGTCTCGGTCTCAGCCACCTCTTACTAGTCGCCTTCTTCGAGATGGAACTTCTTCCTCCCCCAGTCGTCCACCTACGTTACAACAGTGTGCTTCACTTTCTTTTAGCTGGTCATCTCTTATAATATTATAAAGCAGCAAATTATCAATCGTCATCAAAATGTTTAATGATGGTTTTAGAAGGATACCCTGAAGTGCGTAGGCGCAGGAGTTTTGGCAAGTGGCTCTTAGTGATTGTTGAAACCTGCGAAGTTGATGTAAAAGAGATAGGCGGTGCACCCATAAAAGAAGCTCAGCATCAAAAAAAGGACAACCATTTAGAACAGTGTTGGTTTGTAGCCATTGTTATAAATCCTAAAATGCAGAAACGTAGCAAGCACGAAGTAGACCAAAGTCATGGGAAACAGCCAAATGAGAGGAGTCGCCGCACACAGCGAAGCATACAGAAACCCAAGTATAGCAACAAAGGAAGTGGGACAAAGATGCTACATAACCCTCTGCTTACCTGCGCATACATATTATACGGCGATCCCAGGACATTAGAGTACACATATAGGCCATAGGAGATGACAAGCATCTCGCCCAACATAATGAGTCCTGCCCCAAACACGTCGAAATTGCTCTTGCGGTCGGGCTGGTTGTGCAGGAAGTTGGCGACCAGCATGGTGGTGATGGGCAGCCAGAAGACCAGGTAGCTGGGTGTTGAGATTTGTACATTGAGATATTTTTGCCAGTTAGGGTTTAATCTGTTATCTAACGCATGATCGATGTAGTTATCCTGCGGTCTGGCACCACTGATGGCGCACTATCAGTCAGGTACTCGAATTGCCATACTCCCTCCACCACGTCACCCACGTTTCTCGTAACTCGACTCAAAGTGATAGTCCAATAAGGGATGATGGTGAACAGATATCTTTCGATGGCGTCGATACATGGGGTCTCTTCGATAAGGTACTTATCAAGCACCGATTTGCTGATCTTTTTGCGGAGGGGGACTGGATCTGAGTAGACGGATTCGACTGAGTTGGTTTGGGGTTACCTTGGTTGTAATTTCTCAGATGGCTCATTCGATATTATTATAAGTATGGGCACCAGATTATGGCTCAGGGCTAGCTAATTTATGGAAATGAAGTATGGCGGCTGAGGATTGCAAAATTTGACATTATCTTGCAGATTGAGCCCTGATTTTTCATTCAATTTTGTTTATTTGACCTCATTTTAGAGCGAGTCTAGATCATGAGCGCATGGATTAGTCTGTTGGTTGATGGTGCGTATTATTGGAATGAATATAAATATCAAAGGATGTAGATTGTCAGAACTTTCGGCCTTTTTCCTTCTTGAAACTCATAACATTGTCTCTTAATATGTTGGAATTGTGGTTCTACTTGTTGATGGCCAACTCAAATCGAGAATTTTTTTGCCGCTGCGAGTTAATTGACCGACCAATATCTCCGAAAGAGATCGAAGTATTAACTTAACTTTTCTATGTTTCTTCCTTCTTATTTTCCAAGAACCCAAGCAATCTACTTCTTGACAAACTTTCACTTTCAATACTTTCCAATGCTGAATTCGTCGAATGGTACCCCTTTATCTCCCAGTGCAGCATATGAAACAATTCACTACGCTCCACCTTCCTGTCATACTTCTGCAGAATAACTTTGACCTAGATCAAAGTCAAGGCAAGAATAGCGATGTTCAGGTAATAGTCCCTCTGCCGTCCCAGAATAATATTCAGCTCTTGAGTACACTAACATAGCTGCTCTCTCAAACAGTCAAGCCGATCACTGATTTCTAGTGACTTGGGTATGAAAGAAAGCTGTATTTCGGTGAGTTCGCAGGTGAAAGTACCAATTTTTATGAAGAGAGGCTGTTTGGTAAGCAACTAGACGAAGTGCTGGAGCTGCCGATTAGCAAAAAGAGAGGCCTAGCTGAGAGCACACGCAACCTAGGTGAATAGTTGTTTGGAGTGGTCGGGGGTAGGCGGTTTGGGCATGTTTTCAAGTTGGATGGAGTAGTTGAAGTCATAGGCGTAGTTCATGCTCTGGTACTAATTTTATGATTAAAATTATAACAAGTTATATTAGTCTGCTTTTGTACATTATAACTTGATTAGTAATAAAGGGTCAGAGATTCAGTAATAGCACAGCTGTAATCATTTGTCTTAGAGCTAAGCCACGAATCTTTTAATTTTGTTCAAATCTGTCACCCCCTCAAGTCTTCTAATCTACTTGTCCTTACCCACAAATATTACTGAAGGTACATAGCTCACTTTTAGTTGACTTGGCAAATCAATCCTCTGTAGCAAATTGATCTGGAGAGCGCTTTTGTTTGGTCGGTTCTCTTCCTTCGATTTCCACCACTCAAGCACCTAGTGCTATAGCTTTTGCAGCTGGTAGCTGTTCCTCCAAGTCACATACACAAAAAAGGGGCTGGTATTGTTTTACGCGAGCAGGTCTCTCCATTCTTCTTGCAGCTTGAGGTAATAGTAAGGATGATCAGAGTCTGTTGCCTCATCCTCAGCTTATGTTGCCTTCTGGTTGACCTATTCGTTCAAGTATGGCTATGGCTTCGGCTCGCTGCTGTTTAGCTTCAAGACTGTGGTGTTGTAGACCGAGTAAATCCAGTTTTAGACAGTCTCTCTACTTTTCACTGGGGTATTAGGCATCACGTATTTCTGCGTCTACTCCCCACCTTCGATGAATGCGAGTATAGGATAGGGATAATCCTTCTTGGAGGTAGCGTTGATTCCCGTAAGGTACCTCTTCAATCGCAAGGTCTCATAGGTATTTTGTGAGAGATCAGTTACTGCGAACAAGATGGGGATTGGATGCTGCTGCCGTTTCTCGTACCAGTTCTGCTTGATCTACTCGTAGTATGTGTATATTTACTGGGAAAGACTTTAGTTGTTGATCAGCAGGACGAAGGCACTTTGGTTACCTAACTATGGCGGATGCTACCTGAAAATATCTATTGAGCGATTGCCACGTTCCAATTCAATACAAATTTGTATTTGTAGGCTTTTACCAAAAATCGCAACTTTTCGTGCAACTGATCGGCGTTTTTGTTTTGCAGCCTCCAAGCTTCAACAACCTGGCCATATTCCGCAATGACTGCCAAATTTTCACCCAAAAACGTACTATTTCCGCAATAGAGATCTATATCAGCTTTGATTTACCGAGCCAAAGCTCTTTTTGCTCAACTGTCTCCCAAAAAGGTTTGATCTCCGAGTCGCAATGGACAATAATCTGATGCGCGTAGTTTTATTATTAATTCCAGTTTTGGATATCCCTCTCCAGACGCATCAGCCATTTGTACATTTGCCGATAAAGCTTATTGCTGGTGCCCAAGCACTCGAATTCGTATTCCAGTCGTTTGCTGTGATTGAACGCCAGAATCTTTGGTAATGTCGATAGATGTAACTACTCAAATATGTGGGTGTTTGAGTCGTTGAGCTGCAGGTGTGCCAGGTTTAGAGCAGTTGGTTCGTACACTTCGGTCAGCACCCCGAAAGCATTGATACACGGCTAGCAATGCATGCATCTTTTGTCCGAGAACAGCACTATATTTAACTTATCGGCCTTTATCAAAGACTTCAAAGTTGAGGACGGAGTGTAGGCCACTGTGCGAGTGTCCGCTGCAGCGATGGGTACCGAAAATACGGTGAAAAAGAGGGTAAATAGCAGCATTGCTCTTTAAAATATCATATTTTAACATTCCGCAGGAGTTTACAAATTGGGACAGGGATCCAATAACCCCCACAAAGCACTCTGATGAGTGTCAGTCCTTGCATCAGAAGCTGAGCAAAACCAAAGATTTTGAAGTATGAGAAAAATATATGTCAAAAACTCCTCTAAACCAAATAGATTCTATTGTAAAGCTCAATAAGCAAGCAAAATTACAGATAGAGATTCAAAAGGCTATGAAATAACTTAAGCGACGAGAAGAAGCTTGCAGAATAACACCTCTAAACGTAAAGTTGTGTGGCTCACGACTAAGATTGAAGAAGCGTATCAAAATAGCTATGGAGTGATTCGTAATCTTCTTCTTTTATGAATTTTATTAGTATTAATTCCAGAAAGATTATCGAATTAGTCGAATGTTGGCTAAGTATTTAACTTATCGATCATAATCAAAGGCTTCAAAGTGGAGGATTAAGTGTAGGCCACTGTGCGAGTGTCTACTGCGGCGATGGGTACCGAAAATAGGGTAAAAAAGGGCAAATAGCAGCATTGCTGTTTAAAATATCATATTTTTAACATTCCGCAGGAGTTTGCAAATCGGGACAGGAATCCAATAACCCCCCCACAAACCACTCTGTTGACAGTTTTGAGGTATTGGAATATTTCTGTGCTTTTTTATATTAAATATTTGAAAATGGAGGTCGATCGATGGATAGCTCAGCTCAAATCCTGCAAGTATTTGTAGTAGAAGACCGTAAGAACTCTCTGCAACCGAGTCAAAGAGCTGCTCTTCGAGTAGAGCAACGTCCAGGAAACGCAGGCACCCGTCACCATCTGCGGGGATATCCATGGCCAGTTCTTTGATGTCCTGTAGCTTTTCAAAGTCGGAGGGGAACTGCCTGGCACGCGCTACATTTTTATTGGGGATTTTGTCGACAGAGGCTATAACTCGGTTGAGACCATCTAGCTCTTGTTTTGCTACAAATTGAAATACCCCAAAGACATCATACTTCTCAGAGGCAACCACGAGTCTCGCCAAATTACCACGGTATATGGCTTTTACGACGAAATAATAAAAAAGTATGGTTGCTCAACCCCTTGGAAATACTTCAATGATGCCTTTGACTACCTCCCCTTGGGCGCCCTCGTGGACAACAAAATCCTCTGTATCCACGGCGGACTGTCCCCAGAAATAAAGACAATCGACCAAATGCGAACTATCGACCGCAAAATGTAGATCCCCCACGAAGGTAGTTGCTCTACCATTTAGGCTCCTTCTGCGACCTGATGTGGTCCGACCCCGAAAACATCGAAGCCTGGGCCCCCAACAACCGCGGGGCTGGCTGGATATTCGGCACCAGAGTAGTCCGAGACTTCAACCACATCAACGGCTTGGAACTAATCGCCCGCGCCCATCAGTTAGTGCAGTAAGGTTTCCAGTTCTGGTTCCAGCCGCGCAACCTGGTGACTATCTGGTCGGCCCCGAACTACTGCTACCGGTGCAACAACGTGGCCTCGATAATGAAAGTGACCGACAAGATGGCCAAAGAATTCTGCATCTTCCAGTCTGTGCCCGAAAGCAGCAAATCCGAACACTACAAAAACATCCTCCCATATTTTTTATGATGCCGTCCACTCTGCCCCACTTATACTCTTGCCAACTTATACTTCTACCCAACTTACACTGTTGTCTCACTTATACTCTTGCCCCACTTATACCTTATCCTCGGCCACCGCCGAGGGCGGCTGCCGATCTGAACAATATAATAATTGGCATCTGACAGTTATACATCATGAACATCATCCAAGAAATCGTGGACTGCATCACTCGGCCTCCCAGGGAGGAGTACAACTTGCAGAGACTGGGTCCCACCTCCTTCGAAGTGCCCAGCCAAGCCAACCCTCGTCTGCTGCGCTGCCGGCGGGAGGACTTCGAGTTGGTCAACTCGCAGCAGAACCGGCTGCAAGTCAGCTTCTACTCCCACCAGTACGACTCCAGCAGGTGCATCGTCTACCTGCACGCCAACAATGGCTCTCGGATCGAGGCCTTGGATTATCTGTACCCCTGCCTCGCCCAGGAATATTCTTTCTGCTGCTTCGATTTCTCGGGCAGTGGCAACAGCCAGGGACAAAACGTGACTCTCGGATACAACGAGTCGCAAGATATCGCAATCGTACTCAACTATATCGTTGCATTGAGAGG
>Ga0316217_10001770_pt1 | contig 27303 bp, 25 predicted proteins | sample 1anoAmetaG_FD_203633 | JGI IMG/M metagenome (GOLD analysis project Ga0316217, IMG submission 203633) | Freshwater microbial communities from Trout Bog Lake, Wisconsin, USA - 1anoA | ecosystem: Environmental > Aquatic > Freshwater > Lake > Hypolimnion/Profundal zone | place: USA: Wisconsin...
CGCGCTGGTTCACCTCGTCCTGCATGAACTTCACGCCGCGTTCGGCCACGACGTATTTCAAGCGAGCGTGTTTGCGGTCGGTGCGGTCGCCAAAATCGCGATGAATCGTCAGCACGGCTTTCGCCACGTCCACGACTTTTTCCGGCGTGAAAAAGCCGATGACATCCGCGAGCCGCGGATAGGTCGCCTCGTTACCGTGGCTCCGGCCCATGCCTCCACCGACGGACAGGTTGTAACCAACCAGCTTGTTATTTTCGATGATTGCAATGAAACCAAGGCAGCTCGTGAAGATGTCCACGTCGTTCACCGGCGGAATGACGAAGGCAATCTTGAATTTTCGCGGCAGATAGGTTTTGCCGTAAAGCGGGTCCACAAAATTTTTGTTCTCCGGCTTTTCTAGGTCGAGCTGTTCGCCGTCAATCCAGATGGCGTGATACGCCTCGGTCTGCGGCGCGAGCGCGAACGCGACTTTTTTGCAATCGGCCAAAATCTCTTCGCGCGCCAGCGTGTAGGCGGGCGTGGGCGGCGCGAGGACGTTGCGGTTCACGTCGCCGCAGGCCGCGAGCGTGGAAAGCAGCGAGTCGTTGATGCCCTTGACCACCGCGCGCAAATTGGATTTCACGATGCCGTGAAACTGGATGGTCTGGCGTGTGGTGGCGCGGAGCGTGTTGTTGCCGTATTTCGTAGCGAGGTCGTCGAACACGCGCCACTGGTTGGCGGTCATCACGCCGCCGGGCACGCGGCTGCGGACCATCATGATGTATTTCTTGCCGGTCTTGCGCAGGTCGCGGTCGTCCTGCTGGTAGCTGCCGTGAAATTTAAGGAACTGGTTGTCGTCCTCGGAGAAATGGTCCGCGGCCGGATCGGCGATGGTCGCGGCGATGGTGCCGGCCAAGGTCGGGATGGCGGCCTTGATCTCTTCGTTGTGCGTTAATTTGACTGGTGCTTCAGCGCTCATAAGCGAATTGATATGATAACCTGCCGTGGTTCACTGTTCAAGCGCAGCTTAAAGTCGACTTTTTCGCCCCGCAGAAGAAACATTCTATGTGGCCGGCACGAATTTTTGAAGCAATATCGTCAGGCCGAACAACGCCAGGAAGACGATGCCGCTGGTGGTGTGCGAAATCTGCGGTGCGATCGCCAGCCAGTCCACAAAAACGATGCCGACGAGCAGGCCGGACACAATGCGGCTTACGTTTTTTTCTCCCGCCTGAAAAACCGTCCGCACGCAGTAAGCGATCCACAGCACCAAAATCATCGAGAGCAGCATGGCTGGTTCGCGCGCTTCGCCGGTGTTCAGCAACATGGCAAATACAATGGGAGTGGCCAGGAACAGCAGCGGCCAATACGGAACCGGTCCGCGAAAGCTCTCGCGCTTGGCGACGTAGCTCACGCCGACGACATAAAACGCCAGCGCCGCGCCGCACCAGATGGGCCAGCCGTTCAAGCCGTCTGCGCCGGTCGTGCCGGCGATGACATAAACCCATAACCGGCACAAGCCCATCAGCCACGGCGACGCCGTGATCAATTTGTGCGCCGCATTATAAATCAAAATGCATGCGGTCAGCAGGACGGCGAGCACGCTCGCCAGTTTTCCCAAAAACAGCAGGCACAAAATTCCCAGCGCCAGCCACGCCCAGCCAAAAAGCCAGACGGTGTCCGATGAGATTGCGCCCGACGGAATCGGTCGTGAAGTCCGGCGTTGCCGGTCAAAATCCTCGTCAAACGCGTCATTCAAGAACATGCCGCCGGTGTAAAGCGCGCTCGTGCCGGCCAGCAGCAACGGCAGTTTCCAGAAATTTTCACCGCCCGAAAGCCACCAGCCCGCGAGGCAGTTCGACCACACGGTCGGCAGGTTCGACACGCGGCCCAGGACGAGCAGCGTGCGAAGCAGCGGTGGAAACTTCCGGTTCATGGGCGCGGAGCAAAGCAGAAAGTCCGGTGATTGGCGAGTCTGCGCTTGAGTGCCAGGTTTGCGTCAGCGCGTCGCCGCATTCGTGCCGGGGGATTCAAACCGCACGACGGTTTCGTCCGGCCGGGCGTAGCCGAGTTTTTCCCGCGTTAGGCGTTCAACGGTTTTGGGGTCATGAAGCAGGGCGTCCAACTGCGCTTGGAGATCGCGGGAGCGGGCTTCTTCTTTTTGAATCTGATCCTGAAAAATCAGGATCTGGCGGCGCATCCGCTCGTTTTCCTTGATGACCGGCAGATAACACATGCCGATCAGCAGCAGCACGGCCAGCACGACCAGACCGACGACCAGTTTCGTCAGTTTGCTCCAGATGCCGAGGTCAACATTCACCCGGCGAGTAAAACACGCGGCTGCTTCCGGCGAAAGCGGATTTTCACTGGGCGTATTTTTTCCACTCGGTCAGCTTGCCATCCGCGCCGAAAGTCAACCGTAGATAATACGTCGGTGAATAACCCTGCGTGTAGCTCGGCACCACCACGGTTCCCGGATAACCGCCATACGCGACGGCCCCCCCGGTGGTGTAACTGTAGCCGCGGCGGGTGATCCAGTTGGCGACGATGATGCCGTTGTCCAGCTTGGCAATCTTGTCGGGCGGGCCGAGTTCAAGCACGGCCTGATCGTAGGTGTAATGCCCGATGCGCACCGTCCAGTCAATTTTTGGCCCGGTGGCACAGCCGGTGAACACCAACGCGGCAAACAGGGTGAGCAGGATTGCTTTCATGCGGACAAATTAGCGCGGCAATTTTTAAAATGCAATGATGCGGATTTGATTGTCAGCGCGCCGCCAAACGGCAAAACTGTTGGCGTGGACATTTTGAAAAATATTCTGGCCGCGCTCGTGGAACTGGACAGCGCCGTCAAGACGATGCCGACGGCGAATCCAAAGCCAAGCCTGCTGCCACTGTTCGCGCGCCTTGACGAACTAACCAGACAGTTGCCGCGCGATGCCGACCCGACGCTGCTGCATTATCTGCACAAGAAAAGCTACGAAAAGGCGCGGCTGTTTTTGCAGGATCGCGACGCGGAAAATCAGGTTGGCAACTGCCGGCATGTTTAATTTTGTAAGTTGAAGGTTCCAGGTTGAATGTTGAAAGTTAAATCCCATGCGCGACCGGCTTGCAACCTTCAACCTTCAACTTGTAACCTGCCGCCATGTTTGACGACACCATTGCCGCCATCGCCACGCCGCTCGGAGAAGGCGGACTGGCCGTCGTGCGCATTTCCGGCGCGGAGGCGTTTGCGGTTGCCGATAAAATTTTTCTGCCGAGTGGAAAAAGTTCGCTGAAACCTTCCACCGCGCCGACGCACACGATTCATTACGGAAAGATTGTCCGGCACGGCGAAACCGTGGATGAAGTTTTGCTTTCCGTTTTGCGTGCGCCGCGAACCTTTACCCGCGAAGACACCGTCGAGATTTCCTGTCACGGTGGTTTGTTGCCCGCAAAGCTCGTCCTCGACACGGTTTTGGAAAACGGCGCGCGGCTGGCCGAGTCGGGCGAATTCACCAAGCGCGCCTTTCTCAACGGCCGGCTCGACCTCGCTCAAGCCGAGGCCGTCGCCGATCTGATTCATTCACGCACGGAACTCGCCCTGGCCGCCGCCAACGAGCAACTCGCCGGCAAGCTCTCGCAACGCATCAACCAACTGCGCGATGACATGATGAAGACGCTGGCGCATGTTGAGGCGCACATTGATTTTCCGGACGAAGACATTTCGCCGGACACAAAAAACCAGTTGCTCACGCGTCTGGAAAATGGCGTGGCGTTCATGGACGAGCTGTTGCGCACGGCGAATGAAGGGCAAATTCTCCGGCGCGGCATCCGCGCGGCGATTGTTGGTCGTCCGAACGCCGGCAAGTCGAGTTTGTTGAATCAACTGCTTGGCCACGACCGCGCCATCGTCTCGCATATCGCCGGCACGACACGCGACACGATTGAGGAAACGGCGAACATCCGCGGCCTGCCGGTGGTGTTCATTGACACCGCCGGCCTGCGCGAAGGCCGCGACGAGATTGAAGTCGAAGGCATCCGCCGCAGCCGCGAAAGTTTGGCGAAGGCGGAATTGATTTTACACGTCCTCGACGCCAGCGAACCGCTCACGGGCGCGGATGAAAATTATCTTGCCGAGTTCGCCGCGAAAAAACGGATTCTCGTCCGCAACAAGACTGATTTGCCGGTGAAACTCGAATTGCCGCCAGAGTTTCACGTTACTCGTCACTCGTCACCTGTCACTGATGTCTCTTGCCTGAACGGGCAGGGAATGGAGGCTCTGAAGGACGCGATCAAAAATCTGGTGTGGGCCGGCAAGATCGAGGCCGGGATGTTGCAGGTGATGATCAACTCGCGGCATCAGGAGGCGCTGGGCCGCGCGCGCGAGGCGACACTGCGGACGATTGAGGCGTTGCGCGCGGACTTGTCGCTTGAATTCGTCGCGCTGGATTTGCATATCGCCGTCAACGCCGTCGGCGAAATCGTCGGCAAGACGACGACGGAGGATTTGCTCGACTCCATCTTCAGCCAGTTTTGCATTGGCAAATGAAAGTCATTGGAAACCGGCCGGGCTTGCCGTAATAATTCTCGCATGAATAAAAAGGAAATTGCCGAAAGTTTGCGGCTCGAAGTCGGGCATCTGGAGTTGGAGATCAAAAAGCTCCAGGCCCGTTGCGAACGTTTCAAACGGTTCGTGCTCGATTTGGAGGAAGAGATCGCCGGACCGGCCGTGGAAAACCCCGTGCCGGACAGCCAGTTCAGAAAGGTGATTGATTCGGTGTTTGGCGAAAAGCCGAAGCAGCCCAAACGCTGAAGCCGTTCAGCACCATTGCTTGCCCACGCCGTCAATGCCGCTGCGCTTCAAATCGTCCGGCGTCTTGCAGGGATGAAACTGCACATCCGCGTCAAACGTCAGGAACCACGGCTCGGCCAGCGCCGGAATCTTCGCGGCGTCCGGCAAATCCACCACGAGGACGCCGGTGCGCTTGCCGCAGAGCGACGTGAAATAGACCGACTCCGGCTTGATGGCCTCCATAATTTTGCCGAGTTTCGCGCCGGCGGTGCCGTCCTTCACGGCGGCGTTGAATTTGTGGTGGGGCATGGTGACAATCATTAGCATTCGCATGGTGAATCTTTTGGTTAAGTGTTTATGTTGGGTTGCCGCGCCAAAATAGACGGGAGCGAAGTGGAACGGCAAGTTCTAAACGGCGACGGAAGATTTGCTCGATTCGATCTTCAGCCAGTTTTGCATTGGGAAATAAAATTTATATTTTCGACAATATTTTCATCATGAAAATGTCTTGGATATTTAATTGAATTTTGAAAATTCGATTTCCGATTTCATAGATTGACTTGGGGTTAATTAACAACATTTGTTCAGCCTGCTCTCGGCCCGCATTCATTCTGTGTCCAAAAAGATTGTTCCGAATCTTCTTTAAGTTTTGGATGTGCGGCTTTTTTATGGAGTTTAATTCCTTAACGTAGCAATTTAGTTCATTCAACGCTTCTGCACCAAGACGGCTTTTTATCATTTCAATAATCTCTTTACCGACCGTTCTGTTTGTATTGTCGAGAATTTCAAAGCAAGAATGGGCGGTGATGCGTGCAAAGAAATTAGTTTCAAAGGCGTTTCCAACAACATGGCTCATTTCTAAATACTTGAGTTCCGTAATTAGATCTAAATTGCAGAGCGCATTGAACAAAACTTTGTCGAAAACTTTGTGGAGATATTTATGTTCGGGTTTGTCTAAAATTTTTGGATAAGCTTTCAATCCCTTTATTACTTTATTCATCCTTTGGATTATAAGATCGTAGCGCCCCAGCATTTCAATCATGTAGGATTGTGAATTTTTCGAGTCTTCTTGTTTCATAAATTTGGATTCACCATACCTCTACCGGCCCTTTCGGCACAGGGATGTGTTCGCGCCGGGTTGAAACCGGTTCGGCTTCGCGCATGAAGGACGCGACCATCGGCGGCTGGCGGAAACGCGGCAGCAGTTCGCCGTGTTCATCCACGAATTGCTGCCGCCAGCGGATGTAATTTTCCAGAATCTCGTCGAACTGCGCCTTGGTCGCGACCTGCACGACCTTCTTGTTGAATTCGTGGCACGGGCCGAACCGCTTGGCATACCACGGCGCGACCTTGCGGAACATCCGGCAGCCGAGTTCCTCGCCAAAAACCTCGATCATCAAATCCAGATGCCGGCGCAGGATGCGGACGCGCTCGGAAAAAGTGGGTTCGGGTGGAAGTTCGCCGCTGGAAATGAATTGCTGCGTTCGCTTAAAAATCCACGGATCGTAAAACGCGCCGCGGCCGATGCTCACGCCGGCGCAGCCGGTTTCGTCGAACATCTTTTTCGCGGCCTGCGGCGTGATGATGTCGCCGTTGCCGATGACGGGAATGGTTTTCACGGCCTCGACGACTTTGCGGATGCCGGCCAGATTCACCGTTCCGCCAAAACCCTGCTCGCGCGTGCGGCCATGAACAAAAATTACGGCGACGCCGACATCCTCCAGTGTGCGCGCCAAATCCGGCGCGGTGAGATTTTCGTCGTCCCAGCCAAGCCGCATTTTGGCGGTGACGGGAATTTTCACGGCGTTGACCATGCCTTTGACGAGCGCGGCGGTTTTGTCGAGTTCGGTCATCATCGCCGAGCCGCCGCCGATTTTGACCACTTTCTTCACGGGGCAGCCCATGTTGATGTCAACGGAATGAACGCCGCGATTTTCAAGCATTACGGCGGCGTCGCGCATTTCTTCCGGCACGGAGCCGAAAAGCTGGACGGCGAGCGGCGAATCGGCGGGCGAGGTTTCAATCAGCTTGAACGCCCGGGGATTTTTTTCGAGGAGCGAGCGGGCGTTGACGAGGTCGGTGGTGCACAGGCCGACGCCGCCGACTTCGCGCACGACGAGGCGGAAGGGCAGGTTGGTGTAACCGGCCAGCGGCGACAGAAACAGGTTGGATTTAAGCGTCAGTGAACCAAATTGCATCGCAACCAGCATAGCGGAATTAGCTGATTGCGAAAGCGCGAACGGCATGTTAAGTTTCGCGTCGAGGCAAGAATCATGGCTGACGAAGATAAAATCAAAAAAGGCGGCGACGGCGATAAAAAGCCGCCGGGCAATTTCCAATTCCAGTCGAGCACCTGGCTCGTGTGGATTCTCATCATCGGCAGCATTATCGCGCTGGTGGCGGTGAACCAGCGGATGCGGACGCCCAGCAACCAGATCACCAGCGACGACTTCTTCCAGAAATTTGACGCCGGATTGATTGCGCGGGCGCAAATTGACTACACGCCGCAGTCGGCTTATCCGAACGCGACCTTCAACGACATCAGCGGCACCTATTACAAGGCCGAGAAAGACGGCAAGACGAATGAGGTTCCGTTCACGGTTTCCCAGGTGCTGCTCACGCCGACCATTCTGGACAAAATGCTGGCGACGCACAAATTCAGCGCGGTTCAGCAAAGCACGGTTTTGTTCAACCTGCTGATCAACATCGCGCCGTTTCTGCTGATGGGCGTGCTGATCTGGTTTTTCTTCATTCGGCAAATCAAGATGGCGGGCAAGGGCGCGTTGAGCTTCGGTAAGAGCAAGGCGCGGATGCTCGCCAAAGAACGGAACAAAACGACATTCAAGGATGTCGCCGGAATCGAAGAAGCCATTGAGGAAGTATCCGAGCTGGTGGAATTTTTGAAGGACCCGAAAAAATTCCAGCGGCTGGGTGGCCGCATTCCGAAAGGTGTTTTGATGGTCGGCTCGCCCGGCACCGGCAAAACACTTTTGGCCAAAGCCATCGCCGGCGAGGCCGATGCGAGTTTCTTTAGCATCAGCGGTTCGGATTTCGTGGAAATGTTCGTCGGCGTCGGCGCGAGCCGCGTGCGCGACATGTTCGACCAGGCGCGCAAAAACGTGCCGTGCCTTATTTTCATTGATGAAATTGATGCCGTCGGACGCAGCCGTGGCGTTGGCCTCGGTGGCGGCAATGATGAACGTGAGCAAACGCTCAATGCGCTACTCGTCGAGATGGACGGTTTTGACACACAGGAAGGCATCATCATCATCGCGGCGACGAACCGCGCGGACGTGCTCGATCCCGCGCTGCTGCGTCCGGGACGTTTTGATCGTCGTATCACGGTGAATTTGCCGGACGTGCGCGGGCGCGAGGCGATTTTGAAAGTTCATGCGCGCAACGTGAAACTCGACCCGGCGGTAGATTTGTCGGTGACGGCGCGCGGCACGCCCGGTTATTCCGGCGCGGAACTGGCGAATTTGCTGAACGAGGCGGCACTGCTGGCAGCGCGCACCGGCAAAAAATACGTTGGCCAGGCGGAACTCGAAGAAGCCCGCGACAAAGTGCGTTGGGGCCGCGAACGCCGCAGCCTGGCAATGACCGACGAGAACAAAAAACTCACCGCGTGGCACGAGGCTGGTCATGCGCTCGTGAATGTGCTGCTGGAACACACGCATCCGCTGCACAAGGTCACGATCATTCCGCGCGGACCGTCGCTCGGCTCGACCATGTCGCTGCCGAAGGAAGACATTTTGAATTACCGAAAAAAGGAACTGCTCGCGACCATCACGATGACAATGGCTGGGCGCATTGCGGAGGAGATTGCTTCCGGCGACATTTCGACCGGTGCGGGTGGTGACATCCAGCAGGCGACGAGCATGGCGCGCGCGATGGTCGGCCAATACGGCATGAGCGAGAAGCTGGGCATGGTGCAATACGTCGAGGACGACGAATTTTTCCTCGGGCGCGACATGATGCGCCGCAAGACCTACAGCGAATCCATCGCGCAGGAAATTGACGCCGAGGTTCACGCGATCATTGACGGCTGCTACAACCACGCGCGGGAAATCATTTTTGCCAACCGTGACAAGCTGGAGATGATCGCCAACGCGCTGCTCGAATACGAAACACTCGATGGCACGCAGGTGCAAGACATCGTGCATCTGGGAAAATTCACTCCGCCGCCGCCAACTCCGAATGTCGAACCGCCCACTGGCGCGCAGGCGGCGACGCCGCTGCCCGAAGTGCCGCCTAAGCCCGCACCGCCGAAACTGCCCGGACTGGGCACGCCCGCACCGGCGGCGGCGTAAAATTACTTCTTGTCGGCGGATTGCAGCACGACGCGAAAGCCGAAATCATTTTGCGGCTTGTCGGTCAGTTGGGCAAACCAGCGGAACACAAGGCGTGAACTGGGTTCGGAAATCGTGTCCCAGGCACCCCCGCGCAGAACGTGATAAGACGGGTCATGTGAATCTTGGCACCATTCCATGACGTTTCCACGCATGTCGTAAAGTCCCAGGCTGTTTGGTCCCAGGCTGCCCACCGGTGCCGTTGAGGAACAATTTGCATTGTTCAGCTTCATGACAGCATCATTGAGCGAGGCGTTGGCGACCAGGGTTTCCCACTGCGATTCCGTCGGCAGCGCGTAGCTGTAACCGTCCGGCAGTTCGGCCTTTTCTTTTGTGGTAAGTTTTGTGCAAAAAGCCATCGCATCATTCCAACTTACGGAATCCACCGGCCGGTCCGCGCCTTTGAAGGCGCTGGGATTGCTGTGCATCACCTGCTGGTAGGCTTCCTGGGTGGTTTCGAATTTTCCCGCCCACAAGCCGGGTGAAATCTTTACGAGAATGATGCCGACGGTGTTGGTGACGACATTGTTGCTCGCCATCAAATCCTTGAGCGTCGGAATTTCATTGGTCGGGTCGGTGGCGTCCTGTGCCTGGCCTTTGAAAAAAGGCAAAGCAATCAGAGCAGCTGTGAGTAAAAAACAAATCCTCCACTTGATTTTCATGCCACAAACAAAACTCATCCTGGCAAATTGTCAAGTGCCGTCGTGCCGGCCAACTCACTGGCACTTTTGGATATTGGCCAAATCCTCGGCCAGAAACTGCGTCACGTCCTTGAACCGCGCCACGTTTTCGGGATTCATCCCCATCAGCGCCTGATGAGCCTCAAGGCTGGTGCGGGCGATCTGTTCGTGCGTCGGGTGGATGGATTCCGGCGTGCAGGTCTTCACGTCCACCGGCAGTTCGAGTTTACCGGAGATGGCTTTGAACAGCGTCAGGGTGCCGAGATTTTCGAGCAGTTCGGTGACGCGCGGATTGGCGTTGAGCAGTTCGATGCCGGGCTGGGCGGACTTGCTGGCTGAATTCAGCTTCAAGCCGAACTGCGCCAGCGTGCCCAGAAACGTGCTGTCCATCAGCACGCATTCCGTCAGATCAATGATGAAATGCCCGTAACCCTTTTGCGCCAGTTCACCGAGGAGCGTTTTGAAATCGGGGCTGGAACAGAAATTCGCGCGCCCGGCGATTTTGATGCAGGCGAAGTTCTTGCCCACAAGCACCGATAAATTTGCCGGTAACGTAGCCATTTCAGTAAAGTTATTTTATTTTTTCGGGTTCACGCCGCAACCGATTGCGGAGCGACAATCTGCACTAACATTTGCTGCAAGACCAGTGCTTCGTCAAGTCCGCTCGACACAAGCCGCCGGTTGCCGTCCAGCAGCAGGTGCATGGCGCGCACCAGTTCCGCTCGCGAATAATTTTTGGACTGCCCCAGGGCGCGGTGCAGCATCCACGGGTGCATGGTCAGCGGATTGAATTTTTTTTCCGCCGGAAACGCATCCTTCGGCACGCGTTCAAGTTGCGACTTGAACCGGTTGTAGTCCGAATCCGCCTTGACCCAGCCTTCGCGCACCATCTCCTTCAGCAGCAGCATCTGGCGCACTTTGCTGATGAGACCGTAGAGCAGTCCGATTTCCGATTTGTCCCGGTCCACCTTGAGCCGAATTTCCCAAAGTTCCTCGTCCAGGCAGCGGAGCAGGGCGGGCAGGTCGCGGTCGCCCAGCGCGTCGCCGAGCGCAAACGCCCGCGACATTTTATTCCGGGAACAAATGGCGGCGACATCGCGCACGGTGATGGCCGGAAGGTCGCCGACCGACAGGCAAAGTTTTTCCACTTCGCTTTCCAACTGGCGCGGATGCGGCCCGACGCGGTTGATCAATTCGGCCAGCGCGTTTTCTGCGATTTCCTTGCCGCGCGACTCGATGATTTTACGGGCAAGCATTCCCGCTTGCATCACCCAGTCCTTGTCCGACCAGCCATCGTGGTTTTCCACCGTGCCGATTTTGTCGAGCGTTTTGAAAAAAGTTTTCCGCTTGTCCACCTTGCCGGCGCTGATGAGCAGCCGGACGTTCTGCCAGGCGAAATTTTTCAATTCCTCCGCCAGTTCGCCCAGCGTTTCCGTAACGGCCTGCGACGAAGCGGTGCGCTCATCGCCGAGAAAATTGCAGTCGCGCAGCCAGACGGCCTTGCCGGAGCCGAAGAACGGCAGTGTGTTCAGCGCCTCGCGGAGTTTGGCGATGGCCGTAAGCGCATCGCCGCTGTTGGTGACGGAGGCCTCGATGATTTCGTGGTCCATGCCGCCGAGTTCCTCGGACCATTGCAGGTAAATCTGCTTGGCGCGTTGCTTGACGGCGAATTCGTCATCGCCGCAGACGAGCGCCGGGGATGGAGCTTTGGCGGCGGGCATGTTATTCGGCGGACGCGCCGCCGGTCTCGTTGATCCGGTCGAGCACCTCGCTCATGTCCTCGACCTGTTCAAAGAGCGGCGTCGCGACAAAAATCGGCTTCTTCTGCGCGGCGGCGATGGCGAGGCAGTCGCTCGGCCGCGCGTCAATTTCCACGATCTTCCGGGCGACCTCGTTTTGCTGCTGCAAAATCAGCCGCGCGAAGTAGGTGGAATTTTTCAAATCCGTGATGACCACGCGCTCGACGGTGATGCTGAAGCCCTGGAAAATCCGCTGCATCAAATCGTGCGTCAGCGGCCGTTCCTTCGGCTCGTTGCGCAGAAAATCGCCGATGACCCGCCCCATCTGCGGTTCGACGTTGATGACAAAAACCTTCTCCTCGTTGCCGACGAACAGCGCGCAGCCGCTGGGGGCGGGCAGGATGCCGCGGATTTGAACGGGAACAACTTCGTTCTTCATGGAAACAATCTATGTGGAAACCGATGAAAAACAAGCCTTGTTGAAGCTGCCGGGAATCTCCGCCAAAGGAGCGGGCGGGGAAATTGCGTGGGTCATGGATGGAAAATCGGTGTTGAAAGCCGGTTTGAAGTTGTCAAGGTTCGGGTCGTTTCCCGTTTTCATCGGTTGGGTTTCGCACCACCGGGATTCCATTTTCTCCGCGCCTGGCTTGAATTATCTAAACGCATTGGACAAATGGCCGAAGTAGTAGCATTATGAAACAAGTATGAGCGATGAGTCCATGAGCAATTTCACGCCGCGCGCGCAGCAGGTGCTCGCGCTGGCCCGCAAGGAAGCCGACCGGTTCAACCACAATTTCCTCGGCACAGAACACCTGCTGCTCGGCTTGATCAAGCTGGGGCAGGGCGTGGCGGTAAACGTGATCCAGAAAATGGGTCTCGATCTCGAAACCGTCCGCATGGAGGTCGAGAAGCAGGTCGGCACCGGCCCCGACCAGAAGATGATCGGCAACATTCCCTACACGCCGCGTGTGAAAAAAGTGCTCGCGCTCGCGTCCAAGGAAGCCAAGGCGCTCAATCACACTTACGTCGGCACTGAACATATTCTGCTTGGCCTGTTGCGCGAGGGCGACGGTGTGGCGGCGAAGGTTTTGAAAAATCTCGACGTGGACATCGAGCAATGCCGCCAGGAAATTTTGAAGGAGTTGGATCCGAATTTTGCCGGCGAAGAATCCGCCGTTCCGCCGGAAGCGTCATCTGGCGAAAAACCCGCACCGGGTGGAGCGGAGAAAAAAGGTGATGTCAAAACCCCAGCGCTCAAAGCGTTCGGTCGCGATCTCACGGAAATTGCGCGCAAAGGCGAAATGGACCCGGTCATCGGCCGCAAAAATGAAATTGAGCGCGTCATCCAGATTCTCTGCCGTCGCACGAAGAATAATCCGGTTTTGCTTGGTGAAGCCGGCGTCGGAAAAACTGCGATTGTTGAAGGTCTCGCGCAGGAAATCTCGGCGGGCAACGTGCCGGAAATCTTGCGCGGCAAGCGTGTCATCACGCTCGACTTGGCGTTGATGGTCGCGGGCACGAAATATCGCGGCCAGTTCGAGGAACGCATCAAGGCGGTCATGGACGAAATCCGCCGTGCGAAAAATGTCATTCTGTTCATTGACGAACTGCATACCATCGTCGGTGCCGGTTCGGCGGAAGGCACGATGGACGCGAGCAACATCATCAAGCCCGCGCTCTCGCGCGGCGAGATGCAATGCGTTGGCGCAACCACGCTGAATGAATATCGCAAATACATCGAGAAGGACGCCGCGCTCGAACGGCGTTTCCAGTCGGTGAAGGTCGAAGCGCCTTCGGTTGAGGACGCGATCACGATTCTCAAGGGCGTGCGCCACAAATACGAGGAACATCACAAGGCCGAGTTCACCGACAAGGCGGTGGAGGCTTCCGTGAAACTTTCCGACCGTTACATCACCGACCGATTTTTGCCGGACAAGGCGATTGACGTTCTGGACGAAGCCGGTTCGCGCGCGCGCATCAGCACGATGACCCGCCCGCCGGAAAGCAAAACTATCGAAGCCGAGATCGAGGAGATCAAGGGCAAGAAGGAAAAGGCGATCAAGAACCAGGATTTTGAGGGCGCGGCGCAGATGCGCGACCAGGAAAAGCAGGCGAAGGAAAAACTCGAAACGCTGCTGGCTAACTGGCGCAAGGCAGGCGAGGAAAAACGCATCGTCGTGGACGAGGACGACATTTTGCACATCGTCGCTAAGTGGACCGGCATCCCGCTCAAGCGCATGGGCCAGGACGAAACCACGCGGCTGCTCACCGTTGAAACCGAGATGGAAAAAATCGTCGTCGGCCAGCGCGAGGGGGTTTCCGCGCTGTGCAAGGCGCTGCGCCGTTCCCGTGCGGATCTCAAAGACCCGAAGCGCCCGATTGGAACTTTCCTTTTGCTCGGCCCGACCGGCGTTGGAAAAACCTTGTTAGCAAAAACGCTCGCGGAACAGATGTTCGGCGATGCGAAATCGCTCATTCATCTCGACATGAGCGAATATATGGAGAAGTTCAACGTCTCGCGGCTCATCGGTTCGCCGCCCGGCTACGTCGGCTATGAGGAAGGCGGCCAGCTCACGGAAAAAGTCCGGCGCAATCCGTATTCCGTCGTGCTGTTCGACGAAATCGAGAAGGCGCATCCGGATGTCTGGAATTTGCTGCTGCAAATTTTAGAGGACGGCAAGCTGACCGACAACACCGGCCACGTCGTGAATTTCCGCAACACAATCATCCTGATGACCTCGAACGTCGGCTCGGACACAATCAAGAAGCAGTCCACGCTCGGCTTCTCGCCCATCACAGACGAAAGCAGCTACGAGAAGATGCGCGAACGGATTTTGGACGAAGCCAAGCGGACGTTCCGCCCGGAATTTTTGAACCGGCTTGACGACGTGGTGGTGTTCCGCTCATTCACGAAGCCTGACCTGATCCAGATTCTCACGCTGGAGGCGAACAAGGTGGTCGAACGCCTGCGCCACAAAAACATCCGGCTCGAACTCGACGACAAGGCGAAGGACTTCCTGGTGGAGAAAGGCTACGACCCACAATACGGTGCGCGCCCGATGCGCCGGGCGGTGGAGCGTTTCTTGGAAGATCCGCTGGCCGAGGAAATCCTCAAGGGCAGTCTGCAGCCGGGCGAACCCATCCTTGTCACGAGCGACAAGGAAAAGCTGGTGTTCAACCAGAAGGCGGCGGCGGCCGGCGCAGGCGCGGTCACTAGTTGAATTTTTAAACCACCAAGGCACAAGGAAAACCAGGTAAATTTCCTTTGCGCCTTGGTGTCTTTGTGGTTGAACAGTTTCGGATTTCTTTTTCCGCCGGCATCATTATAATTTCCGCAAATGAAAGGCATCATCCTCGCCGGCGGCGCCGGCTCGCGGCTGTATCCGCTCACACTCGTTGCGAGCAAGCAGCTTCAGCCGGTTTACGACAAGCCGATGGTTTATTATCCGCTCACGACGCTGATCGAGAGCGGCATCCGCGAATTCTGCCTGATTTCCACGCCGCACGACCTGCCGCGCTTCAAGCAGCTCCTCGGCGACGGCAAGGCATGGGGCCTGACCATCGAATACCGCGAGCAGGCCAAGCCCGCCGGCATCGCGCAGGCGTTTCTCATCGCCGAATCGTTCATCGGCTCGGACGCGGTGACGTTGATTCTCGGCGATAATATTTTCTACGGTGGTGACGCATTTCAGCGCGCGTTTGCCGATTTCAAATCCGGCGCGACGATTTTCGGTTATCACGTCAACGACCCGGAACGTTACGGTGTGGTGGAATTCGACGCCAGCGGCAAGGCGGTTTCGATCGAGGAAAAGCCGAAGGTGCCCAAGAGCAATTACGCCGTGCCGGGCCTATACATTTACGACAATGAAGTCGTTGCCATCTCGAAAGCCCTGCAACCATCGGCGCGCGGCGAGTTGGAAATCACCGCCGTCAATGTGGAATATCTGCGGCGCGGCGCGTTGCGCGTGCACCGGTTGAGTCGCGGGTTCGCGTGGCTGGACGCCGGCACGAGCAGCAGCCTGCATGACGCGTCGGCGTATGTGCAGACGATTGAAAAGCGCGTCGGCGTCAAGATCGGCTGCCCGGAGGAGTCGGCGTTCCGGCAGGGCTTCGTCTCGCTGGCGCAACTCGATGAACTCGTCGGAAAAATCCCCAACTGCGAATACCGTGATTACCTCGCCGAAGTTGTGGCCGAGGCCAAACGATTGAAATAATTATGATCCTGCTTCTCGGTGCCACCGGCTATATCGGCAAAGCTTTCGCCAGCGAATTGTCACGGCGCAAAAAAGATTTCACTCCGCTGTCGCGCGGACAAGTGGATTACACGCGGTTCGACGAGCTTTTGGAATTTCTCAAAACAAAAAAACCGGCGTTCGTTGTCAACGCCGCCGGTTACACGGGCAAGCCAAACGTGGACGCCTGCGAACTGCACAAGGCGGACACGTTGCAGGGCAACACGCTGTTTCCGCAGACGGTCGCGCAGGCCTGTGCGGCGGCCGGAATTCCGTGGGGGCATGTTTCGTCCGGCTGCATTTATTCCGGCGCAAAGATTGTCGAGAGCGGAAAGACGCGCTCGGAAAAAGATTTCACCAAGCCGGAACTCCGCGCGCTGGTGGAAAAAAACTCGTCCGCCATCCACGGTTTCACCGAAACCGACACGCCGAATTTTTCCTTCCGCGACGGCCCGTGCAGTTTTTACAGCGGCACCAAGGCACTGGGCGAGGAGGCGATTGCCGGCATTGGCCAGAGCTATATCTGGCGGCTGCGGATTCCGTTCGACGAGTTCGACAACGCGCGGAATTATTTGAGCAAGGTGCAGCGCTACTCAAAAGTTTACGACAACGTGAACTCCATTTCGCACCGCGCCGACTTTGTGAAAGCGTGTCTCGACACCTGGGAGCTGCGCGCGCCGTTCGGCACCTACAACGTGACGAATCCGGGTTTTGTCACCACCAAGCACGTCGTGGAACAGATCGAAAAAATCCTCAAGCCCGCCAGAAAATTTGAGTTCTGGGCGAACGACGAGGAGTTTTACAAGGTCGCTGCCAAGACGCCCCGTTCGAACTGCGTCATGGACACAACGAAACTTCTGGCGGCGGGCGTGAAGATTCGCGGCGTGGAGGAGGCGCTCGAAGATTCGCTCAAAAACTGGAAGCCCGAATAAGAATTTACGATTCGCGATATACGATTTACGATGCCCTTGCAAAATGAGCGTCAGTAATCGTTGTGGCGCGTAAATCGTAAATCATAAATCGTAAATCAAAAATGAATTTGCTCATCACCGGCGGCGCCGGGTTCATCGGCTCGAATCTCATTCACCACGTCATTGACGATCCGCGCATCGCCAAGCTGGTCAATTTGGATTGTCTCACTTACGCCGGTCATCTGGCGAATCTCGAAGCTGTTTCCAAGCATCCGAAATATGTTTTCGAGAAGGTGGACTTGCGCGACAAGGCGGCGACGTTGCGCGTCGTCGAGCAGCACGGCATCACGCACGTCATGCATCTCGCGGCGGAATCGCACGTGGACCGTTCCATCACCGGGCCGGGCGATTTCATCTCCACGAACATCATCGGCACCTTCAATCTGCTCGAAGCCTGTCGCGGTTTTTGGGGCGCAAATCTGGCCGACAAAAAATTTCATCACGTCTCGACCGATGAAGTTTACGGTTCACTCGGCGCGACCGGACTTTTCACCGAGACGACGCCTTACGCGCCGAACTCGCCGTATTCCGCGAGCAAGGCATCGAGCGACATGCTGGTGCGCGCGTATCATCACACTTACGGTTTGCCGACGGTCATCACGAACTGCTCGAACAATTACGGTCCGTTTCAATTTCCCGAAAAGCTCATCCCGGTCATCATCCAGAACGTGCTCGCGCGGAAAGCGATTCCGGTTTACGGCGACGGCATGAATGTGCGCGACTGGCTTTATGTCCGCGACCATGCCGAGGCGCTCTGGACGGTTTTGGGCAAGGGCAAACTCGGCGAGACTTACAACATCGGCGGCCACAACGAATGGGCGAACCTCCGCATCGTCGAGCTGATCTGCGACACGATTGACGAATTTATGCCGCAGCTTGGCGGCGGCTCGCGCAAGCTGATTACGTTCGTCAAGGATCGCGCCGGCCACGACCGCCGCTACGCCATTGACGCGACGAAGATCCAGCGCGAACTTGGCTGGACGCCCGCGCACAAGTTCGAGGATGGCATCCGCGAGACGATCCGCTGGTATCTCGACCAGCAGGCGTGGATCAAAACCGTCACGGCGAAGAAATAACTGAACGCTTTAACCGGAAGCGCTCTCCAACCGTCTGAAGGATAATGTTCCGATTGCGCTATATTTTGTTTTGCGTTTTGCTCGCGTCCGCTTTGGGCGTGCGTGCAGCGGGCACGAATTCCCTCGTCTGGCACAAAGCCGCCGACCGCGTGGATGCGGACATTCACAGCGAGGCGCTGTGGCCGTTGCTGGAACAAATCGCCGAGGCGGCGGACTGGAAAATCTTTGTCGAGCCGGGCGCTGAGCACAATGCTTCCGCAAAATTCAAGAACCTTCCGTCCGGCGACGCGCTGAAAATGCTGCTCGGCGATTTGAACTTCGCGCTCGTGCCGCAGACCAACGCGCCGTCGCTGCTTTACGTTTTCCGCACCACGATGCAGCACGCGACGAAGCAGGTCGCCGTCGCCAAGCCCGCCAAGCGCATCGCCAACGAACTCTTGCTGAAGGTCAAGCCGGGCACGGACATTGACGCGCTGGCGAAACTGCTCGGCGCGAAGGTGGTGGGCCGGCTCGACAAACTCGGCCTTTACCGCCTGCAATTTGGCGACCAGTCCGCGACCGATGCCGCGCTCGGACAATTGCAGAGCAACGGCGACGTGGCGCAGGTGGATTACAATTATTCCTTCGATCCGCCGCCGTCGGCGGTGCCGCTCGCCAACGCTTCAGGCGGCCCGATTTCGCTGACGCTCAATCCGCCGGGCGATTCCGGCAAGGTAATCGTTGGGCTGATTGACATGAACGTGCAGTCGCTCGGCCCGCAGCTCGACAAGTTTATTTTGCCGCAGCAGTCCGTGGCCGGCGACGCCCCGGCCAGCACCGACATCACGCACGGCACGGCCATGGCCTACACGATTCTCTCGGCGATCGCGCAGCAGGCGGCGAACGGCGGCAGTTCCGTGCAAATCCAGCCGGTGGATGTTTACGGCGGCAACCCGACCACGACCTCGTGGTATGTGGCGCTGGGAATTCAAAAGGCCGTGGACAGCGGCGCGAATGTTTTGAACATGAGCCTCGGCAGTTCCGGCGATAACACGGTTCTGGACGGCGTGGTCAAGCTGGCGCTGGCCGACAACATCGTGATGTTTGGCGCGGCGGGCAACACGCCGGTGAACACGCCGACTTATCCCGGCGCGATTCCCGGCGTTTATGACGTGACGGCCCTGAGCCAGCCCGGCCAGCTCGCGCCCTACGCCAATTTTTGGGGGGGCGACAGCATGGCGTTGCCCGGCAGCAGCGTGGTTTATTTCGGCAACCAGGCTTACGGCGTGCAGGGCACGTCCACCTCCACCGCTTATGCGTCCGGCGTGTATGCCGGCACCATCAGCACGACCAGTTCAGGTTCGTCGCAGGTTTTGGGGGCGATGCAGATGAAGTTTGCCGTGCCGAAGAAGTGAGGTTGGGTCTTGGATTTCGGGTCTCGGATTTGGGGTGGAAAAATTCAAACGCGCGTTGCCTCTGGAACCCAGACGCCAGATCCTAGATCCCATTCCCCACTGTTCAGTGCGACCGGCAGCCGTATTTGACGAACGTGCCGAGGAACACGCCGAGCGCGGCGATGAGCAGCCACGGCCGGCCCTTGAGCAGTTCAATGATGCCCCAACTGATGAAGAAGGCGAACAGTCCGAACACCGCGATGGCCAGCGCAAATTTCATTGGCGCGCAGTATAGGCGTTTTTGGTTTTCAGGCAAGCGTTGGAACGGTGGAAAAATTTCCGGGCTTTTCAGGAATCCCGACGGGGTTCAATCATTCAGGCCAAGGTTGTGTCGCCGGTAGCATCTTGGTTACAGCCTGTCCTCATATTATAGGCGACTTATTCACCCATGAATGACGGACCAATTGTCGTGCTTGCCTTGATCTTCACCATTGCGTTTGGTGCATTGCTCTGGACACATGCCACGATAGCATCCACCACGGCTTTGTTAGCGATACGCCCGCCTCGATAATACAAAATATCTATATCCATCCCTGTGGAATTCGTGGAAGCCCCAACCTCAAACTCCGCACGCCCTTTCCACAGCGAAGAGAACGAATCATTGTCCCAAGCCATCCCCCACGGAGTCTGTGAAGGGCTACTGGCTGTAAATCCTCCATTTACAAGCATACGGTTCAAATCAGAAAAAATAAGCCCCTGTTCTTCGCGTGACAGCGATGTGCAGTGTAGCGTGCTCGTCCTCACTGACGAGCATCCTGCGACGCATAAAACCAGCGCAAAGCCAAGGATGTGCTTGATGTTCATAATAACTGACTAACTAGATAAAGAACGGCTGACTTGGCAGCCTATCTTTTTTCAAGTTCACTGTTTCCCTCTGACCAGCGCATCCACCACGCCCGGTTCGGCCAGCGTGGAAACATCGCCGATCTGGTCGGTCTGGTTCTCGGCGATCTTCCGCAGGATGCGGCGCATGATTTTTCCGCTGCGCGTCTTCGGCAGGCCGGGCGCGAACTGGATTTTATCCGGCACGGCAATCGCGCCGATTTCCTTGCGGACGTGCGCGGCGAGTTCCTTTTTCAAATCTTCGCTTTCGTGGACACCGTCCTTCAAAGTCACGAACGCGTAGAGCGCCTGGCCTTTGATGTCGTGCGGCATCGGCGCGACGGCGGCTTCGGCCACCTTCGCGTGGCTCACCAGCGCGCTCTCCACTTCCGCCGTGCCGATCCGGTGGCCGGAGACGTTCACCACGTCGTCCACGCGGCCGAGCAGCCAGTAATCGCCGTCGGCATCCACGCGGCAGCCGTCGCCGGTGAAATACATGTTCTTGAACGTGGCGAAGTAGGTGTTGATGAACCGGCCGTGATCGCCCCACGTCGTGCGCATGATGCCGGGCCACGGCGTCTTGATGCAGAGCTTGCCGCCTTCGTTCGGTTTGCATTCCGTGCCGTCGTCGCGCAAGACCACCGGCTCGACGCCGAAGAACGGTTTGCCCGCGCTGCCGGGCTTGAGCGTGTGCGCGCCGGGCAGGTGAGTGATCAAATGTCCGCCGGTCTCGGTTTGCCACCAGGTGTCCACGATGGGGCAGCGTTCGCGGCCGATGTGTTTGTGATACCACAGCCACGCTTCGGGATTGATGGGTTCGCCGACGGTGCCGAGGACGCGCAGCGAGGACAAATCGTATTTCGCCGGCCATTCATCGCCGAGCCGGATGAGCGCGCGGATGGCGGTGGGTGCGGTGTAAAACGAATTCACCTTGAACTTCTCGACGATTTTCCAGAATCGTCCGGCATCGGGGAACGTCGGCACGCCCTCGAACATCAGCGTCGTGCCGCCGTTGCAGAGCGGGCCATAGACAACGTAGCTGTGGCCGGTGACCCAGCCGATGTCGGCGGTGCAGAAATAAATATCGCCCTCATGGATGTCGAAAACGTATTTGTGCGTGAGCGCGCTCCAGAGCAGATAACCGGCGGTGCTGTGGACGACGCCCTTGGGCTTGCCGGTCGAGCCGCTCGTGTAGAGGATGAAAAGATAATCCTCCGCGTTCAGTTTTTCCGCCGGACAATCCGCCGAAGCCTTCGCCATCAATTCGTGATACCACTTGTCGCGGACGGGGACGAAGTTGCACGGCTCGGCGTTGCGTTGGACCACGATGACGTGCTCGATGCTCGGCGTGTGCTTGAGCGCGGCGTCGGCGAGTTCCTTGAGCGGAACGTGCTTGCCGGCGCGCAGCGAGACGTTCGCCGTGACGAGCAGTTTGCATTCGGAATCATTGATGCGCCCCGCGAGCGAATCCGAGCTGAACCCGCCGAACACCACCGAATGAATCGCGCCGATGCGCGCGCAGCCGAGCATGGCCACGGCGGCTTCGGGAATCATCGGCATATAGATCGCCACACGGTCGCCCTTCTGGATGCCGAGCGATTTCAGGACGTTGGCGAACTTGCAGACCTCCGCGTGCAGTTCCGCGTAGGTGATGCGCTTCACGTCCTCCTCCGGCTCGCCCTGCCAGAGGATGGCGGTCTGATTGCCGCGCGTCTTGAGATGGCGGTCGAGGCAGTTCACCGTGACGTTGAGCTGGCCGTCGTCAAACCAGGTGTGTTCAATTTTCCGCGCGGCGGTGTCCCAGTTGAACTTGCGCGCGTGCTTGGGCGACTTGAACCACGCCAGCGACTGCGCCTGCTCCAGCCAGAATTTATCCGGCTCGCGGAGGGAGCGCTGATACAGCGCGTCGTATTGCGCGGCGTTGATGAGCGCGTGCCGCACGACTTCCGGCGACGGCGGGAACGTGCGGCCTTCGTGTTGCAGCGATTCGGTGGAAATGGATTGGTGTGGCGTTGTCATGGCGATTGGATGGCGCGACATTTCCGCAAAATCCGTTGCGCATGTCAATTTACTCCGAAGAATAATCCTTTCCCGCGAAATCCTGAACCCCTCCCGCGAAGTCCCGGCTCGTTCCCGTGAAATCCTAGGTCGCTCCCGCAAAATCCCAGGTGGCTCCCGCAAAGTCCTGAGCCTCTCCCGCGAAATCCTGGGTCGTTCCCGCAAAATCCCGGACGCCTCCCGCGAAGTCCTGACCTCTTCCCGCGAAATCCCAGGTCGTTCCCGCAAAGTCCTGAGTGCCTCCCGTGAAATCCCAGGTCGTTCCCGCGAAGTCCTGAATGGCTCCCGCGAAATCCTGCGCGGCATTAAAATTATCCCAAGCTCCTTTTTATGAGTTATTTGTGTGTTTTATGGCCGGTTCAGCGCCGTCGGCGCGGCATCTTTGTAGAGATTAGTGCCCACCGATGATTCCCAGCTCCGTAGGTGCGTCATATTTCGTTTTTTTCACCCGAAGATTTCGCTCCTACGGAGCTTTGCTGGTTTTATCCAGATCAACTACAAAGATGCCAGCCCGCCGGGCTTCCAACCCACATTATTCCCTAATGTTTTCCATTAAAAAGATTAGTATTTACATTCAAACGCAAATTTCATTTAACTAAACTTTATGAGCAATCATATCCCGCACTTCCCGGTTGCCATCCTGACTCACAATGGCCAACTCATCACCGCCGCTGCGGCGGCGAATCCAGCGGTCGCGACGCGTCTGCCCGCGACTTATCTCACCGACACCACCACCGCGCTCGCCAAGGTCACCACCGACCTCACCAGCCAGAAGAACGCGCACGGGGAACTCGGCAACCTCACCCCCGCCCAGCATTCCACCCTGGAAACCCTGCAACACTGGATGAACCAGGCGCGCAAGACCGCCCGGCTCGCCTTTGCCGGGCAGGACGTGAAGCTGCACCAGGAATTTCAGGTGGGCGTCAACACCCCGCACGACCTCGACTCCGTCCTGGCCCGCGCTGACATCATCATCGCCTCCCTGCAAAACGCGGCCAACCAGGCCGTGCTGCAAACGCGGGGCTGGACCGCCGCCGAGACCGCCGCCTTCGCAGGCGTCCGCGCCGGATTCACCAGCGGCGACGTGGCGCAGCAGGCCGCCAAGGGCGGGGCCAAGGTGACCACCACCACAAAGAACACCGATGCCGCCAACCTCTACGAACATCTGCTGACCATCCAGAACGCCGCCGACCTGCAATGGCCCGCCAGCGTTCCCGCCAACGCCGGCATCCGCGACCAGTTCCGGCTGAACACATTTCCGCCCGCCAGCAGCAGCGGCAACGGCACCCCGCCGCCGCCCGCACCGCCGACCACGCCAGCGAAACCATAATTGTAGCGTCACTCTATGAGTGACGATTTCGGCGGTCACAGACCGCCGCTACAAAGCGGCCTTCACAACGGAGGCCGCTTTTTTATTGGTGAAACAACTTCAACAAACCCTCTTTATACGTCTAGTCAGCAACCATTCGAGACAAACGGTGTTAAATCACGAACATGAAGAAGATTTCCCTGTTTGTTATTGCGCTGTTGTTAATTTCGGCTGCTTTAATTTTGCTGTTTTGGCAGCACGCCAGGACTTCCAGAGACAGAGAGTTTAGCCAGAACTTGGCGGGAGTTTGGTCGTGGGAGATTTCCAGCTTTCACGGAATACGCAATTTTGCAGCAGATGGCAGTTTTACAGAGCAAACGGTATTCAAAGGCACCGACACAAATCAGACGGTTGGGACATGGTATGTCAAAGATGGCAGGGTTATTGTGACTGTCACGAGTGACAGCAACAAAAAGGCGCACGTTCCTCGAACCATAAGCGAGCAGATCGTTCGCATAGATGCGCACGAATTTGTCGGCACTTTTGGCACAGTCGAAGCGGTATTGAATCGAGTCATACCCGGTGCCTAAAGAGATTTCATATCGCGCAACTTTTCCATGAGTTCGCTGTTTGATTCAAGAACATGAAATATCGCACACCGCTAATCGGACTCACATTGGTTGCATTCGTATTCGCCGGTTGTTCCAAGCACGCACCAGACACGGCTGCAATACACCCCAAAGTCTTGAATTTGGGAGTCGTCGAAGTTTCGGATGGCATACAGAGTCAGCATGATTTAGGTGGAGGCAGAGTTTGCTTTGTGACACCAACCGTCCAAAAGAACGGCAGCCTTTTGTTAGCTTTGAGGATCGAGGAGGCTGGCAAGCTGCTGGCAGCTTCAAGAGTTATCACAAAGTCAGACCGGGCTTTTGAGGTTTCGGTCGGAGATATTGGAGTTGGATTTACACCGCACATCAAGCAATGACCCATAACAAATAGACGGCCGTATTCGCGTCAATTCGCGCAATTCGTGTCGGAACTTTTACCCCTTCGCGCTGCAAAATTTATTTCCAACAATTTCTCGCGGGTGTTGACAAACGGAAATTTCTCCGCAAGGTTGCGCCTCATCAAATGGGTAAAGCACTCATCATCGCGGAAAAACCGTCCGTCGCCAGCGACATCAGCAAGGCGCTCGGCAAGTTTCAAAAGCACGACGATCACTTCGAGAACGACGAGTATGTCGTCACGTCGGCCGTCGGCCATCTGCTCACCATCGTGCCGCCGGAAGGCGTCGAGGCCGCGCGCGGCAAGTGGACGTTCAAGTGCCTGCCGGTCATCCCGCCGCACTTCGATCTCGAACCGATTGAGAAGACTGCGCCGCGCCTGCGGGCCGTCGCCAAGCTCATCAAGCGAAAGGATGTGACCTCGCTCATCAACGCCTGCGACGCCGGGCGCGAGGGGGAATTGATTTTCCGCAACATCGTCCGCTACACGCAGGCCAAGCAGCCCATCCAGCGGCTCTGGCTGCAATCCATGACGCCCGCCGCCATCCGCGAAGGCTTCGCCCAGCTCAAGAGTGATGAATCCATGCAGCCGCTCTCGGACGCCGCGATGAGCCGCAGCGAGGCCGACTGGCTCGTGGGCATCAACGGCACGCGCGCGATGACGGCGTTCAATTCCAAGCTCGGCGGCTTTTTCAAGACGACGGTGGGCCGCGTGCAGACGCCGACGCTGGCGATTCTGGTGGAGCGCGAGGCGAAGATCCGGAAGTTCGTGCCGCGCGATTTCTGGGAAGTCCTCGGGACGTTCGATTGCGCCGCCGGAAATTACACCGGCCGCTGGTTTGATGAAAAGTTTTCCAAGTCCGACGATGACGAACAACTTAGAGCCGAACGCATTTGGGACAAGGCGAAGGCGGAGGAGATTCGCACGAAATGCCTCGGCAAGCCCGGCATCGTCACCGAGGAAAGCAAGCCGACGACTTCGATGTCGCCGCTGCTCTACGATTTGACGAGTTTGCAGCGCGACGCAAACTCGCGCTTCGGTTTCAGCGCGAAAAACACCCTCGGTCTGGCGCAGGCGCTTTACGAAAAGCACAAGGTGCTGACGTATCCGAGAACGGATTCGCGCGCGTTGCCGGAAGATTATATTGGCACGGTGAAATCCACGCTCGGCATGTTGGAAGGTGTGACGGGCTATTCGGGCTTTGCCGATCAGATTTTGAAAAGCGGTTGGGTGCATCCGAACAAGCGCATTTTCAACAATGCGAAAGTCTCGGACCACTTCGCCATCATCCCGACGCAGCTTGCGCCGAAATCGTTGAGCGAGCCGGAGCAGAAACTTTACGACCTCGTCACGAAACGGTTTCTCGCCATTTTTTATCCGGCAGCGGAATTTTTGGAAACGAACCGCATCACGCGCGTCGAGGGCGAGCCGTTCAAGAGCGCGGGCAAAGTGTTGGTGTCGCCCGGCTGGCTCACGGTTTACGGCAAGCAGTCGGATTCCGACGAGACGCCGAGCCTCGCGCCGGTGAAGCCGGGCGAAACGGTCAAGACCGCCAACATCGAGGTGAAGGACAACATCACCAAACCGCCGGCGCGGTATTCGGAAGCGACGCTGCTCTCCGCGATGGAAGGCGCGGGCAAACTGATCGATGACGATGAACTGCGCGAAGCGATGAGCGAGAAAGGCCTCGGCACTCCGGCCACGCGCGCGGCGACGATTGAAGGTTTGATTTACGAGGATTACGTCCATCGCAACGGCCGCGAATTGCAGGCGACGGCGAAGGCATTTTCGCTGATGGAACTGTTGAACGGCCTCGGCATTCCTGAACTCACCAAGCCGGAACTGACCGGCGACTGGGAATTCCAGTTGAAGGAAATGCAGCGGAAAAAAGTCAGCCGCGCGCAGTTCATGGCGGGCATCGCCGACATGACGCGCAAGATCGTGGACAGCGCCAAGAAGTTTGAGCACGACACGATTCCCGGCGACTTCGGCAAGCTCAATGTGCCGTGCCCGAAGTGCGGCGGCGAGATCCATGAGAAATACAAGCAGTTCCAGTGCGAGAAGTGCGACTTCGCGTTTTGGAAAACGCTGTGCAGCCGGATGTTTGAGCCCGAGGAAGTGGAGAAAATCATCACGGACAAAGTCATCGGTCCGCTGCAAGGTTTCCGCAGCAAGCAGGGCTTTCCGTTCGCCGCCGTGCTGAAGATGACCGCCGAGCACAAGGTAGAATTTGACTTTGGCAACGGCGGCAAGGACGGTGCGGGCGCGGCCCCGATTGATTTCACCGGCAAGGAACCGCTCGGCAAATGTCCGGCGTGCGGCGCGAACGTTTATGACGGCGGGATGAATTACGTCTGCGAAAAACAGGCGGGCGCGGAGCAGACGTGCAAATTCCGCACAGGCAAAATCATTTTGCAGCAGGAGATTTCGCCGGAGCAGGTGAAGAAACTGCTCGCAGAAGGCAAAACCGATTTGCTGAAAGGTTTTGTCTCGAACAAGACGAACCGCAAGTTCGAGGCCTATCTCATCGTGAAGGACGGCAAGACGGGATTCGAGTTCAAGCCGCGCGAGAAGAAGGGCAAAACCCGGACCGGCGAACCGCCGCCGAAGATTGATTTTACCGGCAAGGCCGTCGTCGGCAAATGCCCGAAGTGCGGCGGCCAGGTGTTTGACACCGAGGCCGGCTACATTTGCGAGAACTCGCAACGCGCGGAGAAGCGCTGCACCTTCAAGCCCATCGGCAAGACGATTTTGGAGCAGCCGATTGACGCGGTGCAGGCGGCGAAAATTCTCAAGGACAAAAAGAGCGACGTGCTGGAAAAATTCATCTCCAAATCCGGCAAGCCGTTTCCGGCGTTTCTGGTGATGGACAAGAAGGG
>Ga0316217_10001771_pt1 | contig 27303 bp, 20 predicted proteins | sample 1anoAmetaG_FD_203633 | JGI IMG/M metagenome (GOLD analysis project Ga0316217, IMG submission 203633) | Freshwater microbial communities from Trout Bog Lake, Wisconsin, USA - 1anoA | ecosystem: Environmental > Aquatic > Freshwater > Lake > Hypolimnion/Profundal zone | place: USA: Wisconsin...
CGGCGTCGTAATTTCCCGCGCCGCGCCGCTGGCGGTCGTCCCAATGCGCGACGGCGTGGACCGGTTCGTATTCCTGCGCCCACGCCCCGACCTCGGCGCGGACTTCGGCGGCAATCTCCTCGAACGGCACGAGCGTTTCGCTGCAATGCTGGCAGATCAGGCCCGACTCGCGCACGTCGCGCGTGAGCAGCGGCAGGAACGGCGCGCGGCAGCACGGCGATTCCGCGTAGGCCGCCGGCGGCGTGGCCAGCCGCTTGAACCAGATCTGCCGGTCATGCGCGAGCTGCGCGCCCAGCCGGTAGGCGCCGACGAGCGGATGCGAGAGCCGCCACGCGCGGCCTTCGAGCTGGCCGAGCGTCTGCGCCAGCCAGCGCGCGAGCGTGAGGTCGTCCCAGTCCTGAAACGCCCGGGCGTATTCCTTCCAGAGCGCGTCGAGCGGCGATTCCGATTCAAATGCCATTCGCGCAGGATAATGATAATTCGCGCAAAGAAAAATGTTTTGTCGAGCGGCGTTGTGACTAAGGAAAAACTTTCCTTCCGCCCAAATTGATTTTCACAAATTGACTTTGTGCCTAGAGTGGAATGAGAACATTTTTAATTCTATTGCGTTGGATAATCGTAGTTCTTGTCCTTTGGCCGTTGATGTGTCACTGATTGCCGCCACCGCAGCAGCCGCAACGCGTTGCCGATCACGATTAAGTCCGACACGCCCATCGCCGCCGCGCAGAAAATGGGGCTGATGACGCCGCACGCCGCCAGCGGCACGCCGAGCGCGTTGTAAAAAAACGCCCAGAACAAATTCTGTTTAATGGTGCGCAGCGTCGCCCGCGCCAGGCCGAGCGCCTCCGGCACGGCCTCGATCTCCGATTTCAGCAGGATGATGTCCGCCGCCTCGCGCGCCACGTCGCTCGCGCGGCTCACGGCGATGCCGAGGTCGGCCTGCGTGAGTGCCGGCGCGTCGTTGATGCCGTCGCCCACGAACGCCACGCGCATAGTGGCACAGGCGTCTCGCCTTTGTGTTTCTGCCTTGGATCGAACAGGCGGGATATCCGTGCCACTGCCGGCTTGAAGTTTTTTTACAAACTCCGCCTTCTGCTCCGGCCGCACTTCGGCAAAAACATTTTCCGTCGCGATGCCGACCTGCTTAGCGATGCTCGCCGCTGTCAGCGCATTGTCGCCGGTGAGCAGATAAATTTTCAATCCCTGCCGCTGGAGTTGCTCGACCACTTGTTTCGCATTCGCCTTCACCGCATCGCGCACGGCGAACAGGCCGAGCAACATTTTGTCCGACGCCAACCCGACAATTGTCGCGCCTTGTTGCGACCATTCGGTGGCAAATTTTTCGCCCGCCGCCAAATCCACGCCGGAGTCCTTGAGCCAGCGAAGCGAACCGAGGCGAACAAGGCCGGTTGAGGGTTGAAGGTTGAAAGTTGGAAGTTGTGCAATAGCGCTCACGCCGGAACCGCGCACTTCTTGCCAGTCTGAAAGTTCAACCTTCTCCGCCGAAACCTTGGCGATGGCCTGGCTGATGGGATGCGTGGAGTCGCGCGCGAGTGCAGCCGCCAGACTTCTAACTTCTGACTTCTGACTTTCGACTTCTTGTTCCGCCGCCACTGCCGGTTTACCCATCGTGAGCGTGCCCGTCTTGTCAAAGATCACCGCTGTGATGTTGCCGGCCTTTTCCAGCGCCACGCCGTCGCGGATCAAAATGCCGCGCTTCGCGGCGGTGTTGGCGCTCGCCATGATGGCCGCCGGCGTAGCCAAACCCATCGCGCACGGACATGCGACGATTAAGATTCCGGCGGCGATGACAAACGCTTTTTCCGCGCCGGAATGAATCGCCCAAAAAATGCCGGCGGCCAGCGCGATGCAAATAATTATCGGCACGAAAACATTGCTGATGCAGTCGCCGAGGCGCTGGATGTCCGCGCGGCTGGTCTGCGCGCGCTGCACGGCGGCGATGATGTGGGCGAGCGCGGTGCTGTCGCCGGTGGCGGTGACGCGCAGGACGAGCCGGCCATTGACATTGACAGTGCCGGCAAAAAGTTCGCTGCCGGATTTCTTATCGGCCGGAACGGATTCGCCGGTGAGCATGGCTTCGTTCACGGCGGATTCGCCTTCCAGCACCACGCCGTCCAATGGCACGCGGTCGCCGGGACGGAGTGCGATGCGGTCGCCGATTTTTAATTCGGAAACGGGAACCTCGGTTTCAATTTCCGATTTCCGATTTCCGATTTCCGATTTCGAAAACGACAGTTTGCGAATATCGAAACCTGCCGTTGCTGGCTTCTGACTGCTCGCTTCTGGCTCCTGAATTCTTCTGGCTGTCTGCGGTGCGAGATTCAGCAATGATTTCAGTGCGCCGCTGGCCTTGTCACTGACACGCGCCTCGAGCCAGTGGCCGGCGCTGATGAGCGAAATGATGGCGGCGGCTTCCATAAAATAAACTTGGCCGTCCGCGCCTCTAAACAACGCCCAGGTGCTGTAGCCGAACGCCGTCGTCGAGCCCAGTGCGACGAGCGTGTCCATGTTCGACTGGCCCACTTTGATTTGTCGCCACGCGCCGCGATAAAATTGCGCGCCGCAGAAAACTTGCACAATGGCGGCGAGAAAAAATGACAGCCAGCGGAACCAGCCGGTCATCATTAAACCGAAAACCCATTCGCCGATCATCAGTGCGCCGGTGACGCCAAGGCCGAGGATCAAATTCCATTGCCAGCGACTCTGTTTTGAGCCGTCAGCGACGGCAGGCATTTCTTTGGCCGCGAACCCGGCCTTGGCAATCGCGGCAAGGATTTCGGAAACATTTATCGCCTCGGCGGAATTCCAGCGCACCGTGGCGCGCTTGTTTTCCAGCGAGACGGAGGCGCTGCGGACATTGCTGACGCTTTGAATGGCTTCGGTGACGTGGCGCGCGCAGTTGTTGCACGTCATGCCGGTGACGTGCAGTTCCGTGACGGCTGAGTTGGTCGGCGAATTTTCCATTGCCAGTGCTTCGAATTTTATCAGGCCGCGCGATTTTGTCGAATCGCGCCGGCGAAATTGTGCGCCGAAAACTGCGGATGGACTTGCGTTGCCAACCGTCGCTGGCAAAATGCCCGCATCGAATCGCGCCGCCCAACTTTAATTCCGCAATCAGAAGCTGCATGGGTTTTGTTCGCTCTGGCCGTGGTCTGGTTTGCGATTTTTTTTCAACTCGGAAGCCTGCCGCTGCTCCAGCCGGACGAGGGCCGGAACGCCGAGGTCGCCCGTGAAATGAAGGAATCGGGCGCGTGGCTTTCGCCGACCTACGACGGCATCGCCTATCTCGACAAGCCGGCGTTTTATTTCAAGGCCGTTGCGCTTTCGCTGGCGGCTTTTGGCAATAACGAAACGGCGGCGCGGCTGCCGTCGGCGATTTTCGGCCTGGCGACACTGGCGCTGGCGTATGGTTTTTGCCGGCGCGTTTACGGCAAGCGTTGCGCGGTCATGACGGTCATCATCATCGCGACGATGCCGCTGTATGTGGTGCTTTCGCGGACGGTGATTTTCGACATCGCGCTGGCGTTTTTTGTGGTCGCGGCAATTTTCGCCGGCTATTTAGCGGAAGAATGCGACGGGAAATCCCGGCGCAACTGGTATCTGCTCGGCGCGCTCGCGGCGGGTTTCGCGACGCTGGTGAAAGGGCCTGTGGGCTTTCTGATTCCCGGACTGGTGCTGTTTGTGTTCCATCGCATGGAAGGCCGGCGCGACGTTTGGAAACGGTTTTTTGCGCCGCTGAACCTGCTGGCATTTTTCGGCGTGACGCTGCCGTGGTTCATCGGGCTGTCGTTGCAACATCCCGATTTTCCTTATTACGGCCTCATCGAGGAATCATTTCACCGGTTCACGACCACGACCTTTCATCGCTCACAGCCGTTTTATTTTTACGCGCTGATCGTCGCCGGAATGTTTCTGCCGTGGAGCTTCATTTTGCCTGAAGCTGTCGTGACGGCGTGGAAAAATAAGAAACTCATGACTTCCGCCGACCGGCTTTGCCTTGTCTGGGCAATTGTTGTCGTAGTTTTCTTCTCGCTCTCGAAATCAAAACTGCCCGGTTACATTCTAACCGTGACAGTGGCCTGCGGGATTTTGGTCGCGCGATTCTTTCAGCAGGCCATGGCCAACCCCGACGGCAAAGCGGCGCGGACCATTTGCCGCGCGGCGATCACGCTGGCGGTTTTGTGTTTTGTGGTCGCCTCCGCGGCAATTTATCTTTCGCCGCGCATGGCATCGCTGGCCAAGCCGATGCGGCTTCCGGTTGAAGAAGCTGCGGATTTGGGGCGACATTTCCTAACGCCGATCATTTTGTTGTCCGTGGTTGGCGTGCTGGGATTGCTGGCGCGTTTCCGCCGCGATGCCGGATTGTGTTTCATTATCTTCGCCGTTTTTCCGGTGCTGCTGTTCACGCTGGACCTCGGCGCGATCCAGGTGGTTTTCAATATCAAGTCAGCCCGCCAACTGGCGCAGCAGATGCCGCTGCTGTCGCCGGAGACCGAGGTGGCTTTCTTGGAATGTTTTCCCAACGGCCTGCCGTTTTATCTCGACCGCACGGCCACGTTGTTCACCAAGGACGGCGGCGAAATCACGAGTTCAAGCAACTACATTTTGTTCCGGCTGAAGAACGATCCGAAATGGCCGACGAACTTGGTGCCGGTGGCGGAATTCGATCATTGGCTGGCCGCGCGGAGGCAGCCGGTTTATCTTTTGGCCCGCGCCAGCGAGCAGGCCCGACTGGAAGCCGTCGCGGAAATTCAGAAAACCAATATCCAGCAACTCACGCCGCAATACGTCGGCGTGCTGCTGCCGGCACCTTGATTTTGCCATGTGCGGAATTTGCGGCATCGTAAACATTTCCGGCGAACGCCAGCCGGAATCTGTCCGGCTGCGCGTCAACGCGATGCTGCAGGCGCTGTCGCATCGCGGCCCCGATGACGTCGGCCTGAACGCCTCCGAATGCGCCGTGCTGGGCGCGACGCGGCTCGCGATTCGCGGCGGCAACGACGGCCGGCAGCCGCTGATTGACGCGGCGAGCGGCGTGGTCGCGGTTTGCAACGGCGAAATTGACAATCACCAGGAGCTGCGAAAATGGCTGGCCGAACGCGGCCGTCCGGTGAAACAGGCCACCGACGTGGCGGTGATTCCGGGCCTGTATCTGGAGCTCGGGGAAGCGTTCGCGGAGAAACTCATTGGGGCGTTCGCCATTGGCATTTGGGATCCGCGCGAACGCAAGCTCACTTTGATTCGCGACCGGGCGGGGGAACGGCCGCTGTTTTTCACGCAAACGACCGACACCATCATTTTCGCGACAGAAATCGCCAGCATCGTTTCCGAAGGCAGGCTGCCGGTGAATTTCGACAAAGCCGCGTTGCAGCGCTACCTCAAATTTGGATTGTTCGCCTCGCCATCCTCGCCATTTACCGGCATCCAAAAAGTTCCGCCCGGCGGCATCGTCCAGATTGACGCGAACGGCGTCCGGCATTCGACCTACTGGCGCTGGAAAAATGTCGAGACGCCAAAACAAAAACCGTCGCTCGACGGATTTGACAAAATTTTCCGCGAAAGCGTCCGGCGTCAATCCGACGTGGACGTGGACTTCGCGGTATTTTTGAGCGGTGGCGTAGATTCGTCGCTCGTCTCGGCAGTTACGCGGTCGCTGCATCCCGACCGGCGGCTGCGGGCTTACACGTTGCGCTTCGAGGAGGAATCTTTCGACGAAGGCAATTTTGCCGAATCCGTCGCCACGTCACTTAAACTCGAACCGGTGCCGGTCTGGGTGCGGCCCAACGATTTGCCGGAAGCCTTGTCAACATTGATCAAAACCGTCGGCGAACCGCTGGCCGATCCGGCGTGGCTGCCGACGGCACTGCTCGCGCGGCGCGCGGCGCAGGATGTGCCGATGGCGCTGGTTGGCGAGGGCGCGGACGAATTGTTTGGCGGCTATCCGACTTACATCGGCGCGGGCGTCGCCGAAAAATTTGGCAATCTGCCCGCGTGGATTCGCAACGCCATCCGCTGCGTCGTCGAGTCGCTGCCGGTTAGCGAGAAAAAAATGACCGTATCCTTTTTGTTAAAACGATTCGTGCAGGGCGCGGAGCAGGGAACGAAGTGGGGCGGTCTATTTAGGCACCAATTGTGGATGTCGAACATCACGCCACCAGTGCTGGCGCGCTTGGGAATTTTGCCGCCACCAGCGGCTGGCGCAGATACCGCCGACAACGGGCTTCTTCTTGATAAAATTCAGCGCTGGGATCTGGAAAATTTTCTCGCGGAAGGGCTGCTCACGAAGGCCGACCGCGCGAGCATGACTTCCGCGCTCGAACTGCGCGCGCCGTTTCTGGACGAAGCGGTTATGGCCTTTGCTGCGGGCTTGCCAGCCGCCGACCGGGTGGAAAATTTTTCAACGAAAATTTTCCTGAAAAATTACGCGCTGCGCTATCTGCCGAAATCCATCGTGCATCGCCGCAAGCGTGGTTTGTCCGTGCCGATTGGCAAATGGCTGCGCGGCCCGCTGCGCGACTGGGCCGCCAAAAAACTGGCCAACAAGCGGCTGGAACAGATCGGCGTTCGCGTGCCGGCGACGGCGGAATTGTTTTCCGAACATTGCCAGCTTCAAGCCGACCATGCTCGGGCGCTGTGGACGTTGATCGTGTTGAGCGAATGGTTGGACTGGGCGGCGAAAGAAACTGCAGGTGGCGAAGTTTTTGGTAGTGGTATAGTTTGAAATCAGGTTGGCCTAGCGATTTGTTAGGACAGGAAAAATAGTATCACTCATGCTTCTCTAACTTCTTCTTCAAACGGTAGAAGAATCTCCAATAACCCGGCGGCAGCTTTTTCTTGTCGGCCTCGGCCCGTTGCAAAAACTCTCTGATGGCAACCAACGCGCCAACCTGTTCGATTCGTGCGAGGAAATGGTCAACATCAATTTCATCATTGAAAACTTCACAATCCTTCTTAAGGAAAGTGACAAGGCGTTCAGAAGCCGAACGTTTTGTGAAAAGGGACATGGCTTAACGTAGTAAATTGAGCCGCCGCAGCCTCAAAATCAAGGCAAGAGAATTACAATTTCCTCCAGTGTCCAAAATTATTTGAAATCCCGCTTCCATCGCTGGCGTCACATACAACGCTTACTGAAATTTCCCGTCAAAACACGGACTTGATGCTGACCTGCACCTGCATCTGGCGGTCGGTTGTGCCCTTGTAATTGCCGGAAAACGGCGGCACATCGGCGTAGTCACGCCCAACGGCGATCTTCACATAAGTCTCGTCCGTCTGGCGGTTGTGCGTCGGGTCGAGCGGAATCCAGCCGAGACCGGGGATCAGCACCTCCACCCACGCGTGCGTCGCGCTGGCCGACTCGGTCGCCAGATAACCGCTGACGTAAAGCGCGGGAATTTTCAGCGTGCGGCACAGGCTGATCATCACATGCGCAAAATCCTGGCAGACGCCGCGCCGGTCCTTCAAAACGTCGCGCGCGTGGGTGTGGACGTTGGTGGAGAATGATTCATACTTCAACTGGCCGTGGATGAAATTCATCAGCGCCAGCGCCGCCTGCCAGGTGTCCGTGATGCCGGCGGTGGTGTCCAGCGCGAGCCGCCAGACTTCCGGCGACAATTCCACGAACCGGCTCTCCTGCAAAAAATCGAACACCCGCGTTTCGCGCGCCGCCTCGCCGATGCGCGCCAGCGGCCACGGCGTTTCCGTCACGGCGAGTTGCGGCCGCGGCTTCGTCGTTACGCGCAGGTTACTTTCGACCAGCAGCGTGCTGTGCGGTTCGGTGATCTCGAAGTGATGGATCACGTTGGAATAAAAATCGTGGTGATGCCGCAGCCGCGCCGCCGGCAGGATTTTTAGCAGGAAATTGTCCACCGTCTGCCACTCGTTCGAGAACGGCTGCAGCCGCACCTCGTTGAAACTATCGCGCACTGGCGACGCGTAGGTGTAGCTCGTGCGATGGATGATCTCCCATTTCATGATTCAAATTTCCGCCACGTCCACCGACACCTTGACCTCGTGTTCGCCGCCGCCGGTGAGAATTCCGGCGACGGGACTCACATCGCCATAATCGCGGCCATAGGCGACAATGATGTGCTCCTCCGCGGGCTGGACGTTGTTGGTCGGATCAAAATCCACCCAGCCCGTGCCGGGACAAAAAATCCGGAACCACGCGTGGCTCGCGTCCGCGCCGACAAGACGCGGCTTGCCTTCCGGCGGTCGTGTGCGCAGATAGCCGCTGACATAACGCGCCGGCAAACCGAGCGAACGCAGGCACGCGATGCCGAGATGCGCAAAATCCTGGCAGACGCCGCGCCGTTTTTTCCAGACTTCCTCCAGCGGCGTCGCGACGGTCGTGGCCTTCGGGTCGAATTTGAAATCCTCGAAGATACGGCGAGTCAAGTCGCGGGCACCGGCGAGCAGCGGCGTGTCCTTGCCAAAACTCTCGCTCGCGTAATCAGCCAGCTCCCGCGACGCGCGAATTTGCGGCGAATCAAAAACAAACTGATATGGCTCGACCACCTCGGGCTGAACCGGGTCACGGAACATTTCCGCCACGGTTTCCCACGGCATGGTGGATTCGTTTTGCGCCGGGTTTTTCGGCTGCACCGTGACGCGGCTGTTGGTGATAATTTCCAACTTGGAATGAATTTCCTGTATCGCAAAAAAGCAAAGCTGATTGCCGAAATAATCCGCGCGCGCCTTGCGCAGCGCCGGCTCGGGAAAAATCTGGAGCGAAAAACTTTCGCGCGACTGCGTGGCCGTGGCGCGCGGTTCAAGCCGCGCGACGTGGTGCGACACCGACACCGGCGCGGCATATTCGTAAAGCGTGCGGTGGGTGATGTGGTAGTTCATGGCGCCTCCCCCCGGCCCGTGCGCGAGATCGCCGAATGCGCGAAGTAGCTCGCGGCGATGGCGTCGGACAACTGCGGCAGCTCGCGCAATGTCTGCCGGATGGTCATAGCCAGCGCGGAATCTTTCCAGCCGGCGGCCGGGCTGGCGAGTTCGCGCGCATCGGTGCGCTCCAGCCGCGCGGCGCACGTTTGCAAAATTTGCTTGCCCGATCCTGCCGCGCCCTCGCGCTCGCCCGGCAGCTTGTCAAAATGTTTCACCAACTGCTTGAGCTGGAACAAAACGGAGCGCGGATTTTTGTCGTCGAGCAAAACCAGGTCGAACACCGCCGGCACGGTCGGCAGCAAATTGTAGCGCGACCGGAACGTGATGCTGCTGTCCACGACCTCGAGCACGGCTTCGAGCAGGCTGGGATTTTCCGCGTCCGGCGAACGCAGCGTCGCGTCGAGCAGCGTCGAGAGATAAACTGCGCGTTCGAGGCGCAGGCCCATGTCGAGAAAACGCCACGCCTGCGCGCGGGTCATGTTTTCGCGCGCCAGGCCGTGGAACGCCGCGAGGCCGAGCAGCGTCTGGTTCAAGATGCCGACCGCCTCGCCCGCGAGCATCACCCGCTTTTGCGATGGCGTCGCGAGCCGGTCATCAATCTGGCTCAACACGCGCCACATGTCGTTCGACGTGCGGTCGCGCACCAGCATCGCGAGCCGCTGCAACTGTTCCGCCGTCTGCCGCAGGCTGCCGGGGCGCGTCAGGTCAAAAATCGCCGCGAGTAGTTCCGCCTCGAACGCCTCGGCGTTGGCCCACAATTCCGGCTTGGCGGAAATGCCCGGCAACTGTCCCTGGATTTCCAGTGTCTGCAGGAGCGGCGTCAACAGCGGCAGCGCTCCGCCGGTGCGTTCGGGATTGAACCGCAGCAGCGCGCTCCGCAGCAGGCGCGACGTGGCGTCCGCGCGTTCGGAATAACGGCCGAGCCAGAAAAAATTATCCGCGAGGCGTGACGGCAGGTTGTTGCCCGTGCGGCGCAATTCGATGGTTTGACTCGTGCCGTGAAGCAGTGTGACTTCCTCGACCGGAGTGGTCGAAGGTATCCAAGTGTCTTTGCTGCTGCTGCCGCCGCGCTGCATGGAAATAAATTTTCCGTCGCTGTCCGGCGAGATGCGCGTGAGGCCGCCGGGCATGACGCGATAACCACCGCTGCCGTCGGCCACCAGAAAAACCCGGAGGCTCACCGGCTGCGCCACGAGCGAATTTTTCTGCCACACCGGCGCGGTGGAAAGCTCCACGCGCTCCTGCGCCACGAACAGGTCGGGATCAAATTCAATGCGTCGCCGCAATTCTTCGCTCTCGGCTTCGGCAATTTTCAAATGCGTGCGGAACGCCGGTTTCACCACGAGCTTGTCGAGATTTTTGAGGACGTGTTCGCGCGCAGCTTTTTGTCCGCACCACCAGGTTGCTACCGACGGGAGTTTTAATTTTTCTCCGAGCAGGTGGTCGCACAGCCCCGGCAGAAACGACATGAATGCCGGGCTTTGCACCAGGCCGCTGCCAAGCGCGTTCGCCATCACGACGTTGCCCGCGCGCACGGCTTCGACCAGACCCGGCACGCCGAGGATGGAATCGTTGCGCAGTTCGAGCGGATCGCAAAAATCATCGTCCACGCGGCGCAGAATCACATCCACGCGTTCGAGGCCGCTCAGGGTTTTCAGGAAAACGTGGTTGTCGCGCACGGTCAAATCCTGTCCCTCGACCAACATGTAGCCGAGGTAGCGCGCGAGATACGCCTGCTCAAAATACGTCTCGTTGTGCGGACCGGGCGTGAGCATGACGACGCGGGCGCGCTCGGCCTGACGCGGCGCAAGTTGCCCGAGCGCATTTTGCGCCGCGAGAAAAAATCCGGCGAGCCGGTGAACGTGATTGTCGCGGAACGGCTCCGGCAAAATGCGCGATGTGACAAGCCGGTTCGCCAGCGCATAGCCCGCGCCGGTCGGAATCTGCGTGCGGTCGGAAACCACCCACCAGCGGCCGTCGGCCGAGCGCGAAAGATCGGCGGCGTAAAAATGCAGAAAGGTGTCACCCGGCACCCGGATGCCGTGGCACGGACGCAAAAAATCCGGCTGGCCGAAAACCAGCGCCGGCGAAAGCCATCGTGACCGGATCAAATCCTGCGCGCCGTAGCAGTCGGCGAGGATTTTGTTCAGCAATGTCGCGCGCTGAATCAAACCCGTTTCGAGTTGCTGCCATTCATCCGGCGCGATGATGAACGGCACCGGGTCGAGCTGCCACGGACGCTCCATGCCGCGCGGATCGCCATAGACGTTGTAAGTAATGCCGTGCTCGCGCACAAACCGCTGGCAGGCGTCCACGCGCCGCGACAATTCCGTTGTGCCGAATTCCTCCAGTTCGTCGAGCAGTTTTTCGTAGTGCGGAAAAATTTTGCCGTCCGCCGCGAGCAGTTCGTCAAATGCGCCCGCGCTGCGCTGGTAGCAGGACAACAGGCTTTCCGGCGCCGCCTTTTTGGCGAAGCTGGTGTCACCCGGCGCGGATTGGGATTGCGATTGTGTCATCGGCGTTTGATCGCGTCTGCCTTTATTATCGGCCGCGTCAGACATTACGCAAATCCAGTGTGAACGGAAAGTCGCCGTTCTCTACCATCGGCGGCGGCGTGAACTTGCCCTGCTGGTGGCCGTGCCGAAAAAAGCGCGCCAGCCGCCGCGATTCCGCCTCGTAGCTGTTCACCGGAAAGGTTTCCGAATTCCGTCCGCCGGGATGCGCGACATGATAGGTGCAGCCACCGAGCGAACGTTGGTTCCAAGTGTCGTAAAGATCAAAACGCAGCGGCGCGTGAACTCCGATGGTCGGTTGCAAACAAATTGGCGGCTGCCAGGCGCGATAGCGCACGCCGGCCACGCCTTCGCCGTTCGTGCCGGTCGGATGCAGCGGCACGCGATGGCCGTTGCAGGTGATGGCGAAGCGGTCGCCGACAAGGCCGCGCGCTTTGATTTGCAAACGCTCCAGCGAGCTGTCCACGTAGCGCACCGTGCCGCCACCGCCCGGTTCTTCGCCGAGGACGTGCCACGGTTCGAGCGCGGTGCGGAGTTCGATCTGCAAATCGCGTTGTTCCAGATCGCCGATGCGCGGGAAACGAAATTCAAAATGCGGCGCGAACCATTCGGCCCGGAACGGATAACCGGAGTCGCGCAGGTCATTGATGACGTCCTTGAAATCCGTCTCGCAAAAGTGCGGCAGCATCCAGCGGTCGTGAATGTCAGTGCCCCAACGCACGAGGCCGTTGTTGTATGGCTCGCGCCAAAATTTCGAGACGAGACCGCGCAGCAGCAGATGTTGCGCGAGGCTCATACGCGCGTCCGGCGGCATTTCAAACGCGCGCATCTCGACGAGGCCGAGACGACCGGTGGCGCTTTCGGGCGCGAAAAGTTTATCAATCGAAAATTCGGCGCGGTGCGTATTGCCGCTGGAATCAATCAGCAAGTTGCGAAATAACCGGTCCACGAGCCACGGCGGCGTCTGGCCGAACGTGCCGATCTGCCGATCCATTTCCTTGAACGCGACTTCGAGTTCGTAAAGCGAATCGTTCCGCGCCTCGTCCATGCGCGGCGCTTGCGACGTCGGGCCGACGAACAGGCCGCTGAACATCCAGCTCAACGACGGATGATTCTGCCAATACGCCAGCAGCGAGCGCAGCAAATCCGGCCGGCGCAGCACCGGCGAATCCTGCGGCGTCTCGCCGCCAAGAATGATGTGGTTGCCGCCGCCCGTGCCGGTGTGCCGCCCGTCGAGCATGAATTTTTCCGTGCCGAGCCGTGTCAGCCGCGCTTCCTCGTAAAGCGTTGTCGTGCGCTCGACGAGTTCGTCCCACGTCTTGCTCGGGTGCATGTTCACCTCAATCACACCGGGGTCGGGCGTGACGCCAAGCTTGTTGATTCGCGGATCGCGCGGTGGCGTTTCGCCTTCGATGACGACGGGTAAACCGGTTTCGTGCGCGGTCGTTTCGATGCCGGCGATGAGATCCAAATAATCTTCCGAGCGCTCCACCGGCGGCATGAAGACGTGCAGCCGTCCGTCGCGCGGCTCGACGCAGAGCGCGGTGCGGATGATCCACGGCGCGCTTTCGCCGGGTTGCGGGCGGCGGTTCGGATCTTCGTCCGGCCTCGGTTTTTCCTCGGGCTTGCCGAGTTTTTGCGCGCGCTGACCGGGGCCAAAGCCCGGTGGCAGCGGCGCGGCGCGGCGGCCGACGACTTGCTGGCGATATGGAAATTCCTTCGGCAGTTCCGGCAGCTCCGGCTCGGACGGATCTTGCGGACGCAGCCACGGGTATTGTTTTTCCGAAACCCACGGCACGGAATCGAGCGGCAGCCGCAGGCCCATCGCGGAATCGCCTGGGATGAGCCAGAGCGTGTCATCGTCGCGCAAAAACCACGCGCCGGACATCCAGCCCTGCTCTTGGCCAAACCACGCGCGCTTGATCGGCAGCGTGTATCCGACGACCGAGCCGAGTCCCTGCTGAAAAATCCGCGCGATGCGGTCGCGCTCCAGCTTGTCCTTAAGATTGGATTTTTCCGGCGTGACGTTGGACGGAAAACGGCGTTCTTTCCAGGTGTAATAAAACGCGTCCTCGTAGGCGGGAATCAGATGTTTCGGATCCACGCCGATAGTTTTGGCGAGCCGCGTCGCGAGTTCCTTCGCCTCCTTCGCGCCATGGCCGTAATTTTTCGATTCATCGGCGATGAGCGAATCGTCTTTCCAGATTGGCACGCCGTCCTTGCGCCAATACGCGCCGAGCGCGTAACGCGGCAGCGGTTCGCCGGGATACCATTTGCCCTGGCCGTAATGCAGCAGCGCGCCGGGCGCGAATTTATCGCGCAACCGCCGGATGAGCTGGTCGGACAAAATGCGCTTCTCGAGCGACATCGCGGTGAAATTCCATTCCGGCCCGTCGGGATCGTCCACGGAAACAAACGTCGGCTCGCCACCCATCGTGAGGCGCACGTCGCCTTTTTTTAGATCCACGTCGATCGCGTGACCGAGCTTCTCAATGTCGTTCCACTGCTCCTCGGTGTAAGGCTTGGTGACGCGCGGCGATTCATAAACGCGCTTCACGGTCATGTCGAAGGCGAACTCGGTTTCGCATTCGTCCACGCCGCCGGAAATCGGCGCGGCGCTGGAGGGGTCTGGCGTGCAGGCCAGCGGAATGTGACCTTCGCCGGCGAGCAAACCCGATGTCGGATCCAAGCCAATCCAGCCGGCGCCGGGCAGATAAACTTCCGTCCACGCGTGCAGATCCGTAAAATCTTTTTCCGCGCCGCTCGGCCCATCGAGCGATTTCACGTCCGGCTTGAGCTGGATCAAGTAGCCGCTGACAAACCGCGCGGCGAGGCCGAAGTGGCGCATGAGTTGCACGAGCAGCCAGGCCGAATCGCGGCACGAACCGCTCATCTTCGTGAGCGTTTCTTCCGGCGTCTGCACGCCGGGTTCCAGGCGGATGGTGTATTTGATGTCCTTCCAAAGACGTTGATTGATCGCGACGATGAAATCGTTCGTCGCCTTCTTTTCGCTGTCCGGCATTTCCAGCCGCTCTTGCTTGGTGCGCCGTTTGATTTCGCCGATCAAGTCGCGCCGCAGCTCGGTGAGATATTTTGTGAAGTTCGTCGTGAGCCAGCATTTGCGCTGGAACGGCGCGAGCTCGTGATTAAGCGCGGGGTCGTAGGCGAACGGAAATTTCTCTGCCTGCGGTTCGAGAAAATAATCAAACGGATTCAGCACCGACATTTCGGCAACCAGGTCCACCTCGACGCAAAATTCGCGCGTCGGCTTTTCAAAAACAATGCGCGCGGCGTAGTTGGACTGTGGATCCTGCGCCCAGTTGATGTAATGCTTCTCCGGCTTGATCTTGAGCGAGTAGCTCAAGATGCGCGTGCGCGAATGCGGCGCGGGCCGGAGCCGCACGGTCTGCGGGCCGAGCGTGACGAGCCGGTCGTATTTGTAGTGCGTCTTGTGGTGGAGCGCGACGTGAATGGACATGGTTTAGTGGCGGGTGACGAGTGACGAGTGACACAAACCAGCCTGTTGCTGCTGTTCTTCCTGCTGCACCATGATTTCGTCTTCGAGATTGTTGAAGTTTTGGAAAATGTAGGCGTTGAACAGCGCGCCACCGATGTCGTTGAGCTTGCCTTGAAGCCGGTCCAGATAACCGTGCAGGCCAGCGTCGAAAATTTCGTCAATGGTCATGAACTGCAGTTCCGCGACCAGCCGGCCCGCGAGTTTTTCGGCGTCGTTGCAGAATTTTCCCTCGGCCACGCCGGAGATTTTGCGGAGCGCCGCATTTAGCTCGCTCACGCAAAACCTCACGGAGCGCGGAAAATCCTCGTTGAGCAGAAGAAATTCGGCGACGAGCCGCGGACTGACTTCCGCTCCGTGAATACTTTTGTAGGCGTCCCACGCGCTGCACGAACGCAAAATCGCCGACCATTCGAGCGCGTCGGTTTCGCTCACGGTTTCCGGCAGACCTTTTTCCGGCAGGGTTTCGTAGCGCAGGTCGAGGATGCGCGAGGTTTTGTCGGCGCGCTCGATGTATTTGCCCGCCTGCGCGAACCACCAGCCTTCGTTCTGAATGAGTGTGGCGTAGGTCAGGCCGATGATGAGCAGCGAACTGTTTTTGATTTGCTGGAAAAATTCGCTCGGGCTTTCCCGCCACACCTGCCGTGCCGTGGGCGTGCGGACAAACCAATAGAGCCGGTTCAATTCCTCCCAGAGTTCAATCGTGATCTGGTCGCGCACCATGCGGGCGTTTTCGCGCGCCGAACAAATGGAGGAGACCAGTGAGTTCGGGTTGTCCATCTGGAAGACCAGAAATTCTGTGACGTTCTGCGCGGTGGCCTTTTTGTGCAGTGCAAAAAACTGTTCCTCATCGCCGGTGGTCTGCACGATGGGCAGCCAATGTTTGGCGAGGCGTTCCTCGTCGAGGTTACGCAGGTCGAGCAGCAGTTGTAGGTTCACGTCCACGATGCGCGCGATGTTCTCGGCGCGCTCAATGTAACGCGACATCCAGTAAAGGGAGTTGGCGACGCGGGAGAGCATTTATGATTGATGATTGATGATTGATGATTTGAAATTGGCCAAACCGCGTTCAAACCACCTGCTGTCGGCTCTTGAAATCGTAAATCGTAAATCGTAAATCATAAATTTTTCACTCGTCCCCATACAAAACCCAGGTGTCTTTGCTGCCGCCGCCCTGCGACGAATTGACGACGAGCGAGCCTTTGCGCAAGGCGACGCGCGTGAGGCCGCCGGGCACTATGACGGTTTTTTCACCGGAAATGATGTAGGGCCGCAGATCAATGTGCCGGCCTTCAAACAAGCCGTCGGTCACATGCGTCGGATGGCGCGACAGCGAAATCGTCGGCTGCGCGATGTAGTTGCGCGGCTCGGCTTCGACTTTTTTGCGGAACTCGGCGATTTCCTCTTTCGTCGCCTTCGGGCCGATCAACATGCCGTAGCCGCCGGATTCGTTCGCGGCCTTGACGACGAGTTTTTCCATGTTGTCCAAAATATATTTTTTGTCGGATTCCTCGTTGGCCAGATAAGTCGCCACATTCGGAATGATCGGCTCCTGATCAAGGTAGTATTTGATCATTTTCGGCACGAAATGATACATGACCTTGTCGTCGGCGATGCCCGTGCCGATGGAGTTCGCGAGCGAAACATTTCCCGTGCGATATGCGTGAACCAGGCCCGGCACGCCGAGCATCGAGTCGCGGCGGAAAACCGTCGGGTCCAAAAAATCGTCATCTAGCCGACGGTAAATGACGTGAACCGGCTGCAAGCCTTTCGTCGTGCGCATGAACACGCGCGAATCGCGCACCACGAGATCGCGGCCCTCGACAATTTCAATGCCCATCTGGCGCGCCAGATAAGTGTGCTCGAAGTAGGCCGAGTTGGCCGCGCCCGGCGTCAGCAGCACCACCGTCGGATCGGACACGCCGGCGGGCGCGATGTATTGCAGCATCCGCAGCAGCTCGCGCGGATAATCCTCCACCGGTCGCACCCCGACGCTCTCGAACATCTGCGGAAACGTGCGCTTCATCGCCCGCCGGTTTTCCAGGACATAACTCACGCCGCTCGGACAACGACCATTATCTTCCAGCACGAGATAATTTCCCTTGTCATCGCGGATCAGATCGGTGCCGCAAATATGGATGTAAATGTCCTTCGGCACGTTGAAATTCACGAACTCGCGCCGGAAATGTTTTCCCGACAAAACGTAAAACGGCGGGATGATGCCGTCCTTCAAAATTTTCTGTTCGTGATAGAGATCGTGCAAAAACAGGTTCAGCGCCGTGATGCGCTGCACCAGGCCGCGCTCCAGAAATTCCCATTCTTTTGCGGGGATGATGCGCGGCAGCAGGTCGAACGGGAAAATTTTCTCCGTGCCCGCCGAGTCGCCATAGACGTTGAACGTGACGCCCTGCCGCAAAAACGCCAGGTCCACCGACTGGCGCTTGTTGTTAAACTCGTCCAGCGTCAGCGCCTGGAACAGCTCGCGGAACCGGGCATAATGCGGGCGCATCTGGTCGCCCGGCGCGACCATTTCGTCGAAAAAATCTTCCGCGCGATAACCGTTGAGCAGGGACCCCGGGGGTTGTGATTTGGTCTGGTTGGTCATTTTGTGACAGAGCGTTCAAACGAAGAATCTCATCCCTTGACGGCCGAAACCAGTCAAATGCACGCTGTATTTGATACAGGGCAGACGCGGTTGCCTGTGTTTGACTGAAAGATCGGCACTTTGCATAAACCCCGTTTAGCAGCCGGCTTGCCAATCTCGGCTAGCGGTTCAAAGGATGGATTGGCGAGAGCTGTTACTTTGGCTTGATAAAGCATTTTGACAGGAGCAGAGTCGAAGCCATGAAGGCAAGCGCTTCCAATCAGAAGACTGCCGCTCTGACGCGGGTGGACGTTTTGGTGGTTATTTCAATTACTGCTGTTTTGATTCTGATTTTTTTGGAAAAAACCGAATCAGATATGCGCACCGGCAGGCTTTACGCTGCAAACATCAATTGTATCAATAATTTGAAACAAATCGGACTCGCTTTCAGAGTTTGGGAAGGAAATCACGGCGACAAATTCCCGATGGAAATCTCTGTGACAAATGGTGGCACAATGGAATTGGCAAATGGGGAAAACGCTTGGATAAATTTCTCCGTCATGTCCAGAGAATTGAGCGCGCCAAAGATTTTAATTTGTCCGGCAGACGCAGGCAAAATCTCAGCAACCAATTTTACAAACGATTTCGATAACAGCAAAATCAGCTACTTCGTCGGCTTGAATGCCGTCGAAAATAATCCGCAAACGCTTCTTTCGGGTGATGACAATTTTGCCATCGGCGGTGTTCCAATAAAATCGGGCTTGCTGGAAATTTCAACAAATATGCCGATTACTTGGACTGCTGCGCGTCACCGGTCAAATGGTAGGATTCTTTTTTCAGATGGCTCGGTCTTGATGTCGTATCCTCATCGCGATTGTTTGACTGATTTAATTCGTCAAACCGGCCTCGCTACCAACCGGCTTGCGATTCCGTAATCGGTATTTCATCTATGGCTGAAAACTTTCCGCTTTTGCCCGCGCTTCGTAAAAACTAAACTGCCGTCATGAATTTGCCCGCATTTCCGATTGCCCGTCCGCGCCGGTTGCGGACTTCGCCCGCGTTGCGCCGACTCGTGGCGGAAACGGCGTTGAATGTTTCACAGCTCGTGCTGCCGCTGTTCGCGCGCTCCGGCAAAAAATTGCGCCGGCCCGTGGACGCGATGCCCGGCGTGTTTCAATTGTCGCCGGACGAAATTTTGCGCGAGGCAGCGACGGCGCACGCGCTCGGCATTCCGGCGGTTTTGCTCTTCGGCATTCCCGATAAAAAAGACGCCAAGGCCAGTGGTGCTTACGCGAAGAATGGCATCGTGCAGCAAACGGTGCGGCTGTTGAAAAAAGAATTGCCGTCGCTGCTCGTCATCACCGACGTGTGCCTGTGTGAATACATGAGCCACGGCCATTGCGGCATCGTCCACGGCGGAAAAATTTTAAACGACCAGTCGCTGAAGCTGCTCGCGCAAACCGCCGCCAGCCACGCGGCGGCGGGCGCAGACATCGTCGCGCCGAGCGATATGATGGACGGTCGCGTGCGTGCCATCCGCGCGGAGCTGGACAAGGATGGATTTCTCGACACGCCCATAATGAGCTACGCGGCGAAGTTCGCGTCGGCTTTTTATGGTCCGTTCCGCGAGGTGGCCGAGTCCGCGCCGAGCTTTGGCGACCGGCGCAGCTACCAGATGGACGCAGCGAACGCGAACGAGGCGTTGCGCGAAGTGGCATTGGATATTCAGGAAGGCGCGGACATCGTCATGGTGAAACCGGGCATTGCCTATCTGGATATCATTCATCGCGTGAAAACGGAATTCGGCCTGCCCACCGCCGCCTACGCCGTGAGCGGCGAACACGCGATGATCAAGGCCGCCGCCGCGAACGGCTGGATTGACGAGCGTGGCGTGACACTCGAAAGCCTGCTGGCCATGCGCCGGGCCGGCGCGGATATTTTAATCACCTACGCGGCGATGGACGTGGCGCGGTGGGTGAAACAATCGTAATTCTGATCGTCATCGTAATCTTAATCCGTTTCGTGGAGAGTGGCGGGATTACGATTAAGACCAAAGATCAGGATTACGAGCGGCGGTGTCGTGCTTTTCCGTTTGCCATGCACCTTCCGACAGGCTAGGCTGCGCGTTCATTTTTCACTATGATTGGAACAATTCGCAAACATTCTAAATGGCTCTGGGTGGTGATCATCACCCTGACGGTCATCTCGTTCATATACTGGGGCGCGGCTCCGGCCCAGCGCGGCGGCGGCGGACGCGGCGGCGATTTTGGTTCCATCAACGGGAAAAAAATCACGCAGCAGCAATATTTGGACGCGTTCCATGAATTCCAAATATTTTATCTGTTCAACTACGGCACCTGGCCGGACAAGAAAAGCAACCTGTCCCAATCCGACATGGAGCGCGAAACCTATGTCCGCCTGCTGCTCATTCAAAAAGCCTCCGACCTGGGCATCCATGTCGGCGTGGACACGGCGGCGGATGTAGCGAACCAGCGGCTGCGGTCGCTCGGGCGCAACGGCCAGATCGTGTCGGTGACTGATTTTGCAAAACAGGTTTTGCAGTCGGAAGGGCTGACCGTGACCGACTTCGAAAATTTTTGCCGCCATGACGCTGCCATTCGGCAGCTCGTTGAGTCCATCGGTTCGTCCGGCGCACTCATCACCCCGCAGGAAGCCGCCGCTTCTTACCAGCGCGAACATCAGGAGTTGTCGTCGCAGGCCGTCTTCTTGTCCGCCCGGAGCTATCTCCCGTCCGTCACGGTGACGCCGTCGGCCGTCGGACAGTTCTACACCAATTACCTCGCGGAATACCGCCTGCCGGACCGCGTGCAGGTGAATTATGTCGCGTTTGAAGTGACGAATTTCCTGGCGCAATCCCAGGCGGAATTGGCAAAGACCAATTTCAACGAGCAGATTGATGCGGTGTATCTGCAGTATGGCGCGCAGGCGTTTCCCGACGCCAAAACGCCCGCCGCCGCCAAGGCCAAAATCCGCGACATGATGATTCGCCAGCGTGCGCTGGTGGACGCGCGCGCATTGGCCAACGACTTCGCCAGCACCGTCTTCAACCTCTCGCCCGCGAGCGCGGAAAATCTCACGACCGTCGCGAAGCAAAAAGGCTACACGGTCCGGACAACCGCGCCGTTCAGCGCCGAGACCGGTCCGCAGGAATTCACCGCGCCGGAAGGTTTCGCCAAGATCGCGTTCGGCCTGACGCCGGATGAACCGTTTGTGAATCCGATCGTCAGCACCAACGCCGTCTATGTCATTGCGCTCGCCAAGCAGTTGCCGAGCGAAATCCCGTCGTTCGCGAACATCCAGGCCCAAGTGACGCAGGATTACCAGATGCAGCAGGCCACCGTGCTCGCTCGCGAAGCCGGCACGAACGCTTACATTCGGCTCACGGTCGCGCTGGCAGGCGGAAAAAGTTTTGCCGCCGCCTGCGCCGCCGCCGGACTGCAACCGCAGTCGCTCCCGCCGTTCTCCATCAGCACGCGCGAGCTGCCGGCGCTGGCCGGGCGCGCTGAATTGAACCAGGTGAAGCAGGCGGCCTTCACCACGGCGGCCGGCCACATCAGCAATTTTGTGGAAACCGACGACGGGGGATTCATCCTGTTCGTCCAGTCGCAGTTGCCCGTGGACCAGTCGGTGATGAACGCCGAACTGCCGCAGTTCGTTGAAACGCTCCGCCGCTCGCGCGAAAACGAGGCGTTTCAGACCTGGCTGAACGTCGAGGCCAACCGCACCTTGGGCAACATGCCGTTTGCGCGGCGGCAGGCGGCCGGAAGCCAGTAAGCCGCCGTGACTGCGGCCATCAAACTCTCGTCGCCCGCCACGCGCGAGTTCTGGGAAATCCCCGTCCTGTTCGAGGACGAACACCTGCTCGCGCTCGACAAGCCCGCGCGCCTGCTCACGTCACCTGATCCCGACAATCTGGGACGTCCGAGCCTGATGAAGCTGCTGCACACCGCCATTGCGGACAAAAAACCGTGGGCGGCGGAACGCGGCCTCGAATATCTCAACAGCGCGAACCAGCCTGACTTTGACGCCGGCGGCGTGATTCTCCTCGCTAAAACCAAGCCGGCGTTCGTCGCGCTTGCCAACTTGGTCAGCTCGGAAAAAGTGCGGATTAAATATGTCGCGCTCGTCCATGGTGAACCGCTGGAAAACCAGTTTGAAGTGAACGCCAAGCTGTCGCCGCATCCGGTCAAACCCGGCGTGATGCGCGTGGATCCGCAGGACGGCAAGCAGGCGACGACGCGGTTTGAAGTGCTGGAATATTTTCCCCGCCACGGCTACGCGCTGCTGAAATGCGAGCCGCTGCTGGAGCGCGAGCATCAGGTGCGCGTCCACGCCAGCCACGTCGGCTTGAAAATCGTCGGCGACGAGCAATACGGCGGCAAGCCGCTCTGGCTGTCGCGGCTGAAGAAGGATTACCGGCTCAAGCCCGGCCGCGAGGAACGCCCGCTGCTCGGACGCGCCGCGCTGCACATCGAGGAATTGACCTTGCCGCATCCGTTCACGAACGAAGCCGTGACCATCAAAAGCGAATGGCCGAAGGATTTGAAAGTCGCGCTGAAGTATCTGCGGCTTTACGCAAACTAATTTTTAAACAGAATTTACAGAATTTTTCAGAATTAAAAACCAGTCGGTTCTAATTTTGTTGATTCTGTAAATTCTGTCGAAAAAATCTTGGCGTCTTGACGGTTAACTGACGGTCCAGTTCAAAATCGCCTTCTGCACATGCAGCCGGTTTTCCGCCTGCGTGAAAATCGTATCGGCGTTCGCCTCGAAGGTTTCCGCGTCAATCTCCTTGCCGCGATACGCCGGCAGGCAGTGCATCACCAGCGCGCCGGGTTTGGCAAGCTTCACCAGCTTCTCATTGATCTGATAGCCGGCAAAAGTTTTGATGCGCTCAGCGGTTTCCGCTTCCTTGCCCATCGAAACCCAGACATCGGTGTAAAGCAGATCCGCGCCGGTCGCAGCAGCTTTCAAATCTTCGGTGACGATGATTTTTCCGCCGGCGCGCTTCAGGATTTCCGCCGACGGCTGGAATGCCTTCGGAGCGGCGATACACAGTTCAAAGCCCAGTTTCGCCGCCGCAAAAATCCACGACACCGGCATGTTGCACGCGCCGTCGCCGATGAACGTGACGACTTTGCCGGCAATCGGCCCGCGCTTTTCTTCAAACGTAAAAATGTCCGTCAGCACCTGGCACGGATGCTCGTCATCCGTCAGCGCATTGATGGTCGGGATGCCGGAAAACGCCGCGAACTCCTCCACGTCGCTCTGCGCGAACGTGCGGATGACCGCGCCGTGGATCATCCGGCCCAGCACGCGCGCGGTGTCCTTGATCGGCTCGCCGCGGCCAAGCTGGATGTCATTTGTGTTGAGAAACATCACGCCCGCGCCAAGTTCGCGCAGGCCGGTCTCGAACGAAACCCGCGTGCGCGTGGACGACTTGGAAAAAATCAGCGCCCACGTCTGGCCGGCGAGCGGCTGCGTGGAATGTTCGCCCCGTTCCTTTTTGAAAACCACCGCGTCGCGCAGGATTTTTTCAAAGTCCGCGCGCGGCAGTTTTTCCAATGACAACAGATGATTCATGTTTCAACAATTTTGGGAGATTTCCAACCAAAGAAAATTTTATACCGCAAAGAAAACGCGCCGTCACTTCTTTTTCTTCGCCCCGTCGGCCGCGCGCCAGAGATACCACGCCGCCGTGGTGCCGTGCGGCCGCCAGCGTTCGCCGAATTTCAGCAGGGCTTTCGGCTTCGGCATTTCCCGTTTTTTGTAGGCAATGCGAAATCCACTGCGCACGCCAAAGTCGTCCACGGGCAGAACGTCCTTCCGGCCAAGCTGGAAAATCAAAAGCTTCTCCACCGTCCAGCGTCCGACGCCGCGCGCTTCGGTGAGGTGTTCGATGATTTCCTCGTCGCCCAGTTTTTCAATCTGCCGCGACGACGGAATCGTGCCGTCCAAGGTTTTTGCCGCGATGTCGCGGATGGCCGCGATTTTGGCGAAGGAGAAGCCGCAAGCGCGGAGTTGTTCGTCCGTCACCTTCGCCACATCTTCCGGTTTTGGAAACCGGCGTTTGGGAAACAGCTTTTTAAACCGCCCAAGGATGTTTCCCGCCGCCGTGGCGTGAAGCTGTTGGTGCGCCACCGCCAGCACGAGCGATTGAAACGGCGAGCGCCACGGCTCATGCTCCAGTTTGCACGGGCCGATTTCACGGATGAGCCGTCGCATCACGGGATCAACGGCAGAAAGATGTTTGAGTGCAATGGTGGTCATGCGTTGAATGGATCTGGAGATTGCTACGCGCCTCCGGCTGGTGGAGAATCCAGCCGGGCTTTTACCTGATCTAGAATCTTTTTGCATTCCGAGCGGTAGGAAACGGTAAGCGGTTTTTCCTCTTCCATGCTGGCTTCATTCCGGTCAACGACTGCAAAAGCATCGCAAGCGAGCGTGAACTGGCTTTCACCGGACGAAGTGATGTTGATTTTCACCCTGATCCAAACCGGATTCGACGACCATCCGCCGTAAGCCAGCTTGTCCCAAACAGTGCCTTGTTTCTCATAAGCCGTGGGGTTGATCTGCTGGTATTCGTCCGCCAAAAAAACTTTGGCCGCGGCCTGTAGGATTTCCGCTTCCGTGCGGGCGGAAATGGTCACGGAGGCCATTTCGCCGGAACCAGCCTGGTCGGTGGTCCGGCAACCGGTCAGGCAGGCAACCACGACCAGCAGCGTCCAGCCTGACCACCGGCAAATGTTTTGCTTCGGAAAATTTGTCATGCCGGTTTACGCCAGCGATTTGACCAGCTCCTCGATTTTGGCGATACCCTCGGCGGCTTCCTGCGGCTTCAAGTTCAGCGGCGGCAGCAGCCGGATGACGTGTGTGCCGGCGGGAATGGTCATCACGCCCGCTGCGTGCAGCCGGTTCACGAATTGAATCGCCGCCGGCTTGTCGCTCGCGGCAAACGCGGGAATTTTTTCCGCCAGTTCCAAACCGAGCATGAAGCCAAGGCCACGCGCATTGACGACGACGCCTGGATAGGTTTTCACGAGCTGTTCCAATTCAGCCTGCATCCACGCACCGAGCTTGCGCGCGTGTTCGTCCAGCTTTTCGCGTTCGACGACTTCAAAAATTTTCAACGCGACGGCGCAAGCGAGCGGCGTGCCGCCAAACGTCGAGGCGTGCGTGCCCGGCCCGAGCAAATCCTGATACGGTGAGCGCACCCAAAACGCGCCGATGGGAAATCCGCCGCCGAGCGACTTGGCCATCGAAAGGCCGTCGGGCAGAAATGTTTCACCGCCGGAAACACCTTCGAGAATCCGCTGGAAGCTCTGGAACTTGCCCGTCCGAAAATAACCGCACTGGACGCCGTCCATGAGCAGCAGCAGTTTTTTCTCGTCGCACAACGCCCGCAGGCCGAGCAGATATTCCGGCGTGGCCGGCGTGACGCCGCCTTCACCCTGCACGCCTTCGATCATGATGGCGACCGTCGCGGGCGAAATCGAAGCGCGCGCGGCAGCCAGATCGTTGAACGGAATATGCCGGAAACCGGGCATCATTGGCTCGAAACCTTTTTTGACTTTTTCCTGGCCGGTGGCGGCGATGCCGGCCAGCGTGCGGCCGTGAAAGGAATTGGTCGCCGTCAAAATTTCAAATCGGCCTTCGTCGTGGCCGAATTTCCTCGCGAGTTTGAACAGGCCTTCGTTCGCCTCGGCGCCGCTGTTGCTGAAGAAAACTTTGCCCGCGCCGATGCGCTTCACAATTTCCGCCGCGAGCCGGCCCTGCGGTTCGGTGAAATAAAGATTCGAAACGTGGATCAATTTTTTCGACTGCTCACCGAGCGCCTCGGTGATGGCTGGGTGCGCGTGGCCGAGACAGCACACGGCGATGCCGCTACCGAGATCGAGATAACGCTTGCCGGTGACGTCGAACAAATAGCTGCCCGCGCCATGGCTTAAGACGATTTCAAAACGTCCATAGCTGGGCACGACGCTTTTCGCGAACAGCTCGCGGATGGATTCGTAGTCATTCCGCACAATCGGCGGCGGTGTTGGGACAATTTCTTTCATTTCGGATTGGCGATTGCGGATTGCGGATTGTTTTTCACGCGTGCGGTTTTAACCGATGCCACGACAATGGCAAGAATTTCTTCACCCTCTTTCGTCAAATTGGCAACCAATGCTGGTTTTATTTGGCCGGTTTCGACCAGCATTTCGAGCCAGTAAAGCGATTCATCGCACTCTTCCTCAACGATGCCGAGTTTGGCGATGAAGTCAGGCCGAGATTTGGCGCGACAGACGGCGCGGTAATTCGCGCCGACAGAAGTTCCGCACCGCAGGAGTTGGCGACCGATAATCGAAGCGGTTTGATTGTGCGGCAAAGCTTCGACCAATTTCACAATCCGAATTCCGAATTGCTTGGTTCGCCGCTTGAGTTCTTCCGCATTCACGTGCGCCAGTATTTTGTTAATCCGCAATCCGCAATCGCCAATCCGAAATTACAACACTACTTCCGTGCCCACGCCTTTGTCGGTGAAAATTTCCAGCATCACCGCGTGCGGCACGCGGCCATCCACGAAGGAAACTTTTTCCACGCCGGATTTGATGGCGGCGACGGCGCTGTCCACTTTCGGAATCATGCCCTTGTCCACGATGCCGGCGGCCTTGAGCGCGGGCACTTCGCCGGTCTGCAAGTGCGCGATGACGGTGGAAACATCCTTCGGGTCGCGCATCAAGCCGGGCACGTCGGACATGAAGACAAGCCGCTTGGCGTTGAGCGCGATGGCGCACATGGCGGCGGCGACGTCGGCGTTGCAATTGTAAATCTTGCCATCCTCGCCGCGCGCGGTCGGGCTGATGACCGGCGTGAAACCGCACCACATGCTTTCCTTGAGCGGCTGGACGTTGACTTCGATGACTTCGCCGACGTAGCCGATGTCAATTTTCCGGCCGGGATGTTCCTTGTCGTCGAGGTAAAGTTTTTTGCATTTGAAAATGTCCGGGCCGGCGAAACCGACGGCCTGGCCGCCGAGCGCGTTGATGGCCTTGACAACTTCGGGATTGATCTCGCGCGACAAAACGTCATCTACGATCTGTGCCGTGGCCTCGTCCGTGACGCGCTGACCCTGGATGAAATTGGCCTTCAGCCCGGCCTTTTCCATGGCGCGGGTGATGGCCTTGCCGCCGCCGTGGACGACGACCGGGTTTATTTCCACCGCTTCAAGAAACACGATGTCACGCGCGACGCTGGTGCGGACGGCTTCGTCCGGCGAGTCCATGAAGCTGCCGCCATATTTCACGACGAAGGTCTCGCCGCTAAATTTCTGGATGTAAGGCAACGCTTCCAGCAGCGTCGCGGCTTTGGAGATCAAATCTTGCACACAGGCTTTTTAGCAGTTGTTCGCTCTTAACGAAAGCTGGTTTTGTTCCGTTGTCAATCCCTCCATTTAGGGATGATGGCCGCATTGAAAAAAATTGTCTTGTAGCCAGCCCGTCGCATAATGCGTCAAACGCTCTCAACTATGAAAGCTCCAAAACTTCGTCCAGTCGTCTCTCTGCTTGCAAGTTTCGTTCTCATCGCCACGTTTGCCGCCTCGGCCGCGCCGAAGAAAATTTTGTTCTTCACCAAGTCCAGCGGCTACGAGCATTCCGTCATCTCCTGGAAGAATGGCCAGCCCAGTTTTGCCGAAAAAATCCTGCTCGACCTCGGCGAAAAAAACGGCTGGGAGTTCACCTTCTCCAAGGACGGCTCGAAATTCAGCCCGGAATATC
>Ga0316217_10001772_pt1 | contig 27300 bp, 26 predicted proteins | sample 1anoAmetaG_FD_203633 | JGI IMG/M metagenome (GOLD analysis project Ga0316217, IMG submission 203633) | Freshwater microbial communities from Trout Bog Lake, Wisconsin, USA - 1anoA | ecosystem: Environmental > Aquatic > Freshwater > Lake > Hypolimnion/Profundal zone | place: USA: Wisconsin...
CACCGCCGCACGTCTGGGGGGCCTTGCACGTCCCGCACTGGAGCTCGTGGCCGCAGCCGTCGCCGGTCGGACCGCAGTTGAAGCCGAGCTGGGCGCACGTCTTCGGGACGCAGACGGGCGCGCACACCCCCGGCTTTCCGCCGGCACCGCAGGCCTGTCCCGCCGCGCACGAGCCGCAGTCGAGCTTGTTGCCGCAGCCGTCGCCGGCGGGACCGCAGGTGATCCCCTGGCCCTGGCAGGTCAGCGCCTGGCAGGTCGGCCCCGAGTCGAGCGAGCCGCACTTGCCGTTGATGCCGCCGCCGCCGCAGGTGAGCGGGGCGCGGCACCCGCCGCAGTCGAGCTGGTTGCCGCAGCCATCGCCGGCCGGACCGCACTCGATGTGCTGCGAGACGCAGGTCTCGGGGGTGCAGCCGGTCCCGCCGCACTGGCTCGGAGTGCCCCCTCCTCCGCAGGTTGCGGGGGGCGTGCAGCCGCCGCACTGGATCACGTTGCCGCACCCGTCGCCGGCCGGACCGCAGCCGATGCCGAGCTGCGCGCAGGTCTTGGGCGTACACGTCGACACGGGCGGAGAGCTCGAGGGGCAGGACGCGAGGTCCCAGATCAGGTACTCGAGCGCCTTCTCCTGGGCGCTCATCGGGGCGCTGGTGCACTCGGTCGGGAAGGCGTCCGCCTCATCGTCGCTCCCGCCGCCGGCGATCACGCTGACGTGGAAGTCGCTGTAGATGACCTTTCCGCACTGCGTGGGGGGGGGCGTCGCCGTCGAATACGGAGTGTTGAAGGTGTAGACCGCCGGAAAGCTGGTCGGCTCGCCGGAGATCGCAGTCGTCGCGTTGGTCACGCTGGCCCAGAGCTGCGAGCCGGCGCCGACCGCGCTGAAGTTGTTCCGCTCCTGGATGATCGGGAAGGTGCCGGTGGTGGCGCCGTTCCAGGCAAGCGCGTTCATCCACTTGTAGAAGGTCGCGACGTCCGGGACGGTGCTCGTCGAGGGGATGACGGCGGTGCCGTTGTCGTACTCCAGATCCTCCGGGTGGCCGGCAGCGGAGGTGAGCGGATCGCCAGTCCACGTCGCGGTCTTGTTGAACGGGGTGGCGGTCGGGAGGTAGAGCCAGGAGTAGCTGAGGTGGGTGCCGAAGATGCGGCCGCCCGCGTTGGCGTACGAGACGACGTTCTGCTGCTGGTTGGCGGTCTTGACGTTATCGGTCCCGCCGATCGACAGGCTGAGGATCGGGTCGGCCCCCCAGCACGGGAAGAGGACCTGGTCGTACTTCTCGAGGACCGACGTGGCGTTCGGCGAGTCCGGGACGAGCGCGGTCTCCGCGGGGGACGACGGGGAGACGAAGGACCCGTTCCCCTGGTAGATCTGGACGCGGCCGCCGCCGGACGGGTTGGTGAACTCGGCCTGGTCGACGCCCATCTTGAGGAGCACGCACTCCATCGGGTCGATCTGCCCGGTGGAGATCGCCGTCAGCGGGATGTCGCCCTCGCTGTGGTTGCGAGGCATGCGGATCTGCCCGGCGGCGTTCGTGGTGCACGCGTTGACGTGGAACCCTGGGTTCAGCGCGTTGCCGAGCCCGAAGATGCGCCGCCACCGCCCTAGCTGGATAACGAGGGGGATCGTGCCGCTCGCGGGGACGGGGACGTTCGTCAGCGTGAAGTTCCCCTGGTAATCGGTCGTCGCCTGGACGAGCGGGCTACCGGTCACCTCCGCTCCGCACGCGTTGCACTCGACCCCCTGGGTGAACGCAGAGGGGGTGCCGTTGGGGACGTAGACGATGACGTTCGGGATGGGGTCGGCGCTCTGACCCGCGGGGATGTACGTCGAGAGCGTTCCCGCGACGACCTTCCCGGTGAGCGTCGTCGTGCCGCCTCCGTCGCACAGCACCTGAGAGGGGCAGAGGTTCGTGCACGACGGCGGAGTCGCGCAGACTCCGGGCTTGGTGCCGACACCGCACTCCTGCGACCCTGTACAGGTCCCGCACGACGCGATGAGGCCGCCGCAACCGTCGCCGGCCGGGCCACAGTTGTAGCCAAGCTGCGTGCAGGTCTTCGGGACGCATGCGGGCGGGGCGCCGCACACGCCGCTGGTGCCGCCGCCGCCGCAGGTCTGGCCAGACGTCGTGCAGCTCCCGCAGGTCAACAGGTTGCCGCACCCGTCGCCCGCCGGGCCGCAGGAGATCGCCTGGCTGGCACAGGTCTCGGGGACGCACGGCCCACCGTCCAGGCCGCCGTCGGGGTGCGGCGCGCCGTTCGACCCGCAGACGCCCGGGAGCCCGCCGCCTCCACAGATCGCGGGGGCCGTACACTTGCCACCATTGGCGCCGCAGGTGAGCAGACCGCCGCATCCGTCACCGGCCGGGCCGCAGTTGAAGCCGAGGTCGGCGCAGGTCTTGGGCTTGCACGGTCCGGCGCCGCCGCAGACGCTGAACTTCCCGCCGCCGCCGCACGTCTCGGGGGCGGTGCAGGTCCCGCAGTTGATCGTCCCGCCGCACCCGTCACCCGTCTGGCCGCACGTGTAGCCAAGCTTGGCGCAGGTGAGGTGGTTGCAGGAGCCGAGCCCCGCCTCCCCGAAGTTGAGCTGGCTCGCGTCGAGGAGCGTCGCGTCGCCCGGGCCGGCGTCCGCCCCCGTGAACCCGCTCCCGGTGCCTGAGCCCCCGCACGCCGACACGACGAGCGCGCCGCCGAGCAACGTCCCGAATACGAATGCCCAAGCCTTCATTGCGTTGCCTCTCGGTCGGGGCTCGGGCCGTGCGAGGCAACCAGGAGACCGAATCTGGTGTGCGCTCGATCCACGTCCGTCATTCGCCCAGTCTCGCGTTCTACGACATTTGGCTCCGGAGCGCGACCCACGAGGCGTCGGCTTCGCGACCGGCCCCCGGAACGGAGCCCAGCTCGAAGGGCGAAAGCTCGGCCATCTCTCTCCCATCGACTAAGCTTGCGGCGTGACGAACAGCGTCGTCTGGGCGGGGCGGTACGCCGTCTTCGACGAGATCGCCTCGGGGGGCATGGCGAGCGTGTTCCTGGCGTGCCGGCTCGGCCCCGGAGACACCCCGCGCGTCGTCGCGGTGAAGAAGCTCTTCGAGCAGTTCGCGAAGCAGCCGGAGTTCGTCACGATGTTCCTCGACGAGGCGCACCTCGCGACGCGCATCCGTCACCCGAACGTCGTCGCCACGTACGAGTTCCTCCGCGTGCCAGACAGCCTGGCGATCGTGATGGAGTTCGTGCTCGGCACGTCGCTGGAGGTTCTGTCGCGGATCGGTCGAGATCGTGCACAGGTCGCCCCGCTGGGGGTCACAGCGGCCATCCTTCGCGACGCGCTCGCGGGGCTCCACGCCGCCCACGAGGGACAGAGCGACAGCGGCGCGGCGCTCGGCCTCGTCCACCGGGACGTCTCTCCGCACAACATTCTGGTCGGAAAGGACGGCGCAGCTCGCGTCATCGACTTCGGCATCGCGAAGGCCGCGGGGCGCCTCCAGGTGACCGAGGCGGGGATCATGAAGGGGAAGTTCGCGTACATGGCACCGGAGCAGATCCGGGCGGGGCAGGTTGATCGCCGGACGGACGTCTACGCCGCCGGGGTCGTGCTCTGGGAGGCGCTCACCGGCCAGTCGCTCTTCGAGGGGCCCTCCGAGGCGGAGAACTTCGGGAAGCGCGCCGAGGGGACGGCGTTCGTGCCGAGCCCCACGTCGATCAACCGGGCGCTCCCTCCGGCCCTCGACGACGTGCTGCGCCGGGCGCTCGCGTTCGAGCCGGGCGACCGGTTCGCCACGGCGCGGGACATGGCCGAGGCCCTCACGAGCGCGGTCGAGCCTGCCCCTCCGGCGGACGTGACCACCTGGGTCGAGGAGCTCGCCGGGAGCCGGCTGCGGGAGCTCGAGGCGAAGCGGACGGGGGTGGAGGTCGCCTACGCCTCCGGGGCGCTCGCGGGCCATGCGCCGCCGAGCGCGGTATCGCGGCCTCACGAGAACCCGGCGGCCGCGCCTTCCACTCCAGAGCCCCCGGATCTCGTGCTGCCGGGGACCGCAAACGTCGTTCCGCTCGACCTGGACCTCGCCGACGCGATGATCGGGCCCGGGCCGTCCCGCCCGCTGCTTGCGCGAAGCCGGAGGGCGGCGGCGGACGGGCCGGGCGCACGGCGGCCCCGTCGGGCCAACCGAGCTAGCCCCGCGCTCCTCGGCGTGTTCGTCCTGGCCGCGGTCGCCGCGGTCGCCGCGCTCAGGGTTCTCCCTCCGAGGGTCCGCACGAGAGTCATCGCGGCAGCGGCCGAGCGTGGCTATGACATGGCCGTCGACAGGGTCGAGCTGCGCAGGAGCGGGCTCACGCTCGTCGACGCGACCATCTCGCCCGCCGGGGTCGCCGACCTGACGCTGAAAGCGCCCGCGGTGGCGGTGCTGCTCGACTGGCGAGCCCAGGTCCGGGGGGTCGCGATCCTGGGGTTCGATCTCTCCGTCCGTGGGGACGTGAAGGCCGTCGGGGGACGCCTGTCACGGTGGCGCGCGGAACACCACGAACCAACCCCCTTCGAGGCCAGCGCGGGTCACCTCCTCTGGTCGGACGCCGTCCTCCCAGGCGTGCCGGCCGAAGGGCTCGACGTGTCGATCTCGGCGGGACCGGGGGGCGACGGGGCGCTGCGACTGGACGTCCCGAGCCTGAGCGTCGTGCTCCCCGGCGGCGCGCTCGGCCCGTGGCGCGCGCGGCTCGACGCCGCGGCAGACGAGACGCGAGTCGCCCTGACCCTCGATCGCTCCAGGCCCGAGGGTCCCCCCAACCTCGACTTCGTGACGCGGGCGGGTCGCGGCGGCTCGCTGTCGGCGACGATCCCGCGGACGAAGACCTCGCTCATCGGCGTCCCGGCGGAGCTCCTGCACGCGGGGCTCGATCCCGAGGTCGACCTCGCGCTCGAAGCGCGCTCGATGGGGGCAGGCACCCCGCTCTCGGCCCATGCGCGGCTCGGCCTCTTCGCGACGGCGGCGCCCGGCTTGACCGGCGGCTCAGAGGCCGTCGACCTGCTGGTCGAGGCGAACATCCTCGGCGACCCGTCCGTGCCCCTCCGGATCGAGGGAGGCTCCCTCACGGTGGGCAAGGCGAGGTCCCGCTTGACCGGGGTCGTGACCGTGACGGGCTCGGGCGCGCGAGTCGAAGTGGATCGGCCCACATCGAAGGCCTCGCCGCCCCGCGCGCCGCTCATCCTGGACACGCGGGAATGGACCGATCGAGGCCCACCCGCCCCTCCGGCCGGGGCGCCCCCGGCAGGCGGACGCCGCTGAGGCGTCCCGGGCCTCGTCGCGGGGACCGATCCATTTGTCCCCGCGCTGCTCTAAGGTGAACGAGTGGCGGATCGGATCATCTGGGGTGGACGCTACGCCGTATACGACGAGGTCGCTTCGGGTGGCATGGCGTCGGTCTTCCTCGCGGCGCGGCTCAGGCCCGACCCGGAGATCCCCGCGGTCGTCGCGCTGAAGAAGCTCTCCGCGCAGTTCGCCAAGCAGCCCGAGTTCGTCGCCATGTTCCTCGACGAGGCGCACCTCGCCGCGCGAGTGCGCCACCCGAACGTCGTCACGACGTATGAGTTCCTCCGCACGGACGAGGGGCTCGGCATCATCATGGATCTGGTCGTCGGTGCGTCCCTGGTGCAGCTCCTCCGGGCATCCGACGTCGAGGACGCTCGCCCCCCCGTCGCCGTGTGCGCGGCCATCCTCGTCGCCGCGCTCGAAGGGCTCCACGCCGCCCACGAGGCGACCGACGACGCGGGGCGGCCGCTGAACCTCGTTCACCGCGACGTGTCTCCGCACAACATCCTCGTGGGCGGAGATGGGGTGCCGCGCGTGATCGACTTCGGCGTCGCGAAGGCGGCCGGGCGCCTCCAGACGACCGACGTCGGCGTGATCAAAGGGAAGTTCGCGTACATGGCGCCAGAGCAGATCCAGGGGGCGGCCGTCGACAGGAAGACCGACGTGTACGCCGCCGGGATCGTCCTGTGGGAGACGCTCACGGGGAGGAAGCTCTTCAGCGCTTCGTCGAACGAGGAGCTTCTACTGCTGCGAAGCTCCGGAAAGGCGGAGGTCCCCCGGCCGAGCTCGATCGACAAGGCGATACCGCGCGCCCTGGACGGGATCGCCCTGCGCGCGATGGCTCCCGACCCGGGCGGACGGTACGCGACGGCGCGGGCGATGGCGGAGGCGCTCCGCGCGGAGGTGGCGCTCGCCGACGCGAGCACCATCGCCGCGTGGCTGCGCAGCCGCGTCGGCGCGAAGCTCGACGAGCTCGAGGCAAAGCGGAGGACCATCGAGGCGACGCTCGGCAACACACAGACCAGCGCCAAGTCACCCAAGGCGGCCGCCTCCGCGTCGGGCGGACAGGATCGGTCGAACGCCGTTCCGCTGGTCGACATCCCGGACGCGCCCGCCGCCGCCGTCGCCCCTCAGAGCGACCCCGGACAGGGGGTGTCGAGCACCGCAGACCGCGTGTCCGCCGCCCCGTCGCGCCCGCGCAGGTTCGGCGAAGACCTTGTCCTCGACGAAGCGCCAGGTGGCCGACCAGACGAAGGCGCCGACCTTCACCTCGAGCTCGAGCCCATTCGCCCGTCGGAGTCGCGTTCCGCGCGCGCCGTCCCGAGCGTCCCCGTCGTCGCTCGTACCCCCCAGCGGCGCGCGCCGCACGCGAGCAGCGCGCCCCCCTATCGACTCGTGCTGCTGCTCCTCCTGCTCGTGCTCGCACTGGGCCTCGGTGGGGGCGCACTCCTGCGCGGTCCCGCGGTGCTGCGGGAGCGAGTGATCGCGGCCGCCGCGGACTACGGCCTCGTGATCACCGTCGACCGTGCCGAGGTCTCACGCGCGGGGGTGACGCTGCACGGCGTGAACGGCGCGCTGAGGTCCTGCCCGGGCGTCCGAGTGAAGACCGCCGAGGCCCACGTCGATCTGGGTCGGTCGGGGGATGTCCAGCTCGTCTCCATCACGGGCTACGAGATCGACGTGTCGGGGCCGGCGGCCGACCTCGCGTCGCAGCTCGCGGCCTGGAGGAAGGCCTCGTACGCTCCGCTTGCGCTCCGGGCGACGGGCGGTCACCTCCTCTGGTCCGGCGGAACCATCCCGGGCGTCGTGGTGGAGGCGCTCGACGTCGCCGCCAGTCTCTCCGGGACCGCCGGAACCCCGTTTACCCTCGACACCGCGAGCCTGCTCATCAACTTGCCGCGCGGCCACGCGGGACCATGGCTGGCGCACCTCGAGTCGTCGGCAACGGAGACCCGCGCCCGCGTCGGCTTCGACCCCGCGAACGCCGAGGCGCCACCGAGCGCGACCTTCATCGATCGCCAGATCGAGGGGGCCTCGTGGTCGCTCGACATCCCTCGCCGCTCGACCTTCAAGATCGGAGTCCCCGCGGAGCTGTTCGGACTCTCCACGGACCTCTCGGTCGACGTCGCACTGCACGCGACGGCAGGGCCCTCGGGAAGTCCGCTCTCAGGCGAAGGGCATGTTGGACTCTACGGTCTGCCCGTCGCCGCGGGACACGGAAGGACCGTCCCGATCGACGTGGTCGTGAGCGGGAAGGTGGCTGGCGACCCGGCCACGCCGCTCGCACTGACCGGTGGGAAGCTCACGCTCGGCAAGGCCGCCAGCAACGTCTCCGGAGCCCTGGCGCTGAAGAGTGACGGGCTCCGCGTCGAGATCGACCGCCCCTCGGCCCACGGCGAGACCGTGGCTGCGCTCGTGTTCGACTCTCGCGAGTGGACAGGCGCGGCCGATACCGCTGCGCGCCGGGGGACGAGCGGCCCCCCCAGCTCGAAGCCCTGACTACCGGACCATCCTCGCGGTCGGCCGGAGGCCCCCGGAATAGACCCTTGGGCACAAAATAAGGCTCGCGCGGAGGGGCCGGGGGGGACAGCCACGCTCCACGCGAACGACCTCCAACGGAGCAGGTCTCATGCCAAGAAGAACGGGCCAGAATTGCCATGGATCCTGCCGCACGACACCCGGCGGACCGTTCAAGAATGAAAGAAGGGAGTGCGTCGCTGCAACCCCGGGCGGCCCCTCCCCGGGCCCCTGTCGCCGGCTGCGCTACTGCTTCTTGTGACGATGCGGGCCGTGCGACCCCCCCTTGTGCGGCGGCACGCCGGGCGGGATGACTCCAGGGGGGAGCTCTCCGGGCGGGATCGCCCCGCCAAGCCCCTGCTGCATCATCTCCTCCATGGTGATCACCTTGTATCCTTGGGGAACCTCGAACAGCGACCCCTCGAGCGAGCGCGGGTCGAGCTTCGTCACCTCGACTCGGCCCACCTCTGCGCCATCGCGGTCAAAGGAGACTCCGCGGAGCGGGAAGTGTTTGCCGTCCATCAGTTCGAGCGCCCATGCATGCTCCGTCGGGAGGCCCGAGAGCGGCAGGTGGAAGAAGCTCGCCCCCTTGTCCGCGACGCAAGTGCTGAGCTTGGACTTGTCGGCGTTGAGGATGTCCCAGTCCTCGCAGGTGTAACCGGCCACGGTCTCCTTCGTCCCCGTCTTGACGATCTTCGGCGGCGCGGAGGGCGGTGCATCCGGCCCCCCCGGCTGACCACGGCCGTGCCGGAACGACTTCATGTGTTCGCCAGCCTGATCGAGGTTGATGACGACCGCAGACCGCTTGGCCTCGAGCACCGCGGTCATCTTCTTCTCGGACGCCTTGAGGAGCAGGTAGACCTTGCCCCCCCCGGTGAATGCCCTCGCCTGCTCTGCGCCCAGCACGTCAGGCGGGAGGTCGACGCGGACCTGCTCGTTCTTCACGAGGAGGTTGATCGGAATCGGATCGGTGCTCGTCTTCCCCTTCGCCGTGAGATCGATCTCACCCTCGAAGCCCGCGAGCAGCGGCAGTTCTCCGGTGGGCTTCCCCGAAGCGTGCGCGGGGGTCTCCGTGCCGCTGGCCGCAGCGGCGGTGGACCCGTCGTCCCCTGCGCTCCCCTTGGAGCGGAGCCGGTCGCAGCCGGACAGACCTAGAATCAGGGCGAAGGGGACCGCGAGAACCGAATTTCTCATGGCGCCGTTATAGCCCAGCAGGGCGCCGCCGCCGGCCTACGATCTCGCCAGGCGAGCCAGGATTGCCAGGCGGCACGCACTTTCGCTTCGGGCAGCGATCATTAATGTTGACAACAAGCGGGTGTCGCCACTAGAGTGCGCTCGGCTGATGGTTTGGTCTCCGCCTGACGAGCTCCCCCTGCATGTCCGGCCATCCGGTGCAGGTCCTGGGTCGCCGGACTCGAAGCTGGAATAGCGGCCCTGGTCGCCGGGTTCGACGGTCAACGCCGAGCCAACCATCAAGTTAGCTTCCCTCGCGATGTGTTGCGAGGTCGGACAGATCTGCGCTTCGCGAGAATCAACCGCAAGGAGACACTATGCAAGCTGGTACCGATGTCACGTTCAAGGTTGGTGACAAGGCCGTCTACCCCGCACAGGGCGTAGCCGAGGTCATCCGGATCGAGGAGAAGGACATCGCCGGATCCCGTCAGCGATTCTACGTGCTTCGGATCCTGGACACCGACCGGAAGATCATGGTTCCGGTGACGAACGCGAGCGCTGTGGGCCTCCGCCAGGTGATCAGCGAGCTGGAGATCCGCGAGATCTTCGACATCCTCCGCGAGCGGACCATCGCGTTCGATAACCAGACGTGGAACCGCCGCTACCGCGGGTTCATGGACAAGATCAAAACGGGCTCGATCTACGACGTCGCCGAGGTCCTTCGCGATCTCTACCGGCTGAAGACCGACAAGCAGCTCTCGTTCGGCGAGCGCCGCATGCTGGACACCGCGCGAACCCTGATCGTGAAGGAGATCGCGATCGCGCGCGCTCAGACCGAGGAGCAGGTGCGGACCGAGATCGAGTCGATCTTCGTCTCGAACTGATCGCGCCAGACTGAACGGAAGGCGAGGGCTCCGCTCTCGCCTTCCGTCATTTTGTTGGGTGCTCTACGCCCCCCCGAGGAGACCAAAATCCCATACCTCTTCGGGGTGCCTTAGCGGCGCTACCGCGAGCTCGACCCGGCGGAGCGTCTCCCGCTCCGCGAACGCAGCCGCGACGTGGACGCCGACCGCAACCCGACCCGGCCACTGCCAGACCCGGGCCCCAACGACCCCTTCGACTGCATAGACGAGCTCTAGCACCCGCCGCATTCGCGGCGGAGAATCCAGCTCGAGCTTGCCGTCGTCGTTCACACGAGCGAATCTACACCACGCACGCTGCGGGCCCCTGTGCCATGTTGAGCCGCTCGCCGCGTGACGCTGCCTTCTTGATCACGGCTGGGCCCGGTCTCCGGCCTCGTAGTCAGTTTCGATGGGCCATTTGGCTCTGGCATCCAAGATGCTTTCACTCCTGCCATCGTGAACCGCTCGGTGCGCCTCCAACTCGCCGCGACGGCGCTCTGCGCCGGCGTTGGTCTCGCCCTTTGCCTGGGGCTCGGCGGGTGCAGCCTCAACCCGCAGCCGTTGCCTCCGGGGACGGGAGAGCCGACCGATGGCGTCGGCGGAGCGGACTTCCCCTCCGGCTACGACGCAGCCACGGCCTCGCTGGGCGAGGGCGACGCCGGGGACGCCGGCAGGCGCACGGACGCGGGGCACGGTCCCGTCAGGGACGGCAGCGCCGCGGCGAAGTCGGATGGAGCCGCGTCTGACGCTCGCTCTCCCGAGGCGGGTGACGGGGCCAGCGACACCGGCGGGGACGCATCATGAGGCGCCGGGGCGGGGTGCTCGCGGTCGCAGCCGCCCTGCTCGCGGGGATCGGCTGCAGCCTGAACCCACAGCCGCTCCCGCCGGATCAACCGGACGACGCGGGGAGCCTCGGGACGGTCACTGGCCGCGCCGACGCGGCCAAGGGGCGAGACTCCGACGGAGGTCAGTTCACGGGGACGGGGACGGGGGCCGGCGCGGGCTCCGGAGTCGACGCCACCACGACGCCGGTCGCCGACGAGGACGCCGGCGGCGAGAACTCCGACCTCGATGGTGGGACGGCCGACGGCGGTGGCGCAGGGGTGGATGCCGCGCTCGACGCGCGAGCGGAGGGTTCGGCGGCCGACGGGGCAGCGCACGACGCGACCGAGCACGACGCGGAGCTCGATGGGGGAGCCGTTGTCGACGCGCCCGGCAGGGCCGACGGCCCGGGGTGACGTGACCCCTGGGTCAGGGACGAGGTTTCACGTACCTGTCGACGACGCTCCCCGCGACGTCCGCGAGGATCGCGTCGGCGACGCGCAGGCGGCGCGAGAGGTCGCGCGCGATGTTCAGAGCGACCAGCGCGTAGGACTTCATGTCCTGTCGATAGAGGCGATCGAAGTCCTCGCTGTTGATGCGCAGGACGCGCGACGGAGCGATGGCGCGGACCGTCGCCGAGCGGGGCTGGAGGTCGATGAGCGACATCTCCCCGAAGCAGTCGCTGGGGCCGAGAATGGCGACGCGGTGCTCATGATTCGCGCGGCTCCGCTTCAGGACTTCCACCTCTCCTTCGAGCAGGACATAGAGGCAGTGGGCGGCGTCCCCTTCGCGGAAGATCGCGTCGCCCGTCCCGAACCGTTCGGTCGCGAGGGTCTGCGCGAACGCGTCGAGGACCTCGTCGGAGAGCGCCCCGAAGAGCCCTACCTCGCGGAGCTTTGCGGCCGACACGGGGGCGTCCGCAAGGCGGGATCTCGGTCCGGCAGGCTCCGGCAACTCCATCCTGGTGCTCCTACCACACGCTGACGACGGAGGCTCAGTGAAGCGCGACGTCCTTCGTGAACACGAGGCGCTTACGGCCCTGCCCTGCGTAGTCTTCGACCTCTCGCGCGTCCCACCCGAGCGCGAGATGGAACGCGCGACTTCCATCGTTGCCGAGCGTCGTGATCGCCTTGATCCGCTGACAGCCCGCTTCGCGGCACTTCTCCGTGAACGTCGCGTACAGGAGACGACCGACCCCGCGACGCCGGAAGTCCGGATGAATGCCGACGAGGTGCACGTAGCCGGTGCGGACGGGCTCGTGTGCGATGAATCCAAGCAGGAAGCCGATCATCTCCTTGGATTCCTCGACGATGAGCGCGTTCTCTCCGAGCTCGTAGAAGAAGATCGGGTGCGCGAACGTGCTGATGGGCCCTCCCCACCACCGGTCGATGACCTCGACGATCTGATCGAAGTCGCCCTTCGTGATGCTTCGAGGTCTCATCCGTTGCGCTTTCGGCTCCATCGCGGGCGATCGTAGCGCAATCCGAGGCGCTTAGGGCTTGACGCGCCTCCCCCCGTCCCTTCACCTCTCCGGGCATGAGCGCCCCGCTGCACGCGATCGCCATCGCCCCATCCCTGCTGTCCGCCGACTTCGGCCGGCTCGCCGAAGAGATCGCGGCGGTCGAGGCCGCCGGGGCGGACCTGCTGCACGTCGACGTGATGGACGGACGCTTCGTTCCGAACATCACGCTCGGGCCCGTCATCGTGAAGGCGATCCGCCGCGTGACGAAGCTCCCGCTCGACCTGCACCTGATGATCGTCGAGCCAGAGAAGTACCTCGACGCCTTCGCGGACGCGGGCGCCGACACCATCAACATCCACTTCGAGGCGACCGCCCACAGCCACCGGGCCCTCCAGCACATCCGGTCCAGGAAGAAGCGGGCGGGGCTCGCGCTCAACCCCGCGACGTCGGAGGAGTCGCTCCGCTACCTGCTCGGCTCCCTCGACCAGGTGCTCGTCATGAGCGTCAACCCGGGCTTCGGCGGCCAGTCGTTCCTGCCGGAGGTGCTGCCAAAGGTGCGAGCGATTCGCCGGATGATCGACGAGGGGAAGCTGCCGATCGAGATCGAGATCGACGGCGGGATCGCCGCGGGGACGGCCGGCCTCGCGGTGTCGGCTGGCGCCTGCGCGCTCGTCGCCGGCAACGCGATCTTCACGCAGCGCGACTACGGGACGGCGATCGCGGCCCTGCGCTCGGAGGCCGAGGCCGCGAAGGCTCGGTCCTGGCCGCCGTGAGCGTCCACGGGATCCTCTCGGCCACGCTGGCCGTGACGGTCCTCGGCTGCGCGGTCCCGGCGGTCGCGCCACGAGCACCCACCGCACCGGGCAAGGCCCCGGTGGATGGGCGTACCGCCGCAGACTCGGGGGGGGTGGCGAGCGCGCCCCGCCTCACCTACCGGTCGACACCGCAAGTTGAGCGGGTGCTCGCGGCGATGAGCCGCCTGCGGGGGTTGCCGGCGAAGCATCCGGTCCCCTGCGAGGAGGTGAGCCGGGCCGAGTTGCTCGACCGGGTCAAGGCTCACGTGGAGCGCGACGTGCCCGCCGCTGCGGTCCGCGCGGAAGGCCTCGTCCAGAAGCTGCTCGGCACCTTCCCGACCGACGGGGACTACGAGGCCGAGACTTACCGCCTGCTCGAAGGCCAGCTTGCTGGCTTCTACGAGCCGGAGGACGGGACGATGTACGTCGCGCGAGACCTGCACGCTCCGGAGGCCGCCGACACGCTCGCTCACGAACTCGTCCACGCGCTCCAGGACCAGCACTGGGACCTTCGCGCGCGATCCAGGTACGCCGCCGGCCAGGATGACCGGAGCAGCGCGGCGGCCGCCCTCGCGGAGGGGGACGCGACGAGCGCGATGGAGGACCAGAGGCTCTCGAGGGAGCCCCGGAGCAGGAGCGCCGCAGCCGAGAGCGACGCCTCGCGGACCGACGAGGCCGAAGCCGAGGAGATCCCACCCGGGCTCAGACGAGCGCTGGTCGCTCCGTACATCGACGGAGCGCGCTTCGTGAACGCGCTCCGCCGGCGGGGCGGATGGGCGGCCGTCGACGACGCGTGGGCCCGACCACCGGAGACGACCGAGCAGGTGCTTCACCCGGACAAGTGGCAGACGGGAGAGGGGGCGCTCCCCGTACCCCCACCTCCAGCGCCTCCGTCCGAGCCGCAGCTCGCGCACCTCGAGTCGAATACGTTCGGGGAACAAGGGCTGCGCCTCGCGTTCGAAGCGTGGATGCCCCCCGCCGCCGCTCGGGCCGCGGCCACCGGGTGGGGCGGGGACCGCGCCTCCCTCTTCGGGCATGCAGACAGCTCGGTCGCCCTCATGTGGCACGTGCGGTTCGACGACGCCGCCCCGGAGCCGTCCGACGCGTTTGCCGCGCGCGCCTTCGCCGCGCTGCGCGAGTCGCTGCCGCGCCTCGGGCACATCGCCGCAGCATCCGCCGCGTCGCTCTGCGTCGAGCGTCCCGGCAACGGCGTTGTGTCGATCCGCAGGGACGGCCGCGACCTCTTCCTGGCCTTCGGCACGACGACGACGCTCCCGGGTGGCTGGCTTGCCAGGATGACCTGCGCGGAAGCCCGGGCGTGGGCCGATGCGACCCGGGACGCGGCCAACCGCTGACGGGCAGCCGCTCAGTCCGGGGAGCTACGCCGTCTTCCGCGTCGAGGAGCGCCGCGCCAGCGCGAACCTGCCGAGCGCCTCGTACTCCGCGCCGGGGTGGCCGACGTCGCTGCGATAGAGCGCGAGCTCGGGGGCCGTCCCGACGACGCGCCACGGTGGGACGGCGGCCAGCCACTGGCCGACCGGGAACGGAGCGGCCGTCCGCGCCAGCGTCATGTGAGGCAGGAAGGCTCGCGACGCTCGCGGGAACCCGAGCGACTCGGCGAGACCTTCGACCGCCGCCGCGAGCGTCGCCAGCTCGGCGCCCGCGTCCTCCGCTTTCGCGAAGATCACCCTCGCGGTCTCCTCCGATGGGAACGCCGAGAAACCGGCGAAGGCGACCCGTGGCACTGCGGTCTCCTTCGCGAGCGCGCCAAGCGCGTCCCGCAGCGCCGGGACGACGCCAACGTCAATCTCTCCGAAGAACTTGAGCGTGAGATGCAACCTCGTCGGCGTTACCCAGCGCGCAGACGGCGCGGTCGGCGCGAGGCGCAATCGGTCGGCTGCCGCGGTCACCCGCCGGAGGCTGTCGACGTCGACGTTCAACGCCGCGAAGGCGCGCACCACGTCGAACGACGCCATGTCACACGCAGGCTTGACGTATCAGGTCGAGGCCGGCATAGGCGGCGGCCGTCTGGATCTGGTGGCGATCACCGGGGAAGTGCTTCTCCGTGACCGTCGTGCCCGAAGCTACGGCCACGGCGATGAACACGGTCCCTACGGGCTTGGCAGCCGTGCCTCCGGCCGGCCCGGCGATCCCCGTCAACGAGAGCGCGACGTCCGCCCCCGACACTCGCCGCACGCCCTCCGCCATCGCCGCAGCGACCTCCGAGCTCACGGCCCCATGACCGCGGATGACCTCCTCGTCGATCCCGAGAAGGCGAGTCTTCGCGCTGTTGGCATACGTGACGGCGTCGACCAGGAGGAACTCGCTCGCGCCGGGCTCTCGCGTGATCATGTGCCCGACGAGCCCGCCGGTGCACGACTCTGCGATCGCGAGGGTGAAGCCCCTGTTGCGGACAACGCGCCCGACGACGCCGGCGAAGGTGTCGTCGACGTCCCCGTAGACGATGTTCGCCAGACGAGCGCGGACCTCGGTCGTTGCGCGGTCGCACAGCTCCCTCGCCGATTCGTTCGACCCGGCGCGCGCAAGCACCTTCACCTCGATCTCCGGGAAGTGCGCCCGGTATCCGATGACCACCCCCGGGAAGCTCTCCTCGACCCCTGCCAGCCGCTCACCCACGAGGCTCTCCGGAAGACCGTACGTCCGGAGCCGCACTTGATGCGTGGTCCGCATCGCGAGCGTCCGGATGCGCGGCACGAGGTGATCCTCGAACATGCGCTTCATCTCCCCCGGGACCCCGGGCATGAAGAACGCGGAGGCTCCGCCGATGGTCACGCCGTACCCCGGCGCCGTGCCGACGGGATTGGGCATGATGTCGGCCCCCTGCGGGAAGTCAGCCTGCTTGGCGTTGCTGGCGAGCAGCGTCCGACCCGCCTTCTCGATCCGCCGCCGGATCGCCTCGAGCGAGGCGTCATCGCGGACGATCTTGACGCCCAGCGCCGCGGCGACCGCCTGCGTCGTCAGGTCATCGGTGGTCGGCCCGAGGCCGCCGGTGCAGACGATCACGCGGACGGCCTTGCCGAGCCGCTCGAGCGTCGCGGCGATGCGCGACGAGTCGTCATCGACCACGACGTCCTCGACAACGTCGAAGCCCAGATCCGTCAAAGCCGAAGCCAGCCACGTGGCATTGGAGTTGACGAGCTCACCGCGGGTGAGCTCCGTCCCTATGCACATTACGGCGCACGTCATCTCGAGCGCGAGCGTAACCCAAAACCTCGGCGGGTCTACCGTTCCCGGGCGTCATGGTGCGTCATACGCGCAGCGCGCCCCGACCCGATCGTCCCGCGACTCGGGGTCGAGGTCGATCCGGGCCCAGACTCGGAGCTCGGTCGCGATCTGCGAGCGCCAGCTCCCCCCCTTCGCGACCCCCCCTCGCGGCGACTCCGGCCCTGCCGCGACCCACTCCGCGACGTTGCCGGCGAGGTCGTGGACGCCCTCCGCCGAATCCCCGTCCACGTGCGCGCCGACCGTGTCCGGGCCGCTCCCGGTGAAGGCGCAGGGACCGTTCGCCAGGCCGAACGCGGCGCGCCTGCACACGGCCCCTGTCTCGCCCCAGGGGTAGCGATGGCCCGCACCCCCCGCGGCGGCGACGATCCACTCGTCCTCGGTGGGCAAGCGACCGCCGCCCCGGGCGCAGTACGCCGCCGCCTCGTCGCGCGTCATCCCGCTCGCAGCGCGCAGCGGATCCGGCACCGAGTGGCCCGCAAACGCCGCCGCGGTCGCTTCGAACGCGTCGATCCAGAGCGGCCCGGCCTCCACCATCCGTGGGCGGACGCGCCCCTCGGCCTCCCAGTCGGAGGGCCCGATCGCGAGGCGCCGCCGGGGGATCGCGACGCGCCCTGCCGCCTCGCACGGTGGGCCGGACCCGCTGAGCGGCGGAGGACACGCGCGCTCGACGACCAGGCACCGCGCGTCTCGCCGCGTGAAGCCCGGTCCGCACGCCACACGATCTTCGGTGGGAAGCCCCACGAGGACGGCCCCCGCCACTCCGAGGGCGGCGACTCCACTCCAGGCGAGCGCCCCGCGACGCATGAACGGTCAGGCGGAGCGAACGTCGGCGCGAAGGCGACCGAGGTCGACCGCCCCCTCATCGTCGCCGATCTCGACCTCGCACGTGTCGCCAGGCAGCAGCGGCCCGACGCCCTCGGGAGTCCCGGTGAGGATCAGGTCACCCGGCTCGAGGGTCATGATGCGACTCACGTACGCCACCAGCGTGGGAACGTCGAAGATCATGTGTGCCGTACGGCCATCCTGCCGGACGACGCCGTTCACGCGGCAACGGACGCGGAGGCGTGCCGGATCGACGTCGGTCTCGATCCAGGGTCCGACCGGACAGAACGTGTCGAACCCCTTCGCTCTGGCCCACTGTCCGTCCGTCTTCTGCAGATCGCGCGCGGTGACGTCGTTGGCAGCGACGAAGCCGAAGACCGCCTTCATGGCCTCGGCAGAGGAGACGTTCCGGGCGCGCGCCCCCATCACGACCCCGAGCTCCGACTCGTGCTCGACGCGCGCGCTCTCCCCGGGGAGGACGATGGTGCCGCCAGGACCGACCAGGCTCGACGGCGGCTTGAAGAAGAGGAGCGGCTCCGCTGGAACGTCATGGCCGAGCTCCCTGGCGTGCGCGGCGTAGTTGCGTCCGACGCAGACGATCTTGCTGGGCTCGACGGGGCACAGAAGATCGCCGACCGTCCACGCCATCTCCGCGGCGGTCGTGGCGCCCGCGGGCGGATCGGTCCGCCATGGAGGCGACGCGAGCGGAAAGGCGCGCGCTCCTTCGAGGCGCGCGTAGGTCGGACCCTGGGGCGAGGAGAGGCGGGCGAATCGCACGCGCGGCAGCTTAGCCCACCAGGGGAGCCGTCTGCGCGAGTAGGTTTGGCGCATGCCCCCCGTCCGCCTCGCCTTCTCCCCTGACAGCGATGATCTCTTCATGTTCTGGCCGCTGCTGCGCGGCAAGATCGACACCCGCGGCCTCACCTTCGTGCACGAGCGGGCGGACACGGAGTCGCTCAACCTGCGGGCGGCCCGCGGCGACGTCGACGTGATCGCCGTCTCGATCGCCCGTTATGCCGCGCTCGCGAGCGACTACCTGCTCCTGCCGCACGGCGCCTCCGTCGGGCGAGGATACGGGCCGGTGGTGATCACGCGCGCTCCGAGCACCCTCGCCGCGCTCGAGGGGCGTCGAATCGGCATCCCGGGCGTGAACACGACCGCTTACCTCACGCTGCGCCTGCTCCTGCCGAAGTTCGAGGCGAAGGTCATCCCGATCAGCCCGTTCTCGCTCTCGTTCGACGCGGTCCGATCCGGGGAGGTCGACGCGGCGCTCCTCATCCACGAAGGGCGCCTGACCTACGAGCGGGAGGGTTTCTCTCGAGCCGTCGACATCGGTGAAGCCTGGAGCGAACTGACGGGCGGACTGCCGCTGCCCCTTGGAGGGAACGTGATCCGGCGCGGCCTCGGGCCCGATCTGGTCTCGCTGGTCTCCGGACTCTGTCGCGAGTCGATCGCTTGGGCGCTCGCACACCGCGAGGAGGTGATGACGGCCCTGCTCGCGGAGGAGACGCGCGGCGACGTAGGCCTCGACCGGGCCATGCTCGACCGGTACCTCGGGATGTACGCGAACGAGGACACTCGAGAGCTCGCCCCCGACGCGCGTGCCGCGGTGGTGGAGCTCTTCGAGCGCGGGGGGCGCGCGGGGCTCCTCCCGGCCGGCTGCCGCGCAGAGTTCGCCGACTGAGGCGGGGAGCAGGTCCTGGCGGCGCGCCGGGGACCGGACCGCAGGTTCAGGGCAGGACGATGTCGACCTTGAACGTGTCCCAGACCAGCACGTCGTCGCCGTCGAGCGTCGTCGCGAACACTCGCTGGCCTTCACACAGCCCCCGCGGAGCCAGCAGCTCGCCCGTCCGCAGACAGAAGAAGTAGCCGTGCATGGGGCACTCGACCCGGTCACCGTCCCGCGGCCCGTCGGCGAGGCTCGCCCCGGCGTGGTTGCATGCGTCCTCGATCGCGTACGGCTCTCCGCCGACGAGCGAGACGAGGACATTCCATGGTGGGTACGGGAGCCGTACGAGGCGGCCCTCGCCGAGCGCGGCTCGGCCCACCCGTCCGACGAGCTTCAATGGAGGACGCCGCCGGTCTCCCTGAGCAGGGCGGCGTGCTGGACGGCGAGCTCGGTCGTAACGACCCGGACGCGCTCGCGGGGGTCGAGCTCCGCGAGGAGTGCCTGACGGACAGTCGCGTCCACGACCAGGTGGTGGGCGCAGAGGTCCGCGAGCGTGCCGGCGGCCTGGTGCGGAGGCAGGCGGAACGAGAACCGAGCGTCCTGCTTCTGTACCTCGGCGGAGAAAGCTGCTGCCGAGGCGAGCAGCCCGAGGACGTCCTCCGGGGGCACGTCCACGGGGAGCTCCTGGAGCAGGGTCGCGCGAGCGCGACGGTACGGCGGAACGAAGGGGAGCTCCTCCAGCCGGACGCGCGCCTGACCGTGGAGGAGGAGCGTGGAGCGACCGTCGGGGAGCGCCTGGTGCTCGACGATCAGCCCCACGCCGGCGACGTTCGCGATCGGCGGCAGGCCCTGCGCGTCGGGCTCCGCGGCGTCGGTGAGCAGCGCGACCGCGAAGGCCTTGTGGGTAGCGAGGCAGTCGGCGACCAGGCTCCGGTAGCGCGGCTCGAAGATGTGCAGCGGCATCATCGCGTGCGGGAAGAGCACGACGTGGGCGAGCGGGAAGAGGGGCAGCTCCTCCAGCGCAGCGTCGATCCGTGACGAGGTCTCGGGGTCCATGGCGTCGCCCTCCGCGAGCGCGGGAGTCTAGCGCGACCTGGCCCGGCGTGGCGGCACGGTCACGGGCCGAAGATCTCGAGAGCGCTGCCGTTCATCGCCTCCGGGGCGTCGAGCGCCGCGAACTCGATGGTGCGCGCAACGGCCTCCGGCGTCATCTGCGGGGCAAACTCGCCGCCCGCGAGCATCCGGGTGTCCACGGCGCCGGGCAGCACCGCGAGCGCCTGGAGCCCCGTGCCACGGAGCTCCTCGGCCAGCGACTTCGTGAGGCCCAGCACGCCCCACTTGGCGGCGTTGTAGGCCGTCTGCCGCGCGGTCCCGAGCGTGGCGGAGATGCTGGCGACGTTGACCACGCGACCACGTCTCCGCGCGAGCATCGACGGGAGGAAGGCGCGGGTCACGAGGAAGGTCCCCTTCAGGTTGGCGCCAAGGACCGCGTCCCAGTCGGCGTCGGTCGTCGCCTCCAGGCGCGCACGACGGATGACCCCTGCGTTGTTGACGACGACGTCGGGGACGCCGGCCCCGTCGAGCACGATCCGGCATGCGGCAGCGACGGCATGAGGGTCGGAGACGTCGCACGGAACCACAACGGAGCGAGCCGCCGCCGCGCGAGAGAGCTCGTCCGAGGTCTCCTCGAGCTCGGTACGGGTGCGGGACAGCAGAGCGACCGTCATCCCGCGACGCCCGAGCGCCAGCGCGACCGCGCGCCCGATGCCCCGCCCCGCACCGGTCACGACGGCGACGCGCCCGTCCCAGCTAGCCGTCACGTCGCGCCCCGCACGACCGCCAGCGCTTCCGCGCGGTCCGCCGGATCACCGAGGAACGCCAGCGTCTCGGCCTTCGCGCCGTGCTTCCGCTCCCCCCGCGCCGTCATGCAAGCGTGGCTCATGACCAGCCGGCAGGCGACCCAGCGGGGCTCGAGCTCCGCGCCCAGCGTCGACACGACTCGCTCGCCGATCTCCTCCTGGAGCGTCAGGCGACGAGCGCAGGCGTCGAGCAGGTCGGCCATGACCCCGAGCCCGACGAGCCTCGCCCGGGGCGCGAACGCGATGGTGCCGACCCCGGAGGCCGGCATGAGGTGGTGCGGACACGTGGTGGTCACCGCGACGTCGCGCAACGCGACCAGGGCGGTCGTTCCCACGATGACCTGGGGCCGCACGAGGCTGGTGGGGTCGACGCTGTAACCCGCGCAGAGCTCATCGGCGTAGGTCGACGCGACGCGCGACGGCGTCCCCTGAAGCTCCGGGTCGACCTCGGGATCGCGTCCGAGGGCGCGCAGGAACGCCACGATAGCTTGCTCCGCGGCGGATCGATCAACCGCCATGGGCTAGTTGAGGAGCCGCTGCTTGACGGCCTCCGCGATGGCCTTGCGCCCAGGGAACCCCTCCTCGAGCCGGTGGTAGTGCGACACCTCCGCTTCACCGTACTTCCAGCAGAGCCACACGAGCTGCCCGTCGACGCGGCCGTAGAAGTCCACCAGACCCGTGCGCGGGTCCTTCACGACACCCCCGAGCTGCTCGAGCTCGGTCCACGCGTCTCGGTAGATGAGCACGAGCGCCTTCGCCTCCGCCCGGAGCCGCGCAACGTCCGCCGGGTCGTCGTCGACAGGGTCGAGACCGTCGGGCACCTCGCCAAGCAGCTTCGCGAGCGCCTCGAGCTTCACCTCGATCTCGCCGCGCCGATCGAGCTGCTCGCCGACCACGCGGTTGAGGCGCGGTACGAGGGCGTTGACGGACTCCAGGCTCAGCTCCGGTGCGTCGGGCATCGATCGGTACTCCTAGGCGGGGATAAGCACGATGAGAAGCTTGGTCATGATGAAGTCGGCGATCAAGATGGCGATGGAGACGTTGACGACGGTGCGCGTCGTGCTGAGCCCCACCCCCTCGGTCCCGCCGGTCGTCCGGAGGCCGAAGTGGCAGCCCACGATGGCGATGATGAAGCCGAAGACCGGCGTCTTGGCCACGCCGCTCAGGATGTCGGCGATGGTCATCACCTCGATGGCGCTACGAAGGAAGAAGCGCGGGGAGATGTCGAACTGGACGTCGCAGATGAACACCGCCCCGAGCACGCCGAGGACGAAGGCGAGCAGCCCCAGGATCGGCATCGCGATGATGGCGGCGACCGCCCGCGGGACCACGAGCTTCTTGGCTGGGTCGGCGCCGAGCGCGCGGATGGCGTCGACCTGCTCGGTGACGTTCATCGCGCCGACCTCGGCGGCCATGCCGCTCCCGATGCGCCCGCCGACGATGACCGCGGTCAGGGTGGGCGCGAGCTCGCGCGCGAAAGACAGGACGATGACGCGCGGGATGTACTCGATGCCGCCGAAGCGGGCGAGGCCGTACGCGAACTGGATGGTCATGACCATGCCGATGAAGATCGACGTGACCGCGACGATCCCCACTGAACGGACGCCGAGCGAGTCGAGCTGGTAGATCGTCGCCTCGATCTCGAAGGGCCTACGGAAGAGGGCGCGGCTCGCGTCGCCGACCAAGATGGCCAGCTCCCCCAGCTCGTCCACGAACCGCTGGACCAGGTCCCACTGCTCCAGCAGCAAGCTCGGCTCGGCGGCCGGGTCCACCCGCTGCCGCGCCCTCAGAAGCGCCACCGAGGAGGGCGGCTGCGACGCCGGCGGCTGGTCGTCCCCCGGGGCGGTCATCCGGGGCCACCCACCGTGTGGAAGCCCAGCACGAAGCGTTCGAACTCTGCGGCTCCTCCGGCCCCCTTCGCGGCATCCGGGCGGGCGACATAGACGAGGTCGAAGACGCAGCCATCCTTCTTCAGGATGAAAATGTCGTACTCCATCTGGACCCCGTCCAGGCGCGCCGAGAGGACCGTGTGGCGGGCCTCCCGGGCGTCGAACGGGATCGTCTCCTCGCGCACGATGGCGCGATCGGTCGTCCCGATGAGGAGGTGCTCGGTCAGCGCGACGAGCGGCGCGTCGCGGTCGGAAGGCGTGCAGCGCGAGTTGATGAGGACCGAAGCGTCGTGCGCATCATCGCGGAAGGCGAGGTCGGCGGCGGCGAGGGAGACGCGGCGCCAGGAGGCCGGGAGCGGCGAGACGCGGAAGGCGACGTCCGGGCCCCGGTAGAGCGTGCCGTCGAACGACGGCGTCGCGGCGCAGGCGATCGGCGCTGCGGCGAGCAGGGCGAGAGGGAGACCGCCTCTCCGGATTGGGCCGAGTCCGCGCATCGTCGGTCGGTTCTTACCACGGCCGAGCCGGAGGTCGCCGGGGCATGGACGCGACGACGACGCAGCGCCGGCGTGACCAAGGGCGTGACGGCCCGACGGGCGGACGGTATATCCGCCAGCGATGCCCGCCGCGACCATCCAGCTCTACAACACGATCACCCGCAAGCTCGAGCCCTTCGAGCCGCGTGTCCCGGGGAAAGCCGGCGTCTACGTGTGCGGCCCGACGCCGTACAACGTGGCGCACGCCGGCCACGCGCGCGCCAACCTCTCCTTCGACATTCTTGTCCGGCACCTGCGCGCGCGCGGCTACGACGTCACGTTCGTCCGCAACCTGACCGACGTCGACGACAAGATCCTCGCCGCTGCCCAGGCCACGGGCGAGGAGCCGCTCGCGCTCTCCGCGCGGATGGCCGGGCTCATCGAGAAGGAGATGGCGGCCATCGGGGTGCTCCCTCCCGACGTCGAGCCGCGAGTCTCGGATCACATCGACGACATCGTCCGACTCATCGCGACGCTCATCGAGAAGAACGTCGCGTACGTCGCGGCCACACCGAAGGGGACGGACGTCTACTTCTCGGTCCGGAGCTTCCCCGACTACGGCAAGCTCTCGCACCGCAACATCGACGACCTCCTCGCCGGGGCCCGGGTCGAAGTGGCTGCCGACGTGAAGCGGGACCCGCTCGACTTTGCGCTCTGGAAGGGCGGGGACGACGCGTGGGGGTGGCCGAGCCCGTGGGGCAAGGGGCGCCCGGGGTGGCACATCGAGTGCTCGGCGATGTCGGCGCGCTACCTCGGCCCGCACTTCGACATCCACGGCGGGGGAATGGACCTCATCTTCCCCCACCACGAGAACGAGATCGCTCAGAGCGAGGCGGCGTGGGGCAAGGAGTTCGCCCGCTACTGGCTGCACAACGGCTTCGTCACCTGCGACAGCGAGAAGATGAGCAAATCGCTGGGGAACTTCGTCACGATGGGGGACGTCCTGGCGCGCAACGACCCGGAGGCGTTCCGCTACTTCCTCCTCAACTCGCACTACCGGGGGCCCCTCGCGTTCGACGTCGACAAGAAGGAGGACGGGCGCGTCGTCTTCCCGCTGGTCGATGAGGCGGAGCGGAGGGTCGAGTACCTCTACTTGACGCGTGACGCGCTGCGGCTCGCGTCGGAGGGGGGCACGGAGGGGGCGAAGTCCGATCCGCTGCTCGCGGCTCAGGCCAGGACGGTAGCCGAGGCGGAGGAGCGGGTCCTCTCGGCCCTCGACAAGGACCTCAACACGCCGGCCGCGCTTGCGGTTCTGGGGGAGCTCGGCAAGGCTGCCAACGAGATCGCCGTCTTCACGGGGAAGGCGAAGAAGGACCCGATCAAGGCAGCCTCGGGGCGAGCGATGGCGAAGCTCGCTCTCGCTGCCATGGAAGCGGCTTCACGGCCGCTCGGCCTGCTCGCTGCCGACTCTGCGGCGTTCTTTGCGCGAACGCGGGCGCAGCGCCTGGCCACGAAGGGGCTCGATGCGGCCATGATCGACGCCAAGGTCCGGGAGCGAAACGAGGCGCGGGCGGCCAAGGACTTCGCCCGCAGCGACCTGCTGCGCAAGGAGCTCTCGACGATCGGCGTGGAGATTCTCGACGGAGTCGAGGGCTCGAGCTGGAGACTGGGCCTCTGAGGCACACGCTTGTGCTAATGCACGGCCCGGCTATACTAGCGAAGCCGGGCGCTCTTTTCGTGAATCGGCCGGTTGTTCTTCTGCTTCATTGGAGGCCTTCATCATGAACTCGTTCAACAGGACCACTCTCGGGATTGGCTTGGCTCTCTCCCTCGTCAGCGCGCTCGCCATGAGCACGGCGTGCAGCAGCTCCAGCTCGTCCACCACCGAGGACGGCGGCGCGGACTCAAGCACCGGATCCGGGACGGGCTCTGGGACCCACAAGGGGTCGAGCACGGGCTCAGGCTCGGGCACCACGAAGGGCTCCGGCTCGGGCAGCGAGAAGGGTTCCGGCTCGGGTACGCAGGCTGGGTCGGGCTCCGGCTCCGAGGCCGGTTCCGGTTCGGGTAGCGAGGCGGGCTCCGGTTCGGGTAGCGAGGCCGGTTCCGGTTCGGGTAGCGAGGCCGGTTCCGGTTCGGGTAGCGAGGCGGGCTCCGGTTCGGGCTCCATGGCAGGCTCCGGCTCCGGCTCCACGGCGGGCTCCGGTTCGGGCAGCCACTCCGGCTCCGGGTCCACGGCGGGCTCCGGTTCGGGCTCCTCCGGGGGCTCCGGCTCCGGCTCGGGTAGCCACTCCGGCTCCGGCTCGGGCAGCCACTCCGGCTCCTGATACGACGCGCGTAGCCGCTCCGAGGTTGGCCGAGCTGGCGTCTTCGTCGGGCGCTCGCGGCCCACGCGGGGCGTAGCCGCACGCCGACACTTCCGCCCGGACCCTCTCGAGCGGAGTCCGCAACGACCACAAGGTCGGGTGATCTATGGACAATTCGTCCTCGAATCGCTCGGCCTTGTGGCTTTTTGTGGGGTAGTCGGCCGTCGTCGGGGTCGACGGGCCGGAGGCCGGACTGGCAGAGTGACGTAACCTCCGGAGGGGTCGACGAATGAAGCGACGGTACCTGCTCGTGCTCTCGGCCGCCTTCGGGTGTGGGTCGTCAGCCACCTCGCCGCCAGCGAGGGGGGACGCCGGGACGAGCGACGCCGGGGGTCGGGACGCCGTCGCTCCTCGCGACGCGGGCCCCTCCCCCCACGACGCTCGCTCCGACGGCGCGGCCGACGGTGGCGCCGACGCCCCCGCCACCTGTCCGACCGCCAGGCCGGGCGTGGGACCCGTCCACGGCGTCTCCTCGGGCGCAACCTGCGCCTACCTCGGCATCCCGTACGCCGCCCCGCCCACCGGGGGCCTGCGCTGGAAGGCCCCCCAACCCGCCGCGTCGTGGACCACGGCGCGCACGTCCCAGTTCGCCTCGGGCTGCCCGCAGGGGTCGTCCACGTTCGGTACTCCGTCGACCGACGAGGACTGCCTCTACCTCAACGTCTGGGCCCCCGCCGTACCCGCGAAGACGGCGGCGCCCGTGATGGTGTTCGTCCACGGCGGCACCTTCGAGTACGGATCAGGCTCGTTCGAGCTGTACGATGGGACGAAGCTCGCCGCCGCGACCGGGAACGTCGTCGTCACCATCAACTACCGCCTCGGCGCCCTCGGCTTCCTCTCCAACCCGGACCTGCGCGCCGAGGACCCTGCCCACGCCTCCGCAGGCAACTACGGCATCGAGGACCAGGCCGCCGCTTTCGCGTGGGTCAGGGCGAACATCGCGGCGTTCGGCGGCGACGCCGCCAACGTGACCGTCTTCGGCGAATCGGCTGGCGGGACCAGCATGCTCGTCCACCTCGCCTCCCCGAAAAGCGCGGGCCTCTTCGACCACATGCTCATCGAGAGCGCCTATGCCCCCAACCGCACGGGGGCCGGGGCGCAATCCCAGGCCGATCAGGTGGGCGCCCTCTATGCGACCACGCTTGGCTGCACCGATCCAGGCATGCTCGCTTGCCTGCGCGGCAAGTCGGTCTCGGACGTCCTGTCGGCCTCGGACAACCTGAAGAGCCCGTTCGTCTTCAGCTGGTTCCCGGTCGTCGACGGCTTCGTCCTCCCCGACTTCCCGATGAAGCTCATCACGTCCGGCTCGTTCGCGAAGGTCCCGACGGCGCTCGGCACGAACAAGGACGAGGGGAGCCTCTTCGTCCTCGAGGCCCCCCCCACCGACGCCGCGAGCTACCTGGCCGTCGCGGAGCTGAACTTCCCGGGCAACGGCGCGGCGGTGGTCGCCCAGTACCCCCCCTCGGCCTACGCGGGCTCGTTCTCGTCGGCTGCCGCCGCGGCGCTCACGGACGGGGCGTTCGTCTGCCCGGCTCGCCAGGTGGCTCGCTCGGTCGTGGCGGCCGGTAGCCCCGCGTTCCGCTACGACTTCATCCATGCCATCACCTTCCCGGTCCCCGGGCTCGGCGCGTTCCATGGGTCGGAGCTGATGTTCGTCTTCGGCAACCAGTTCGAGGGGCTCGCCACGCTTCAGCCGGCCGAGCTGCCGCTGTCGGCCGACATGATGGGCTACTGGGGGGCGATGGCGGCGAAGGGGGACCCGAATGGAGGGGCCCGCGCCGCGTGGCCGACCTACGACAGCACGACCGAGCCGGACCTCGTGCTCGACCTCACGCTGTCCACCGAGTCGGCGCTGAAGAGGGCGGCGTGCGACTTCTGGGATGGGCTCCCGTGAGGTGCCCGGCGTAGGAGGCCGGTCGCCGCGGTCAGTCGTTGCCGAGCTTCTTCTCGAGGACCTCGAGGTGGGCCCGAGTCTCGGCGTCGCTCGCGCGCAGGGCGCCGACCTTCTTCACCGCCGCCAT
>Ga0316217_10001773_pt1 | contig 27281 bp, 9 predicted proteins | sample 1anoAmetaG_FD_203633 | JGI IMG/M metagenome (GOLD analysis project Ga0316217, IMG submission 203633) | Freshwater microbial communities from Trout Bog Lake, Wisconsin, USA - 1anoA | ecosystem: Environmental > Aquatic > Freshwater > Lake > Hypolimnion/Profundal zone | place: USA: Wisconsin...
CCGGCACTTTCGCCTACACGCCGACCAACGGCGCGGTGCTCAACGTGGGCACCAACTTCCTCTCGGTAGTCTTCACGCCCACTGATGCCATCAACTACCGGAGCGTGACGGGCAGCGTCAGCCTGGTAGTACTGCCGGCGACGCCGACGTTGGCGTGGGCGAATCCTGCCCCGATGGTCTATGGCGCGCCGCTCGGGACCAACCAGTTGAACGCCACGGCGAACGTGCCTGGCAGTTTCGCCTACGCGCCGACCAATGGCGCGGTGTTGAACGCGGGCACCAACTTCCTCTCGGTGGTCTTCACCCCGACGGACACCGCCGACTACCGGAGCCTGACGGGCGGCGTGAGCCTGGTGGTATTGCCGGCGACGCCGACGCTCACGTGGGCCAACCCCGCGCCGATGGTTTATGGCGCGCCGCTGGGGACCAACCAGTTGAACGCCACGGCGAGCTCGCCGGGTAGTTTCGCCTACGCGCCGACCAATGGCGCGGTGCTCGGCGTGGGCACCAACTTCCTCTCGGTGGTCTTCACCCCGACGGACACCGCCGACTACCGGAGTCTGACGGGCGGCGTGAGCCTGGTGGTGCTGCCGGCGACGCCGACACTCGCGTGGGCCAATCCCGCGCCGATGGCCTATAGCGCGTCCCTTGGGACCAACCAACTGAACGCGACGGCGAGCGTGCCCGGGAGTTTCGCCTACGCGCCCGCCGCGGGTACGGCGCTGACCGTTGGCACTAATACCCTTTCAGTGGTCTTTACCCCTGCGGATGCCATGGACTATAGGAGTGTGACCGGCAGCGTCAGCGTGGTGGTCCTGCCGGCGGGGGAGGCGGTGTTTGCGAACGCGAACCTCATCACGATTAACGACAATGCCCCCGCGACCCCCTATCCCTCCCTCATTCAGGTCAGCGGCGTCAGCGGGACAATAGTGGACGTGAGCGTGACCTTGGACGGCCTTTCGCACACGTATCCGAGCGACGTGTCGCTCCTGCTCGTCTCGCCGACGGGCCAGCAGATCGTGCTCATGAGCCGGACGGGCGGCGGCTCCGGCGTGACTAATGCCTCTCTCACCTTCGATGCAGCCGGGACCAACTTCTTGCCACAGTCCGCGGCGATCACCAGCGGGGTTTACCAGCCGACCGACTACAAGACCGTGGACACGTTCTTCCCGGCGGCGCCCGCCGGCCCTTACGCCAAAACGCTGAGCGTCCTGGACGGGCTCAATCCCAATGGCGTCTGGTCGCTCTATGCGCAGGATGACGTGCAAGGGGATGCCGGTGTGATCTCGGGCGGTTGGACCCTCGGGATCCAAGCTACTGGTTTGTCGATCTCGGCCATTGGAGCGCAAGCGATGTCCGAAAATGGAACCTTGACCGTGCCCTTCACCGTCGGTTCGGTGGGGGCGAATCCGACCAACCTGGTGGTGACTGCCAGCCTGAGCCAGATCAATCCGTCGGGCTTGATCAACGGTCTGGTGGTTAGCGGCCCCGACGCCAACGGGGTCTGCGCGTTGGCCATCAGTCCGGCGGCTAACCTCCCCTCCTCGGTAACCAACGGGAATGGCACGGCGCAGATTACGGTGACGGTGAGCAATGGGACCTTTGCCAACTCCACGACGTTCCCGCTGACAGTGACTTACGCGGACCAGGCGCCGACAATTACGGGATTGTCCAATCAAAGCACCGTGGCGAACGCGCCGCTGAGCGTCCCGTTCACGGTGGCCGACATCGACACACCGGTTGCAAATCTGACGGTAAGCGCGACCAGCGACAATCCAGCATTGGGGAGCATTGTTCTGACCAGCAATGGGGCCAGTCAAACTCTGCAATTCACGCCGAACGGGACCGGCGGCAGCGCGACGGTGAGCGTGAGCGTGTCTGACGGCATCCTGACGACGACCGCCAACTTCGTTCTGACCGTGGCGCCGGTGACGCCGGCGCTCGCATGGGCCAATCCCGCGCCGGTAGTTTATGGCGCGCCTCTCGGGACCAAACAATTGAACGCGACGGCCAACGTGCCCGGCAGCTTCGCCTACTCGCCCGCGAACGGCGCGGGGCTCAACGCAGGTACCAACCTCCTTTCCGTCATCTTCACCCCGTCGGGCGGCGCCAGTTCCAACGCGTTGACCGCAAGTGTCGCGCTGGTGGTGCTACCCGCTCCTCTCAACGTTACGGCCAACAACTGGACGCAATTCTACGGCGCCGCGATTCCGCTATTGACCGGGACCATCACGGGCCTGCTGAACGGCGACAACATTACCGCCACCTACAGTTGCGCCGCCACGTCGGCCAGCCTTCCGGGCGCATATTCCATCCTGCCAAGCTTGGTGGACCCGAACAGCCGTCAGGCCAATTACACCGTTAGTTTGGTCAACGGCGCCCTCACTGTGGTTTCGCGGCCCAACACGGCGCCGGTCCTGGTTACCTTGACCGACCAGACTGTGAATGCCAACTCGCTCCTGAGTTTTCAGGTCAGCGCGACCGACACCGACGCACCGCCCCAGACCCTGATTTTCAGTCTCGGTTCGGGGGCCCCGAGCGGGGCGAGTATGGCTCCGGGCGGCCTGTTTGCCTGGACGCCCACGGCGGCCCAGGCTCCGGCTACCAACCTGATCACGGTTACCGTCAGCGACAACGGGACACCGCCCCTTTCCACTAGCGGTAGCTTTACGGTCGTGGTTCAACCCGAGAATCAAACGATCGACGGATTAGCCCATGATGGTTACCTTGCGGGTTCCACGGTCTTTTTTGACGCCAACTTGAACGGGATTTTGGATCCCGGCGAACCGTTTACCCAGACTGACCAGAATGGCCATTTCAATCTCCCGGTCGACCTGGCCAAGTTCGACTTGAATCACAACGGGGTTTTGGATCCCGCTGAAGGGCGTTTGGTAGTGACCGCCGGGATCGACATCGCGACCGGTCTGCCCTTGGGGACGATCATGACCGCCCCGGCGAACTCGACGGTGGTGAATCCACTCACAACCTTGATGCAGACCGTCTTGCAGCAAAACCCCGGCATGACGGCCACGCAGGCCCAGGCGACGGTAAAAGGGGCCCTGGGAATTACCAACCAAGTGGATTTGACCCAGTACGATCCCCTGGCCGGGAGCGTTACCAATGACCCGGCCGCGATCTCCGTGTTAAGCGCGGCCGCCCAGGTCCAGGATACGGTGGTGCAGGTTGCGGCGTTGGTCAGCAGCGCGGCCAACAACCCAAGCTCGGCGGATGCCAGCGCGACCGTTATGGCGCAACTGGCTGCCAACGCGCAAGCCGGTGGCGGCTTGAATTTGGGGACGGCGGCCGGGATCTCCAGTCTCATCACCCAGAGCATGGCTACTTCCGGAACGCAGGTATCGAGCGAGGTGACCGCCGGGGCGGCAAGCGTGATTTCTGGCGCCAACCAGCTCAGCGACTCTCTCGCGGCTAACGCCACCGACAGCAGTGCGGCCGCCCAGTTAATTGTCCAAGTCCAGGTGGTCGCCCAAGGAAATTCGGCCCAATCACTCCAGGACGTCGGCAACGGCAGCCAAGCGATTGACGACGTGGTGACGGCCTACACCGGGGCAGGGTTGAGTCAAGCGGTAACGAGCGCGCCGGTGGGTGATGTCACGGGGACCGAAGTTCGGTCCGGGACATTCGCCTTCAGCCAGGCGGCATTCAGCGTCAATCAGTACGGCGTGTCCGCTCCCGGTTCGCAGGTCACCGTGATCCGGACCGATGGCAATTCTGGCGCTGTGAGCGTCCGCGTGCGTCTGAGTACCGGTACGGCTACGACCCAAGGGGTGGATTTTTCGCCCGGGCCGATTGTAGTCGCCTTTGGCGACAATGAAATCAGCAAGAACGTCGATTTGAGCGCCAATCTGATGGTCAATCCGCAGATCCAAGCGGGAGCGACTATTAACCTCAGCCTTTCCCTGGATTCGGGTTCGCCGGCCGGGGCCAGCCTGGGGAGCCAAGCCAGCGCGGTGGTCAGTCTGATTAGCGTCAGCTCGCCTGGGATCTTTTCGTTTAGCGCAGACAACTATTCGGTGCATGAAAGCGGTACTCCTGTGGCGCCGGTGGTGGTCACGCGGACCGGTGGCAGCGCCGGGAGGGTTACGGTCGTGGTGACGCCCTCGGAAATTCCGGGCGGCGCGGTTGCTGGTCGAGACTTTATCGCCGCTCCGATTGAAGTCACGTTCCTGGATGGAAACATGAATCGCCTGGTTTCGATCCCCATCCTCAACGCCAGCCCACTCCAAATGAACAAGGCGTTTGGCATCAGTTTGAGTCTTAAAGCCGACGCGCCAGCCGGGGCTGCCACCGGCGCTTTGTCGGCTGCGGCGGTGACGATCCTGTCTCCGATTCCGGTGATCGGCGCCTGGCCTGCGGCTGGCTCGATCACCTACGGTCAAACCCTCGCCGCTTCCATGCTTAGCGGCGGCGCGGCTTCGGTTGCTGGGAGTTTCAGTTTCCGCGCTCCCGCGACTATTCCCGGCGTGGGAGCTAACGCGGCGACGTTGATCTTCACCCCGGCCGACCCCACCGATTACCTTGCGGTGAACGGTCCCTCGGTCAACGTAACCGTGGCCAAGGCGCCGCTCACCGTCGCGGGCGTGAAAGCCAACGACAAAGTGTATGACGGCGGCGCTAACGCCACGCTCAACCTGTCCGGTGCTGTGCTCGTCGGGGTAGTGGGTGGAAACTCCGTCTCTTTATCGACGGCCAGCGCGGTCGGCCTATTCGCGGACAAGACGGTGGCCAACGGCAAGACAGTAACCGTCTCGGGCTTGAGCCTGTCCGGGACTGATGCGGGGAACTATCTACTGACCCAACCCACTACCACCGCCAATATTACGCCCGCCTCATTGCAAGTACGGGCAGACAACCAGACGCGGTTCATAGGCCGGACCATGCCGGTCTGGACGGTGACCTATAGTGGCTTCGTCGGCGGAGATACTGAGAGCAGTTTGGGCGGGAACTTGACCTTCAGGTTTACCGACATGAACGGGGTAAGCGTTCCTTCGATCAATACCGACACCCCTGCGGGAACTTACGTTATTATTCCCAACGGCTTGACGTCCACCGATTACACCCTTACCTATTTCAGCGCCACCCTCCAGATGAACAATACCTTCTTGACGGTGGCGGCGAACCGGGTCGCCAAGGCGTTTGGCGCGACCAATCCACCGCTCAGCGCAACCATCACCGGATTCCTCAATGGCGACGGCGCAAATGCCTTCAGCGGCAGTCCTCAGTTGAGCACCTCGGCCGGCGTCCTTAGCCCGCCGGGAGTCTATGATGTGGTCGTCGGGTTGGGAACCCTGAACTCAGCCACGTACGGTTTCTTGCTGACTAACGGTACCCTGACCGTCCTTCCGGCCACCCCCGTCATCACCTGGGCTGAACCGGCGCCTATCACCTACGGTACCGCCTTGAGTTCAGCGCAATTGAACGCCACCGCGAGCGTACCTGGGACCGTCGTGTACAACGCGTTTCCGGGAACCATCCTTCGCGTCGGAACCAATACCCTCTCCGTGGTGTTCTCGCCGAACGATACCACGGACTACGGCAGCGTGACCGCCAGTGTGACCCAAGTGGTCCTGCCGGCGCCGCTGACCATTACGGCTAGCAATGCCACGCGATTCTACGGCGCCGCTAACCCGGCCTTCGCCGGCGCGATTAGCGGCATCAAAAACGGCGATGCTATCAGTGCGACCTACAGTTGCGACGCTGGCGCCACCGCCGCTCCAGGCGCGTATGCCATCGTTCCAACGTTAGTCATCCCAAGCAACCTGCAAAAGGACTATGCGGTCACGCTGGTTAATGGCGCGCTGACGGTGCTTCCGGCCGCGCCCGCTATTGTCTGGGCCAACCCCGCGCCCATCACTTATGGCGTCGCGCTAAGTTCCATTCAACTGAATGCCACCGCCAGCTTGCCCGGGACCTCGGTTTACAATCCGCCTGCGGGTAGCGCGCTTCCCGTCGGAACCAATGCCCTCTCGGTCGTGTTCTCGCCGACCGATGCCACCGACTATACCAGCCTGACCACGCGCGTTACGCAAGTGGTACTGCCGGCGCCTTTGAGCATCGCGGCGACCAACGCGCGCCGGCCTTACGGACAGACCAATCCGGTGTTGACAGGGACGATCACCGGGTTGCTCCAACAGGATGCCATCTCGGCCACTTATGCCACAGCGGCCCAGATCAACAGTCCGGCGGGCATATACCCGATCGTTCCCAACGTCGTGGATCCGCACGGACTTGCGGCCAACTACAGCGTATCGCGGACCAACGGTTCTTTGACGGTGACGGCTGCTTTGCTCATCGATGCCGCTCCGGAGACGGTCGTGGTGGGGCAGGGAACGGCGCTGTTGGACTCGACCGCGAGCGTGGCCGATGGGGGCAGCCTCAACTTCGGGGGCGGGACGTTGACCGTCGTAGTGGCGACTAATGCGGCGGCGGGAGATTTGCTGGGCATCGAGTCGCCTGGCACCAATTCGGGTCGGATCGGTTTAGCGGGGCATACGGTCACTTGGGGGGGCGCGGACTTGGCTACCTTCGACGGCGGAGTCGGTACTAACGCCCTGAAGTTCTCGCTTACGACCAACGCGACGTCGGTATCGTTAACCGCCCTCCTGCAGCAGGTGAACTTCGCCAGCAGCGATACGAATGGCGGCGCCCGAGTAGTGGCGGTGACGCTTGCTTACGGAGACGTCACGGTTGCTGCCAATCGCCCCTTCCTCTTGGACCGGCCGCCGGTGGCAAGCGTGGCGGATATTTGGGTAATCGCAGCCGCTGCTATCACGATCCCGACGAGTGAGGTGCTTAGCTACGACATGGATCCGGATGGAGATCCGTTGTCGGTGCTGAGCTGCAGCCCGTCCAGCGCCCTTGGTGGCCAGATGAGCGTCGATAGCGCCGAGTTCATATATCACCCTCCCTCCCTGACGGTCCAGGAGGACGTCTTGTCCTATGTAGTGGCGGACGGCAAGGGGGGCGAGACTGACGCAACCGTGAAGGTCCATCTGGTTCCCAACGGCCAACTCCGGCTGAATATGGTCCAGAGCGGCGCCGTCGGGGTTCAACTCACGGTAGCGGGGACGCCCGGGCAACCGTACCAGATTCAGGCCTCAGTCGACCTGCTGCATTGGACGGTACTCCAGACGGTTACGGCGTCCCCGAGCGGGGTGATTGAGATCCTCGATGCAACCGCTAGAAACTACCCGAACCGGTTTTATCGGGTGGTGCCCCAATAGTTATCGCCCACCCTCGGTGGGGTGGGGCTTCGGCGTCGTTTCGGCGGGCCAGATGCGGTGATCCTGTCTCTGGCCCGCTTGTCGGCCGAACCGAGCAACCGGCGCGCGCCCAATGCGCCGTCGCGACCGGTTTTTCGCGTTGGGTTTCATGCATCGTCTTGCCTGACTGGCCTAATCAAGGTAAGGCTTAAGGCCGGTTGCATGATGGTTGATGACACAATTGCCGCGATTGCCACCCCCTTGGGCGAAGGGGGGTTAGCGGTGATCCGTCTCTCGGGGCCGCAAGCCCTCGCGGTGGCCGAGCGGTGCTTTGTTCCCGTCGGCGCCGCGTCGCTCAAGCCGACCGCCGCGCCTACCCACACGGTCCATTATGGCCGCGTCGTGCGGGAGAGTAAGACGGTCGACGAGGTGCTCTTGTCGGTGATGCGAGCGCCGCGAACCCTAACCCGGGAAGATGTCGTCGAGATCACCTGTCACGGCGGAATCCTGGCGGCCAAATTAGTCCTGGATGCGGTGTTGCATGAAGGAGCGCGGTCCGCCGAACCGGGCGAATTCACCCGGCGGGCTTTTCTTAACGGTCGCATTGATTTGGCCCAGGCTGAAGCGGTGGCCGACCTCATTCACGCCCGCACCGACCTGGCGTTGCGGGCGGCCAACGAACAACTGGCCGGCAAACTCTCCCGCCGCATCAATGAACTGCGCGACGCCCTGCTGTCCACCCTGGCCCACGTCGAAGCGCATATCGACTTTCCTGACGAGGACATCGCGCCGGATACCCGGGACCAGCTTCTGACCCGCCTCGAAGAAGGAATCGAGTTCATGGATGATCTGCTGCGCACCGCTGACGAGGGCCAGCTCCTTCGAAGAGGCATTCGCGCGGCTATTGTCGGACGCCCCAATGCCGGCAAATCCAGCTTGCTCAATCAACTTCTGGGCCGTGACCGCGCGATCGTCTCCGCGATTCCCGGCACGACGCGGGACACGATCGAGGAGACCGCCAATATCCGCGGGTTGCCAATCGTGTTCATCGATACGGCCGGGTTGCGCGAGGCGCGCGACGAGATCGAGCGGGAGGGCATCCGCCGGAGCCGGCAATCTCTCGACCAGGCCGAATTCATCCTTCAGGTCTTCGATGCGTCGGAGCCGCTTCTGGAGGCGGACCGGCTTTACCTCGACGAGCTGTCTGCCAAGAAACGCATCCTGGTTCGAAACAAGACGGACCTGGGTTGCCGTCTTGAATTCCCGCCCGGCTTGGAGGCGCCGTTCGTTGATGTCTGCTGCCTGAATGGGCAAGGAATCGAACCCCTGAAAGATCTCATCAAGAGTCTGGTTTGGGCGGGGGAAATCCAGGCTCGGATGCTGGAGGTGATGATCAACTCACGTCACCAGGATGCCCTCACCCGCGCTCGCTCCGCGACGGTTCGCACGGCGGAGGCGTTGCGGGAAGGACGGACGCTTGAACTGGTGGCTATGGACCTGCGCATCGCCGTCAATGCCGTCGGCGAGGTTGTCGGCAAGACGACGACGGAGGATCTTCTTGATCGGATCTTCAGCCAGTTCTGTATCGGGAAATAGGCCTGATGAGCCTGGAAACGGCCGGCGAAATCGTCCGTATTGGGCCCGATGTTCCCTCCGAGGGCGGGCGCCAATAGCGGCGGACTTAACGAATTGAAGACGGGATTTCGAGCTAAGAGATCCATCCATGAGCGTCGCGGACGCCCATCATGGCCCGCAGGATTTGGTTCCAGGTTTCGGTTTGCATCATAACCGCGTTGGGGAACATGCAGCCGTCCCAGCAGAGATGGCGGATGGCCTGAGTGGGTTGGCCGTTCTCGCCGCGCAGCCAGAAGCCGGCATGATGGGTGATCGAGAGTTTGCCTTTGGGGTCGTTTGGCAGGCAGTGGTGGCCGGTCTTGTCGTGCGTGCCGGAGCCGTGGACCGTCGCGTCGTTCTGCGCCACGTGGAAGTCGATGGTCCACGGGCGCAGGGCCGCCGTGAGCTCTTGCAGCGCCGCATCCAGCCGTGCCGGGTCCGAGCAGTCGTCGCCCGCGGGCAGGATCGCGTCTTCGGGGGCGTTGTAGCCCAGAATGTAGAGCAGCGTATGCGCCATGTCGGCCTGGAAGCCGAGCGTTTTGGGTCGGTCGACGCGTTCCAACAAGTCGATCATCTTCCTCCAACTGTGCATGCCGCCCCAGCAAATCTCTCCTTCAGCCGCTAGTCGTTCCCCGAATCCTTCCGCCACTTCGCAGGCTTCTCGGAAGGCGCGCGCGACCTTTTCCTGGTTGGATGCGGGGTCTTTCGCCCAGTCGGCGACGCCGCAGGCCGAATCAATGCGCACCACCCCATAAGGCCGGACCCCGAGTTCGCGCAGGTCCCTGGCGATGCGGCACCCCTTGCGCACTTGCTCCACAAACCGCCGCCGGTCTTCCTCGCTGCCGATCGTCGAGCCGCCGCCGGTGGGCGGCCAGATTGGCGCGACCACCGACCCGATGACAAGGTCCTTGGCCTTGACTTTGTCCGCCAGACGTTTGAGGTCGTCAGCGCTGCTATCGATATCGACATGGGGCGCGAAGAGGAATAGGTCAACGCCGTCAAATCGAACCCCGTCCACCTCGGCGCGAGACGTCAGTTCAAGCATCGTGTCCAGGTCGATGCACGGCTCCGCTCCAGGACTGCCTTTGCCGACGAGTCCGGGCCATAATGCGTTGTGGAGTTTCGGGAAGTTGTTGCGCTGCGTGCTCATACGTTCGTGTTTTCGGAATTATCCTCACACCTTGCAAGAGAAACCGCCCGCTCGCAACGATAAAGTGGATCGGATCCTCTTTCCGCTCTTCCATGCGCGCGGCGCTTGAAGCTAGCCATGCGAAGTGGAGTATCCTTAGTCCTTGCCAAGCTCCGGTTTGGCCAAGCTACCTTGCGCGGAGTCGTCATTCCGCCTAACTTGCTGCCATCTTGAAAAGTGCTTGCGATTCGAAACGTGGTTTTGCCGAGGCGATATGCCTCAAGTGCGGTCTTTGCTGCAACGGCGTGATCTTCGCTGATGTGAAACTGCAGCCGGCCGAACGGCTGACGGTGGCGGAGGCCCTGGAGTCTATGCCCCGAGCGACAGACCTCTTCCCTGCGGCCGACGGTCGAACGCCGGCGGTCGTTCCGGCCGCGATCGTCACGCCCTCCAAGTGCTTGGCGCAGCCTTGCGCCGCCTTTGATGGCCGCCTGTGCCGCATTTATGCCGACCGGCCCAAGTACTGCCGCCAGTTTGAATGCGCCCTGCTCAAACGCGTGAAAGAGGGTCATCACTTCGCTGCTGCGGCTCTGGTCTCTATCCGGTCGGCGCGCAAGAAGGCGGGCGTGGTGCGCGGCCTGCTCCGTTTGTTGGGGGACACCGACGAACGGACGGCTTTGGCTGCTCGTTTTCGCCGAGCCACGGAACGCGCGGAGCAAAGCGACCTTGAAGGCGAACCGGCCGCCCGGTTTGGCAAACTGACGCGCGCCATGCACGAGTTGAACCACATGCTGGCCTCGACGTTCTACCCGGGGGCGTAGGCTGCTTTTCCGGGAAGGAGTCGGTTCGCGGGTTGGTTCCATGAGGATGCGAACGGCCTTGGTAGTCGCGCTTCATCTTGAGTTTGAGCTACTTTTTCCGTTGCCGCAACGGCTTGCGAAGTCCTCGAGGGCGCAATATGCTGCTGGCTGGTCATGGGTAATTCCGAACGAGCGGACCATGTGTTCGCAACTACCTGCTGGACCCAGGTGCTTTCGGCCCGCGCGGACGGGGCGCCTGCGGCCGGCGAAGCGCTTTCGCGGCTTTGCGCCGCTTATTGGGCTCCGCTTTATGCTTTTCTGAGGCGGGATGGATGCTCTCCCGAAGAGGCGGAAGACCTGGTCCAGGGCTTCTTCGAGCACTTCATTGCCGGAGACTATCTGCGCGATGTATCGCGCGACAAGGGGCGATTTCGCTCCTTCCTGCTGGGGTGTCTCAAGCACTATGCCGCCAATGTGCGGCGCGACCTGCGAACCCAGCGTCGCGGCGGGTCCTCTCCCCACCTCACCCTAGGCGACCCGGACGCTCTCGAACGATGCGAGGCCGCTTTGGCCGCGCAACCTCCCGATGATTCTGTGTTCGATCGGGTTTGGGCGGAGACCATCATGCACAAATCCGTATCTCGAGTGCGGAAGGAGTATGCCGCCGCGGGCAAGGACGCGCTTTTCGACAAGCTTTGTCGTTGGCTGGCGGCCGAGGCTAAACCGGGGGATTATGCGCGCGAGGCACCCGCGCTGGGGTTGAGCGAAGGGGCCTTGGCGGCGGCCGTCTTCCGTTTGCGACAGCGGTTTCGTCAATTCGTTCGCGAAGAAGTCGGTAATACCGTGCAATCGCCCGCCGATATCGATGGCGAAATGCGCTATTTGCTGCAAACACTGACCCGCGTCTGAATGACCCGCCCGACTCCAAATCCAGGGGCGGGCGAAGCTTGGTTGTTGCGCTGCCTGGTCCATCCGGCTAGAGAAAGTTTGTTCCCCGCGTAATCGGCCGAGTAATTCCGTTCTTTAACTGATGATCATGAGCCAGTCGGCTGAGTCCTGTGCGAGTTGTGGCGCGACCCTGCCGTCGGGGGCGGTCCCAGGGTGTTGCCCGCGTTGCCTGGCGTTGGCGGCTTTCGGACCGTCGGCGGAGGACCATCCCGCGAGCCGGGGAGCATTGCCCGGGGCGCAATTTCTCGGCGGGTATGAGCTGATCGAGGAAATCGGTCGCGGCGGGATGGGGACCGTCTATCGCGCCCGACAAGCGGGGCTTGGCCGCGAGGTCGCCCTAAAGGTGCTCGCTGCGGGACCGTACTCGGATCCGGTGGATGTGGCCCGCTTTCGCGTGGAAGCCGCCACCGCCGCGGGCTTGCGCCATCCCGGGATCGTGACGGTGTTCGAAGTGGGTGAAGCCGACGGACACCCCTATTTTTCCATGGAGTTGGTCGAGGGGACGACGCTGGCGGCCCTCACTGCCGACGGACCCTTGGAGCCGCGGCGGGCCGCCCGATATGCGCAAGCCGCAGCCGAGGCCGTGGGCGCCGCGCACGCGGGGGGCATCCTGCACCGGGACATTAAACCCGGAAATGTGATGATTGATGGGGAGGATCGCGTCCGAGTAACCGACTTCGGTCTCGCTTGGCAGCTAGGCTCCGAGGCCACGCAGCATATCGCGGGCTCTCCCGGTTATATGCCGCCGGAACAGGCGGACCCGCAGCGTGGCGGCATCGGGGTCGCCAGCGATGTTTATGGCTTGGGCGCCCTCCTTTATCACCTCCTGACGGCCCGCCCGCCGTTCGGCGGTCCTACCATTACCTCGACGCTGACGCAGGTGTTGAACGCCGAGCCGGCGCCTCCCCGCCCCATCAATCCGCAAGTGCCTGAAGACCTTCAGACCATTTGCCTAAAATGCCTGGCCAAGGAACCGGTGCGCCGGTATGCGTCGGCTTTGGAGGTGGCGGAGGAGTTAGGCTCGTTCCTGGAATGCCGCCCTATCAAGGCGCGGCCGGTCGGGACCGCGGAACGTTTGTGGCTTTGGTCGCGCCGCCACCCCGGCCTCGCCATCATGGGCGGGCTGTTGGCGGTCGTGCTGGCGGCGGGGATCGGCGCTTTTTTGTGGCAGTCGCGCGAGAACCACTTCAACCTCTACGCGGCGGATCTGCGGATCGCGGCCGAGGATCTGGAGCATGGCGATCTGAGCCGCGCCCGCGCCTTGCTCGCGCGCCATACGCCGACCTTCGGCAAGGCCCCCTTCGCTTGGCGCTATCTGCAAGCGCGAAGCGCGGGCGACCCGCGCGTCTTGCTGGGGTCGCACCCCTGGATCGTCACCAGCACCGCTTGGTCTCCCGATGGTCAGTGGATTGCCAGCGGCAGCCTGGGCTCAGGCACGGTCGGCGCTGACCTGCGTCTCTGGAGACCGACCGCGTCCGGCGCCCCCGTGATCCTGGCGACCAACGCCATCCGGGATCTTCAGTGGTTCTCCGACAGTCGGCGGCTCCTGGCGGTCGGGGTTAGCTCGGGCGCCGCCATTTGGGACGCGCTCACTAGTAAGCAGTTGACGAATTATCCCGCGTCCAGCGCGCAGATTTCCAAGGATGGCCGACGATTAGTGACGTGCGAAGGCAACGCGGTCGCCTGGGAAGCCAAGGGCGCGGCCGGCCCCGTGTGGCTGCGCGACTTGGCTTCCGGCTTGGCTCGTCGCCTTCCGGATGCCCGACTGGCCGCCCTCTCGCCTTCGGGCAAGACGATCGCCCTTTCCGATACTTTAGACCGTATCGACCTCTTTGATGCGGACACCGGCGTCCTCCAGCGCCACTTGACGGGCGTCGGCAAGGTGTGGAGGATGGTCTTATCGGAGAACGATCAAACGCTCGTGGTCAGCGGCTTTGAGCCGGACGTGCGTATCTGGCGTCTGGGGGGCGCTCAGCCCGCCCTGGAACGATGGCCGGGCCATTCCCTCGCCACCTGGCAGGCCGCCTTTTCCCCCGACAGCGAGCGACTTCTAACCACCTCCTCGGATCAGACGGTGCGTTTGTGGGATGCCAGAACCGGGACGCCGCTCGATACGTTCCGCGGACACGGGAGCGAAGTCTGGTGCGCCTCCTTCAGTCCGGATGGCCGCCAATTCGCCAGCGGAGGCAAAGATCAAAATGTATTCACTTGGCCGGTGGCCAAGCCTTTGGTCGATAGTATGGTCCCTGCCTGCGTTTGGGGTCAGCGCTTCTTTTCCTCCGACGGCCGCCGGTTGGTGGTGATTTCAACCAACGACCCGCCTCGCGCCCGTGTTCATCTCCTCGATCAAACCGCGCCCGCCCAGGACGTTGATACCACGGCGCCCTTGGCGATGGACGCCACCGACAACCTGCTCTGGCGCCGCGCGCCGTTCGCCGTGCAATGGCTCGACACCCTCCATCGCCACGCGGCCCGGGACGTAACCCTCGAACATGGTCCAAACGATCAGCCTCCCCATGTCTTGGGTCTTTCGCAGGACGGCGGCATCCTCGCCGGCCTTTCGCGCGATAAGCGCCTTTCCACGTGGGATGGCCGCACGGGACGGAAGCTCGCCGCGCTCGACGTTCCGGTGGCCGACGCCTGGTTTCTGGCCTTGAGTCCGGATGGGAATTGGGTGGCCCTCACGCTCGGCGAAGATGGGTTCTTGCTCACTTCATTGCGGAGCCGAACGTCGCGCCGGCTGACGGGTCACCTCGACCAGGGGAAATGGGCCGCGTTTTCACCGGACAGCCGTCTGCTCGCCACGGCCAGCAGCGATGCCACTATCAAGCTTTGGACCGTGAGCTCCGGTCGCGAGTGGGCTACTCTCCGGGGACACCTGACGGGAGTCAGCGCGGTTGCCATCGCGCCAGACGGTCGCTCGATCGTCTCAGTCGAGCCGCAACAGGGCCTGCGTTTTTGGGATCTCCCGACCCTGCGCGAGGTGGCGGTCGTTCCGATGCCATCGGCCGGCGAATGGCTTCAGTTCGCTCCCGACGGGCTCACCCTCGCGGTGGGCTTGGCCGGCGGAGGGGTTCGACTGCTTCGGGCGCCTTGACGCGCGCGGTATTCGGCAAGGCAGGGGCTTGCAGCTTGCTCTTTCTCCAGAGCCGCGTCGCGCTTAAAAGTAAGGCCAAAATATAACTCACATAATCGCGTGTAATCGCTCGCTCAAAACCGTTCTGTATGGGGCAACGATGCAAACCGAAATCTGATAATTGAACGACCAAAGTCCGCTATGAAAACGATCCGTCCTCAATTGCTCCGCGCCGCCCTCGGCCTGTTCTGCCTGACCGCCGTCGAAGTTCCGCTCCGCGCGCAAATCATTCTTAATCCGGTGACCATCCAGGGCGCCGTCCAGTTTGACAATGCAAATCCCGTGATCCTGGATTTGCTGACGAATGCCGCCTCCCCGTTGGAGACCTCCGAACTCGCCCTCTATGCCTACGCCCAGCCGCCTGCGGTCCCAACTCAGACCTCTGACGTGGTGCAGACGAACCTGAGCGCGATTCCGTATTCGATCATCGTTGACGCCGGTTTTGGCGGCGTGGCTTACCAGGTGTCGCCGGATTGGATCTCGGGCCCATTGACCGGCGACTACTCTTACTTCGCCCCCCAGGTCACGCCGCTGCTGCTACCTGGGGATGCTCCCGTGACGCTCAACTTCACCGAGTGCGCCGGTGTTCTGGATCTGCGCTTTGTTACGGCCAACGGCGCGCCCGTGTTCATCCAAGGACTCGAGACGCACGTTCTGCGGCTCAGCGACTCGACGGTGGTAGCGGACTCCTATTATGGCGTGCCCCCGGGCGCCAGCGTGACAAACAAGTATCTGCTGATTCCGGGCGGCGGCCCCTACGCGATCACGGTCACCTATCAAACGGGCACCAACAATTACGTGGATACGCTGCGCTTCACCACGATGGTGACCAATTCGGCCCCTTGCGATCAGATCGTGGTGGCTAACGTGGTGGTGCCCGCGGGTCCTCAACTGGGGCAGGCCAAGGGGAATGTGGATCTCGTGGGCGAGTTCCCGCTGTCGGTGCCGGACTGGCCGCTCACCGGCAATCCCGAGGAACCCGGCAAGACGATTGTGCAGGCCTACGAAGGACCGTTTAGTAACCAACGCTGGGCCGCCGTTCGCGGTAACAACTTCACGCAACCGGCGAGCGGCCCGTTCGTGCTCTCGAACATGGCGCCCACCAGCGTCGTGACGCCCGAATATGGTTACGTGGTTCAAGCGCAACTGGTGGTCCGCACTAACCGCGATTATGCTTATTTCGTCTCGCCCGCGCTGGGTCTGGGCCCAAATCCAGGACTTCTGCTGGCGCCGGGCACCAACGCCGATTTGGGGAACCTCTTTGCGATCCGACCGGGGTATTTGCGGGCGCCGATACTGCTTAAAGGCCCGGCGGAGGGGGCGGGCCAGCCGAGCGCTTTGCGTAGCTTGGTGTTCTCGGCTGATTCGCAGGATCCTTACGGTTACGGCCTGCCCGGCGGAGCCATCATCAGTGGCATTTATGGTACCTTTGCGCAGATGACCGGAGCCGACGACCTGGCGCCGGGGGCTACGTTCGCGGCGAGCGGCGGTTACAGTTCGTCTGGCGGCCCCGGTCTGTTCAATCCGGTTACCGCCAGTTACGAGGGCCAAGTCAACTTGCCCCTTGGCGGCTTGAATAGCCAGCCGAGCCTCTGGAAGCGCTCTGTGATGAACTACCGCATCGAGGAGACCTCGGACGATCCCGAACACTACGTGGTGATGGACACTTCGATCTACTGTCAGGATACCAACCAAATCACCATAAACGCCGGGGATGTCGTTTCGAATCGCCTCGATTTTAGTTTCGGCATGGGGGAGGTGCGCTTGAGCATCTTGTCGACCGGCAGCCAGTTCCGCAACCCGGAAATTTACAACGACTATGAGGTCGCACAGTTCAGCGGGACCAATTTCCTTGGCAATCTTGACAGCTATAGCGTCACCATGAGCTATGCGTTGGGAACCCCGAGCTATTTCACCAATCAGGGTCTGATCGTGATGTACCTTCCGCAGGGCGCCTATAGTCTGACCCCGACGCTAGAAAGCCTGAATAGGGACGGCTCGACTTCGCAAACACAACTCCAGCCGGTGCAGGTTACTGTGGGTGTGGGGCAGCGCATCAGCCTGCAGTCCGATTTGCAGGTGCAACTGATCGCTCCCGCTTGCGCCGGCGCGCCGCTCGCGCCCATCAGCGGTCAAGTGCTCGGAACGAATTCGATTGTTTCCGTCACCTTGTCGGTCAACGGGGGGCCCGCCACGAGCCTCTGTGACAACTGCGGCGTCAATCCCTCCTTCGCCACCTCAGTGCCCGTGAATACGGTGGAGTGCTCCGACACGACGGTGACCGTTACCGCTCTCGACCAATTCGGCCACAGCGCTTCCACCACCAGCACGATTCACTACGACACCGTGCCTCCGGTCATCCATTGCCCCGCCGACATTTCCGTGGGTTGCGCCGGACCTGACGGCGCGGTGGTGAACTTCAACGTCACCGCCACCGACGATTGTCCGGGTCCGGTGAACGTCGTTTGCGCGCCACCTTCGGGCGCGGTGTTTCCCGTCGGGACCACCGCGGTCCAATGTGTCGCCACCGATAGTTGCGGCAATGCCAGTCGCTGCGCTTTCAATGTTACCGTCAACGGCTCCACTCTCGCCATCCAGCGCGCTTTACAGATCAGTTGGGAATGCGGAGGCGTTTTGCAGAGCGCCCCGGCGCCGGTCGGCCCATGGACCGACGTCCCGGGGGCGACGAGCCCCTACTATACCGTACCCAATTCACAGCAACAGTACTTCCGCATACACAACTAAGACGTCTCCTATGAACAACGATCTCAACCCCTACGCTCGCAACTCTCGGTTCTGGCGTCTCATGGATCCGCTTCGCAGCGCCGCCCTGCTTTCCGCCGCGCTGATGATCTGGGGCGGCCGCGCGGGGGCCGTGTCCCTCACCGACGTCACCTCGGACAACGGCCTGCCAGCGATCTCGGTGAGATGGACCGATAGCGCCGGGAATGCGCGGACCGCAATCATGATAAAGCAGAGCCCGCAAGGCCCGGGCTATCTTCGGCAACTCACCTACCAGGTCGGCGGAGTGAACCGGGTCTGCACGGGGACGGATTTTGCCACCGACGAATTTTCCGGCGACGGTTTTGTTCAAAACCACACCGGGGACGGTGGCGATTACTCCAGCACCTTTACCCCGGGAACGACTTCTGTGGCGCTCGCGGGAACGGACCACGCCATTATCGCCTTCGACATGCCCGGGTACCAGATCAGCGGCCAAACCGTCCCCACCCGCATTCAATGGTTTTTCGCCGACGGCCGTTCCCACCCGATCTTCTCCATCAGCCAGGATGCGCGAGCGACGACTGGGAATCTGGGCGCCGATTCCCGCTCGCCCTACGGTGATATGGCCTACGACGGCGCCGGCATCGGCGCCCTGGTCGGCGGCGCCTCCTATGGAGACACCTACAAATTCGTCACGCTCGCGGCCAATCCGGAACAGGTGACGAGAGCATCCGGTTGGCGTTACAACCAGCCTAATAGCATCCCCTACGCGATGCAATGGGCGGAGCCGGCCACGGTGGATGCCGAAATGGGCCACGTGGCCACCGTGCCGATCGCTCTCTGCGACCAGGGCAGCGACTCCCGCACTTACCCAACGGTGGATAACCGCGGTAAAGCATCGGCGGGTCCCCTGATTACTGACGAGACGTGGGCCTTTCAAATTCTCAATTACGTCTTGCCCGCCGCCGGTCCCACGCAAAGCAAACGACTCACCTGGGGAAGTAATTTTGGCCGGGTCGGCGGCTTTGACGACTATGGCGACTACCCTGATACGGCGGTGAACATCCGCCAGTATTCCCAGCACTCCACGGATCCGCTGGGCGTCTCCTTTAGCGGCACACGGGCCGACGGCATGCTCATGGCCTACTCCGTCTTTGTCGTTTTCGGCCCGCACGCGGGCGGGTACATGGCCGGGACGGTCGGCCAACAGGTTACCCAGATGGAAAACGCCGCCCAAGCCACTTTATCCACTGTGGCCGGCGCCGCTAAGACCAGCGGCCCCTCCGGAGTCGGAAACGCGTCCTCCGTTACTATGACCTACACTCCGGCCGGCTACAACCCCATCTATTCCGCTTGGGAGCTTGTCGCCGCTGGGAACGTGGTCGAAGCTACGCTCGCGCCCGCCGCCGGTTCGTCCCTCGACCACCCGATCTTCGTGGTTGATGGCTACGCCCTGGCGCAACTTCCGGCCACCATCTCCGTTGGCGCGGGGTTGACGACGGCGGAAGTGGATTACTTTGCGACCCTGGACTCGGCCAACCAGCGCCTCTGGATCACCGTGAATCGGATGGCGACGTCGCCAATCCATCTGACAGTGACGCCCTCCTCCGCGGCGTCGCCGCCGGTCATAACGGCGATCCCCAGCAGTGGCGCGGTGGGCGCCTCGGTAGTTATCGCGGGAGCGAATTTTGCCGGCGCCACCGCAGTCACCTTTAATGGCGCGAGCGCTACCTTCACGGTTGATTCGCCCACGCAGATTACGGCCGTGGCGCCCGTTGGCGCGACCGCGGGACCGATCGCTGTGACCACGCCCGCAGGTACCGCTGTTAGCGCCACTAACTTCAGTCCGGTTTTCCCCCCGTCGGGAGCTATCCCCGGGACCTTTCAGCAGATGCATACTGATGGCGGCGGATGGTTCACCGGTTTCGCAGTCCATTCCTCCGGCCGTCTCTACGGCCGAACGGACGTCGGCGGGGTGTATCGCTCAGACGACTCCGGAGCCGTTTGGACTTACCTCAGCGGTGATATGACCACCTACACCGGCCATTGTGCGCAAGGGGTTGCGGTCGCGGCGGCAAATCCCGACCTGGTCTATCAGTGCGTCGGTTACTCTTACGGCGGCGCCGAGGAGGGGATCTGGAAAAGCGTCGACGGCGGCGCGACTTGGGCGCAAGTGAAGAGCGGTATCGCATTTTCCGGCAATGATGCGGAGAGATGGGGCGGCGAATGCATCGCCATCCGTCCTGGGAACGACGATGAAGTCTGGGCCGGGTCCCGTGGCGAGGGCTTATGGCGTAGCACTGATGCCGGAGCGACTTGGAACCAAGTGGGGGCCGCCACTTTCGCTGGCGCGCAGTTCACTTCGATCTCCTTGCCACCGGTTGGGCGCTCCGACATCTGGTTGGGCGCCTCCGGTTTCTCGGGCACTGGCGGCGTTTGGGTAAGCTCAGACGAAGGGGTAACCTGGACCTTCATGAGCGGCGCCCAAGGGGGCGTCGGAGCGCCGGAGGGTTGCTGGCGCATCGCCCGGGAGCCTAACGGCAGCGTCCTCGTCTCGGGCGGCAGCGGCGCCCTCGGCAGCGCGCTCTATGAGTTTAGCGCCGCAGATTGGAGCAACCCCGCTAGCTATACATGGGCTGACGCCTCCTGGCCCGATATCGACCGCACCCAGGATGCCCCGCTCGTCGCCTCGCTCGCCGATGGACGCGTCGTGGCCGGTAGCATTTTCGGGGGCTACGCCGGCGGTCCGGACAGTCTCCGTACGCAGATCCGCTCCCTGGATGGCAATTGGGCGCCCACTGACGCGCTCGACGGCGTCATGCCCGCGTGGCAGCGTGTTCCCGCTCCCACGCTCATCGAGGGCGGCCGCAACGCGCTGGCGCAGGATCCTACCGACGTGAATCGTTGGTTCCTGGCCGGTGGTTACGGTCCTTTCCGCACTGAGAATGGGGGCGCTTCCTGGGCATACGACGTCAACGGCATCGACGAGGTGGTGGACTACAAGGTCAATTTCCACCCTACCGACCCGAGCCGCGTCTATCTTCCCATGGCCGACCATGGCGGCGCGGTGGTGCTCGACGGCGGCGCCAGCGGCGCCGTCTCGCGCTATATCACCACCCGCACGCAGCCCTATCCGGATGATCTGGGCCTGTGCCACGCGATCCTCGCCAGCGGCGACCGCCTGCTGGCGCTTGGGGCTGACGAGCGTAATAACTGGCGTCCGCGGATCTTCAAGTCCGCCGATAATGGCGTGACTTGGACCATCGTGGCCCAGACGGGACTTCCCGCCCAGGACAACCGCTGCATCATCAGCGCGGTCGCTTCGCGTGACCTTCCTGACGATCTTCTCGCCGCTGTCGCTGGAATAGACGACGGCACAAACGGCGGGGTTTATCGAAGCACGGATGGCGGGACGAGTTTCACTCGCTCCACCGGTCTACCCGCCGTGGCTGATTACGGAGACCAGGACAATCCAAACGCCGGGCTAGCGGCGGATGCGACCGACAACACCGCCCGCTATCTCTTCCTTAAGAACTACGGCCTCTACAAGTCCACCGATCGTGGGGCGTCATGGCTATTTGTCAACACCGGGCTCCCTAATTACGGCGTCATGGCCGCCGACAGCGCTTTGGGGGGTCGCCTTTGGGTTGGCACTTGCTGTGGCCAGCCGGTGGGTCTGAGCCATAGCCTCGATGGCGGCGTCACTTGGACGAACCTTTTGGGATTCGTTAACGTCGCTGATGTTGATGCCGCCAGCGACCGGGTCGCTGTGCTGGGCCAGCGGACCGGCGACAACTTTAACAAGATTTACTACTCCGCCGATGGCGGCGGTACCTGGGGCGAGATCACCCGCCCCGGCTACCGATTCGGTAACGCGCAGGCGGTGGCCGTGGATCCTTGGCGGCCGGGCGCCGTTTGGATCAGCACCAACGGGCGCTCAGTCGCTCGCTTTACCCCAGGCTCCTCCAGGCCCGTCCTCATCTCCCAGGTGAGCGGCGGCAACTTTGTTACGAGCTTTGCCCAACCCTCAGGTCTCAGCGGCGTCGCCTATCAGATGGAATGGAGCGCGTCATTGACGGCGGCAAGCTGGACGCCCATTCCCGACACGGGCGTTCCGCCTCAGCACTTCTTCAGCGTGCCCATGGTTGGCTATTCCCAGATGTTCATGCGGCTGAAGGCCACCGGGCCATAAGCGGCGCCGGGAGAGGGATCGAAATGAATGGGGTTTCGTGGCGAAATCACTCGTGGAGAATAAATGATAACAAAAAAAAGAGGAATATATATGAAACGCATCCTTGTAATGCTGGGCTGCTTGTCGCCGTTGCTCGCTCTCGCCGCGCAGTATTCGATTGGCTGGTATAAGATCGGCGGCGGCGGTGGGGCCTGCGCTGGCGGCCCTTTTCAGGTCCATGGCACTGTCGGCCAGTCGGACGCGAGCGCCGCGCTGAGCGGCGGCCAGTATTCCGTGATCGGCGGTTTTTGGAGTCTGATTTCCGTGGTCCAAACGCCCGGCGCGCCGCTGCTCACTGTCACTTATGCGGCCGGTCAAGCTATCGTGGCTTGGCCGTCGTCCGCGGCGGGTTGGACGCTGCAGACCAATAACAGCCTCGCTGGGTCGGCTTGGGGCGACTACCTCGGGCCCGTCATCAATCACAGCGTGACTAATTCACCTCCTAGCGGGAATTTGTTTTTCCGCCTACGACAATGATTAAAGGCCGGACAGGTCTCTCACCAAGATTAGGCAAGCCACGACGACGAAACCACTATGAAAATCAACTTACGCCATCTGTTCATCGCGCCAGCTTTGCTGGCTGCCATCACCCTCAACTCTGAACTCCCCAGCGCTTTCGCCCAAGGCGCCGCCTTCACGTATCAGGGCGCGATCGAACTCGGTGACCTGCCCACAACCTCGACTACCCTCGGGCCATCCCATAAGAGTCGGGGATCACGCCTGCGCGCAAGGGACCGTGTTTGGCAAGGCCATGACTGGTTTGGACCAAGGCAAAGGCATGGTGGTGGTGACCTTGCAGTAATCCCCTATGTCGCGCCCAAGCCGTGATCCGATTAATGTCTGCGCCCCGCCTGGATGCTTGTATCCACGAAGCGTCGGCTGCGGCCGAGCAGGAGACACCGTCCGAAAAGCCAATTAAAGCGAAACTGAACTAACGACAGCTAGACCAAGTTAACAACCATCAGATTATTATGAAAACGAAATTAAGACCTTTATTCATCGCGCTGGCCTTCCTGGCGCTTGCCACCCTCAACTCGCGCTTCTCACCCATTTCCGCCCAGACCACGGCCTTCACCTATCAGGGGCAACTCAATGACTCCGGCACCGTCGCCAATGGCAGTTACGACCTCGCGTTTGCCGCATACGATGCGCCTACCAATGGGAATCTCATCAGCGCCGTCGTGACGAACTCCGCCGTGGTCGTCGCTAATGGAACCTTTGCGACCCTCGTAGATTTGGGCCAGGGGGTTTTTACCGGTCCAGACCTCTGGCTGGAAATTAGCGTCAGCACCAACGGCGCGAATGCGTTCTCAACGATTGCGCCCCGGCAAATGGTGACGCCGGTTCCCTATGCGCTTTATGCGAGAAGTTCCGGCAGCGCCAACACCGCCAGCGCAGTTAGCGCGGGAGCGGTTTCCGTTTCTCAACTAAACACGATAGGCGCTCCCGGTTCCGGTCAGGTGCTGGCTTACAATGGCGCGCAACTTGTATGGCAGGACCCGATGACGGGGGGCTCAACGGGGGGGTGGTCTTTGAACGGCAACCTGGGGACTTCACCGGGGGGCTACTTCCTTGGGACCGCGGACAACCAGCCGTTGGAAATTAAAGTCAGCTCGGTCCGCGCTTTGCGGCTTGAGCCGGATGCCACTGGTTCTGGCGCGCCCAATGTCATTGGTGGTTCCCCGGCGAATTCTGTCTCTAACAGCGTTATCGGCGCCACCATCGCCGGCGGCGGGGCGGTGGCTTATTCCGGTGTGACCTACTCGAACACTGTGACCGCCTCCTTCGCCACGATTGGCGGCGGGGTTAGAAATCTCGCCGGTGGCTCGGAGGCGTTTGTTGGCGGCGGATATCAAAACGCCGCCACCGGTTACATCTCCACCGTCGCGGGCGGGGCTTATAATACCGCCAGTGTCAACGAGGCAACCGTGGTTGGCGGGGATTACAATCTGGCCAGCGGCGTTGAATCCTTTGTTGGGGGAGGCAGGGCCAACGTTGCCAGCGGGGCGGATTCTTTCGTCGGTGGCGGCGCGGGCAATGTCGCCTCCGGGATCAAGTCGGTTGTCGGTGGTGGTGGAGGACTTCTCGCCCCCAACGCGGCGACGGGAGATTATTCCGTAGTTGCCGGCGGCGGCGGCATCCTATCCGCCAACACCGCCGGTGGAGATTATTCAGCGGTCGGCGGTGGCTACGGCAATGCCGCGACCCAGACCGGAGCCGCCGTCTCCGGCGGCGAATTAAATACGGCGAGTGGCGCCGATGCTATCATTGCAGGCGGCTCCGACAATAATGCGACGGCGAGTTTCTCATCGGTGGGGGGCGGAGATGCCAATACCGCGAGCGGCATGCTCGCGACCATCCCCGGGGGACAATTGAACACCGCGAGCGGAAAGTACTCTTTTGCCGCCGGTCAGCGCGCCCAGGCGCTTCATGACGGGACATTTGTCTGGGCGGATTCGCAATATCCCTATTTTTCCTCCACGGCGGTCGATCAATTCCTGATCCGCGCGGAAAGTGGCGTGGGCATCGGCACGGCCCAAACCCCGCCCGGTGGTCTGCGCGTGGACAGTGGCGGGCTAGCGGTGACTGGGGCGTCCAGCCCGCATTATCCGGGCGCCGCCGGGGTCTTTATTGAGAAGGCGTCCACGATTTCCACTGCCGTCGTCTATGCCTACGACTACAAGGCGAGCGGTCCGCTTCCGCTGGCCCTGAATTCCCCGGGCGGCAACGTGGGCGTCGGCATGTTGAGTCCCCAATACACGCTGGATGTGGCGGGAACCACCCGGACTCATACGCTCATTATCAGCGGGGGTTCGGATGTGGCGGAGCCCTTCAAAATGGGCGGTCGCGAACTTGCCAAAGGCTCGGTGGTTGTCATCGACGAAGATCATCCCGGCGAGCTCAAAATCAGCTCCCAGGAATATGACACCAAGGTGGTGGGCATTGTCAGCGGCGCCAACGGTATCAACCCCGGCATCGCATTGCACCAGGAAGGCGCGTTGGACGGAGGACAAAACGTCGCATTGAGCGGTCGGGTGTATGTTTTGGCCGACGCGAGTTTCGGCGCCATCAAGCCCGGCGACCTGTTGACCACTTCGGCTACGCCTGGTCACGCCATGAGAGTGAGCGATCGTGGGAGAGGGCAGGGGGCCATGCTCGGCAAAGCCATGACGGGACTCAACCAAGGCCAAGGGATGGTCCTCGTGTTCGTGACCCTTCAATAATCCCCATGAAAGCTCTATCCGCTTCCGTGTTGCGCGCCGTTGTCTGTGGCGCGCTCCTCGAGTCCATCTCACACTTATCAGCGGGTCCGTACCCTTCAGCGCCACTCTACAACTACCTGCCTCCGGCCCCTCAGGCCTCCAGTAAGTACGTCTCCCCGATTGGGGCGATCAATCTATCGAGCGTGCCGCCCGCGACCAATGTCGTGATGGCCCAGCAGGCCTTCGATCTCCGCGCCGCCGCCGCCATTTATCAGGCCGGGGTCGGAGCCCTCCCTTCGGACAACAGCGACAACGGCGAGGGCTATCAATCCACGCTTGCGGCCAAATGGGCGTACCCCGAGTACTTGACCGACGATCCCCAAGCCACAAAACGGATCGAAAGTTACAATTCAATCCTCGGCCACAGCGCGGGAGAGGAGGGGACGGACATGTCCTCCGGATCCCACAACGAATATGATTTCTGTCTCAATTACTACATGCCTGTGGTTTACCGATATTACCCTCTCATGCCGCAAAATGTAAGTGATTACCTGATCAATAATCTCATGGCCGGCGCCACGCGCTCCGGTGTTCCGGGCGGACGGTCGGGGGTCGGGAAGATCGAGAGTCCCTGGTCCGAGTTTATTCATATCGCGAATATCGTTGATATAGCCGAGACCGAAAACCACCTGCTCGGCATTGAAACGGCCCGGTACCTGGCCAATCAACTCTTGTATCAGCGCACTCAGGATCCAAAGTACGATAACCTCCGCAATGGGGACCCCGGAAATGGCGTCGTTAATGTCACCGACTGGATTCTAGCGGCGCTGCAGGGCTTCCTGATCAACGATTTCCAGGAATACAACGCCCGGCCCTACGAAGATATGGACATGTCGGCGTTGCTCAACCTGGCGACGTATGCCTATGACGATCGGGTCCGGTTAGGGGCGCGGATGGTGCTCGACTATGTGTCCGCCAAGATCGCCGTCTCCAGCAGCGATTTGCGCCGCGCCGCGCCTTTCCGGCGCCGCAATGAATCGCCCCACTACGGACCAACCCTCCCGGGCGGCAGCTTTCTCGGCTCGCCGCTGGATAACTATGTGGGCGGGTTCGAGCCCGATCCTCAAACGGGATTTTACGCCCTCCTGGCCGGCAACACCGCCACCTTTGGCGGCAGCGTGGTCGGCAACTTCAACTGGGAGATGGTCCATGCCGGCCTTTGCGACTACCGCATCCCCTCGCCCATCCTCGATTTGTTTGTCAATAACTCTCACCGCCGTTTCTACCAGTACCTCCAACATGGCGCTGGGAACGGCGAATTCGGCGACGAACTCTATGCCGGTTCGCCCAGTTACTTGATTACCGCCGGCGGACGTCCTACGAGCTTCTGTTACCGCGCTGACATCCAGGTGGGGGGCCAGGCGCTTCTGGTCGCGCTCTCGGCCGCCTTCGCCGGCATCCCCGGTGTCGTCCTTGAACTGTTCGCGCAGAATGCCCTGAACGGGGACGCCTCCGATCTCGGCGCCGCTATGCCGACCAGCTTTATACCTACAGGGTCGGGACACTTTATGTCGGACATGATCCAGTTCGGACAATACAGCACGGATGAATCCCAGATCCACATGGGGGTAGCGCCTGATTTTGCCTGTGGCGATAGCATCTATCTTCCCGACTCCATTCGAAATGATCCCAACAATGTTTCCGTCGGCAATTGGACCTTCGTGAACCGCGGCGGCGCGCCCGGCCAACCGGGCTATTACCTGGCGATTTATACCGCGGACAACGGCAACGGCGGCCGGGCCGGATTTCTCGAGGCTTTCGACACGTGGCTGCACCCCATGTTTGCTTCGTCTCCAACCTTCACTCAATTCCGCCAGGCGGTGCTGGCCGCGAACGGCGCGAACAGTTTCCAGCTCGGCAATAATCAGGTGAACAGCTACTATACCCAATCCGGAACTACGATTCGATTCACCGTTTCCCCCTACAGCCAGATCGTGTCCACTAGCGCGCTCGACCCGGCTCCCGCCGCCAATACCAGCTTCGCTTCGGGCACGGTGATCCAAAGCGCCCACGCTTCGGGCGTGGTCGTCATTTCCAATCCTTTCCTGGGCGGCTCTATCACCCTGGATATGCACGACATGTCGCACCCAAAGCGAATTTCCGAAACCGGCGAGGTCGACTATGCCGGTGAAGAAGTGTGGGTCAATTTCAATTATGGCAATGGCTCCGGAGACTTTGCGCAGCCCTATCGCACCCTGGGCGCCGCCGCCGCCACC
>Ga0316217_10001774_pt1 | contig 27262 bp, 26 predicted proteins | sample 1anoAmetaG_FD_203633 | JGI IMG/M metagenome (GOLD analysis project Ga0316217, IMG submission 203633) | Freshwater microbial communities from Trout Bog Lake, Wisconsin, USA - 1anoA | ecosystem: Environmental > Aquatic > Freshwater > Lake > Hypolimnion/Profundal zone | place: USA: Wisconsin...
TGGAGCAGGGCCTTTCTGTTTGAAGCGGTGAATGTCTCTTAGTGCTTGGCTTCTGCCGCGGTGGCCAGCTTGGCTTCGGCTTCGGCGATGACGCGCAGCGCCTCGGTGTAGGCGTCTTCGCTTTCGCCGGCTTGCTTCCACTCTTCCAGGCCGCGGTCCAGTTGCTGCTGCGCGCGGGGCACGTCGATCTCCTCGGGCTTGAGCGCGTCCGAGGCCAGGATGGTCACCCGGTCGGGGAGCACCTCGGCAAAGCCCCAGCTCACGTTGTAGCGCTGGTCGCCGTCGGGACCGCCGTGCAGGGTCACGTCGCCGGCGCCCAGTTCGGCCACCAGCGGCGCGTGCCCGTAGAGCACTTCCATGTACCCGTTCTTCGCGGGCAGCTCGACCGACGCCACCGGATGCTCGAACAGGGTGCGCTCGGGAGTGACCAGCCGGACCCGCAGTTGATTGCTTTCTTCTTCCATAAGACCCTTCCGAGTCGTCAGTAGTCAGTCATCAGTTGTCAGCGAACACCGCTCATCGCGGAACCGAAATCAACTGACAACTGACGACTGAAAACTGATAACTGTTCTTACACCGAAGCCTTGAGCTTCTCGGCCTCTTGCAGCACTTCCTCGATGGCGCCCTTCATGTAGAAGGCCTGCTCGGGGATGTCGTCGTACTTGCCGGCGATGATCTCCTTGAAGCTGCGCACCGTATCGGCAACCTTGACGTACGCGCCGGGGATGCCGGTGAACGTCTCGGCCACATGGAACGGCTGCGAGAGGAACTTCTGCACCTTGCGGGCGCGGGCCACGGTGAGCTTGTCTTCTTCCGAAAGCTCGTCGATGCCCAGGATGGCGATGATGTCTTGCAGATCCTTGTAGCGCTGGAGGATCTTCTTCACGCCCTGGGCCACGTCGTAGTGGTCCTGGCCGACCACGCGCGCGGAGAGAATGCGCGAAGTGGAAGCCAGCGGATCGACGGCCGGGTAAATGCCCAGTTCGGACAGCGGGCGGCTCAGCACGGTGGTCGCGTCCAAGTGGGCAAAGGTGGTGGCCGGCGCGGGATCGGTCAAATCGTCGGCGGGCACGTAAACCGCTTGCACCGAGGTGACGGAACCTTTGCTGGTGGAGGTAATGCGCTCCTGCAACTCGCCCATTTCGGTGGCCAGGTTGGGCTGATAGCCCACGGCCGAAGGCATGCGGCCCAAGAGCGTGGAGACCTCGGAGCCGGCCTGCGTGAAGCGGAAGATGTTGTCGATGAAGAGCAGCGTGTCGGAGCCTTCGACGTCGCGGAAGTACTCGGCGACGGTCAGAGCGCTGAGGGCCACGCGCAGGCGGGCTCCGGGCGGCTCGGTCATCTGGCCGTACACCAGAGCGCACTTCGACTCCGCGAATTTGCCCGGCTTGATAACGCCGGACTCGGTCATCTCGACCCACAGATCGTTGCCCTCGCGGGTGCGCTCGCCGACGCCGGCAAACACCGAGTAACCGCCGTGATTCTTGGCCACGTTGTTGATCAATTCCATGATGACGACGGTCTTGCCCACGCCGGCGCCGCCAAACAGGCCGATCTTGCCGCCCTTCAAGAAGGGCTGGATGAGATCGATGACCTTGATGCCGGTCTCGAACATCTCCTCGTGGGTGGACTGCTCGTCGAACAGCGGCGCAGGCCGGTGAATCGGCATGACCGTCTTCTCGCCGATGGGGCCGAGGTTGTCCACCGGCTCGCCGATGACGTTGATGATGCGGCCCAGCGTCTCCTTGCCCACGGGAACGCGGATGGGGCCGCCGAGATCGATGGCCTTCATGCCGCGAACCATGCCGTCGGTAGCCTGCATGGCCACCGTGCGCACGCGTCCTTCGCCGAGGTGCTGCTGCACTTCGAGGATCACGCTGATGGGCGTGGGCACGGTGAAGCCCTCGCTGGTGACGCGCAGCGCCTGATAGATGGGCGGCATCGTCGCTTCTTCAAACTGCACGTCCACCGCGGGACCGGAGATCTGAATTACCTTGCCGATGTTCTCTGCCATATTTTCTGCCTTCTTGTTGCAAAGCTGTTAGCTCTTAGCTGTTAGCTGTTAGCTCTTTCTTGCCGGTGAGCCTTCGTGATTCTCCCGTTGATTTGTTCCCCACGATGGGCTAAGAGCTAAAAGCTAAGGGCTAATAGCTGACTTTTACAGCGCTGCTGCGCCGGAAACAATCTCGATGATTTCCTTGGTGATGGCCGCCTGGCGCACGCGATTCATGGTCAGCGTGAGCGCGTCGATCATATCCGCGGCGTTGTTCGATGCCGAATCCATGGCGGTCATGCGCGCCGCATGTTCCGCGGCCACCGACTCGGTCATGGCGTGATACAGCATGGAAGAAATGTACTGCGGCAGCAGTCCGTTGAAGAGTTCCTCGGCAGGCTGCTCGTAGATGTAGTCCACCTGCGAGGTGCCGAACTTCTTCGATTCATCGTCGGCCGCCGCGGTGTCCACCGGTTCGAGCGTAATGCCCGCGGAGAGAGCGGCCTCGGCGGCGCGCTCCTTCTCTTCCTCGGTGGGCTCGACCGCGCTGCTGATCTGCGGAATCCCGATCTTCATAATGGGCAGCAGGCGCTCGACGACCAGCCGCTGCGAGATAACCGACTTGAACTCGTTGTAGACGATGTAGGCGGCGTCGATCTCCTCGTGCACATAGCGGGAGATGACGCTCTGGGCCAGCGCCTGCACGCGGGCGACTTCCAGCTTGCCCAACATGCCGGGATGGTCGCCGGTGACTTCGACATGGGACTGGCGCTCGGCGCGCACGTGCCGCGTCAAGCCGTTCTCGTCGGTCTGCTCGGTGTAGACGGCGGCAGGATGGCGGCGGCGCATCATGTCGCGCCCCTTGCGGCCCACGGCCTCGACGTCGATTTCCTTGTCGGTGTTTCCTTCGAGGAATTGGAAGGCGGTCTTGAGGATGTTGGAGTTGAATGCGCCGGCAAAGCCCTTGTCGCCGCTGACGATGATCAGCAGCACGCGCTTCTCGGGCCGGGTGGCAAACAACGGATGGCGCAGGTTGCCGGTGGCCTCGTCGAAGATGTCGACGCGCCGGGTCAGCGATTCCAATACGCTGGTGATCATCTTGGCGTAGGGCCGGGCCGCCAGCGCCCGCTCCTGCGCGCGCCGCAGCTTGGCCGCCGAGACCATTTTCATGGCCTTGGTGATCTGCCGCATGTTCTTCACGCTGCGGATGCGCCGCCGTAGATCGAGTACGTTTGCCATTGTCAGTTCTCAGTTATCAGTCGTCAGTTGTCAGTTGTCAGTTTCCAGATTCAGCCTTCAGTCTTCAGTTGCCAGCGCTTTTGTTCTTACTGACAACTGAAAACTGACTACTGATAACTCGCTTATGCCTTTGCCGCGGCCAGTTCCGCCTTGAAATTGGCCGAGTATTCCTTGAGCGCCGCGTGCAGCTTGTCGCGCAGATTGTCGAGCTTCTTTTCCTTGGTCAGCTCGTCGATCAGCGCCGTCTGCGCGTTGTCGAGATACTTGTAGAGCCCGTCTTCGAAGGCGCGGATGTCGGCGATCTGGAACTCGTCCAGATAGCCCTGCGTGCCGGCGAAGAGCACCACCACCTGCTGCTGCCAGGTGAGCGGCTGGAACTGCGGCTGCTTGAGCAATTCCGTCAAGCGCGCGCCGCGGTTGAGCTGCTTCTGGGTGAGCGGATCGAGGTCCGAACCGAACTGCGCAAAGGCGGCCAGTTCGCGGTACTGGGCCAGATCGAGCTTGAGGGTTGCGCCCACCTGCTTGACGGCCTTGATGGCGGCCGAGAAGCCGACGCGCGAAACCGAGAGTCCCACGTTGACGGCCGGACGGACGCCGGAGTTGAACAGATCCGTCTCGAGGAATATCTGCCCGTCGGTGATGGAGATGACGTTTGTCGGAATGTAAGCCGAAACGTCGCCGGCCTGGGTCTCGATGACCGGCAGCGCCGTGAGCGAACCGCCGCCGCGCGCGGCGCTCATCTTGGACGACCGCTCGAGCAAGCGCGAGTGGAGATAGAACACGTCGCCGGGATAGGCTTCGCGGCCCGGCGGGCGGCGCAGCAGCAGCGAGATTTCGCGGTACGCCATGGCGTGCTTGGAAAGATCGTCGTACATGATCAGCGCGTGGCGGCCCGAGTCGCGGAAGTATTCGCCGAACGCGGTGGCCGCAAAGGGCGCCAGGTACAGCATGGGCGCGGGCTCCGAGGCCGAGGCGGCCACGATGATGGTGTGACCCATGGCGCCGGCTTCGGTCAGCGTCTGCACCACCTGCGCGATCGACGAGCGCTTCTGTCCGATGGCGCAGTAGATGCAGATCAGGTCGTTCTTGGCGTTGTTGATGATGGTGTCCAGCAGGACGGCGGTCTTGCCCGTCTGGCGGTCGCCGATGATCAACTCGCGCTGTCCGCGGCCGATGGGAATCATGGCGTCGATGGCCTTGAGTCCGGTGGCCATGGGCTCGCGCACGCCCTGGCGATCGATGATGCCGGGGGCCAGGCACTCGACCGGCAAAAAGCCCGTCGAAACGATGGGCCCCTTGTCGTCGATGGGCTCGCCCAGCGCGTTGACCACGCGGCCAATGAAGCCCTCGCCCACCGGCACGCTCAAAATACGCCCGGTGCGCTTGACCTCGTTGCCTTCGCGAAGCTCGGTGTAGTCGCCCAGAACCACGGCGCCCACCTGATCTTCTTCCAGGCTCAGAGCCAGTCCGGCGATGCCGTGCGGGAAGCTGAGCAGCTCGCCGGCCATGACCTTGTCCAGGCCATGGATGCGAGCGATGCCGTCGCCCAGCGTGGTGATTGTCCCGACTTCGTCGACCTGGACCTTCGAGTCGTAGTTCGCGATCTGATCGCGAAGAAGTTGCGTAATCTCGTCTGCCTTGATCTGAGCCATTTCTGTCCTTTAAGTAGTCAGTTTTCAGTGGTCAGTTGTCAGTAGATCATTTGCCGATCGCTGACCGCGATTTCTCTCGCCAACCTCTGTACACCGACTACCGTTCGCCAAGTACTGTTTTTACTGACAACTGACAACTGATCACTGAAAACTATCCAGCAATCAGCGATTCCTTCAACCGATCCAGCCGCCCGCGCACCGAGCCGTCGTAGACGGTGGAGCCGATGCGGACGACCGTGCCGCCCAAAATGTCCTTGTCCAGCTTGAAACTGGCCTCGACGCGCGCCCCGGCCAGTTTGCCGATCTCGGCCACCAGCGCTCCGCGCTCCGCCTGGTCCAGCTCGCGGGCCGTAACCACCTCGGCCTGGCGGATGCCCATGCGCTCCTGCAACTCGGCGCGATAGGCCTCGGCCACTGCGTGCACTTGCCCGATGCGATCGTTGTTAATCAACACCGCCAGCAGGTTGCGCAATTCCTTTTGCATGCCCAGCTTGGCGTTCATCTTGTCCAGAATGGCCACCTTCTGCAGGGCGGCGATGGAGGGGTTCACGAAGAACTCCGCCAGTTCGGGGCTGCCGTTCCAGGTGGCGAGAAAGTCGTTCAACTGCCGGTCGATGGCGGCTGCATCCAGCTTGGCATCGGTGACAACGTCGGCAAAGGCGCGGGCGTAACGAGCAACAAAGGCTGCCATCTAGTTCTGCCCTCCCTTATGCGCGCCGGCGATGAACTCGGCGATCAGTGCGCGATCGGTCTCCGGCGTGAGCACCAGTTGCTTGGCGGCCTGCTCGATGGCCAGGTCGGCGGCAAAGTGGCGCAATCCGCGCTGCGCATGGGCGGCGGCCTGGACGATCTCCTGCTCGGCTGCCGAAACGATGCGGGCGCTCTCTTCCACCAGCGTCGCCTTAATGCGCACTTCGTCCTGCCCGATCTCCTGCTCCACTTCGCTGCGGAACTTGGCGATCTCCTCGTCCAGCGAGGCCAGCTTGGCTTCCACCGCGCTCAGGCGCAGGTTGGCGTCTTCGGTCACCTTGCGGGCCGACTCGATGTTGTGGCGAATCGTCTCGGAGCGCTTGCGCAGAATGCGGGGAATCATGCGCACCAGCGGAATGCCGATGGCCAGCACGATGATGGCGAAGTTGATGAATTGAAAGATCCAGGCAGCAGTCTCCAGCTTCAGGTGGAGAAGGTTGGCCATGGTCTGCACCACCGGTGCGTGCAGATATTTGTTGTTTTCCTCTTGCTCGCTCTTGGGAGCTTCCTTGGTCTGGGCGGTCTCCGGCTTGGCGGCCTCGGAAGTGGCGGCGGTGGCCGCGGGCTGTGCCGTGGGCGTCGCTTCCTGCGCCGTCATGCGCTGCGGCGCAACCGCTACCCCGACGGCCAAAACGGCCAGAAATGCAAATCCCAGAATGCGAGCGGAAAAACGCGAGTGCAGAATCGAATATTTCAACGGGAACCCCCGGCAGCCAGCGGCAGAACCGCGCGGACCACCTGATTGGCCAAATCCCCGGCGGAGGCCTGAATCGACAGCCTGGCGGCGGCCGCCTCGGCTTCCAACTCGGCCTTGGCCTGGCCCACCTTGAGTCCGGCAGCCTTGCGGGCCGTGTCCAGAGCGGCGTCGCGCTCGGCGTTCCACTGCTTGACGCGCTGCTCGCGAACCTTGTAGACCGAGGCGCGCGCCTCGCGCAGTTTGGCGGCGTACTCGGCGGCCCGGGCTTCCGCCTTGGCGATCGCCGCGTGCGCATCCTCGACCGCGCCTTCGGTGCGCGCACGGCGCTCTTTCAGTGTGGCGGAGAGCGGACCCTGAATCAGGAATTGATATGCCAGCGCCAGCACGATGAACAGCAGGCTCGTGGGCACGGCGCCAAGCAGAAGATTCCCGACTTGTTGAATGATTTCTTGCATGCTGGTACCGATGCTTCAGACTGTCAATTTGAACTCAATCGCGGGTGGTGCAATTTCCTGGGTGGAACACCTTTTTGTAACAGGGACAGCCGCCCAAGTCAACGATACGAGGCCGATTTGGCAGCGTCCTGTGACTGCTGTCACCGAATAGGAATTTTCTTCAAAATAGCGCTTGATTTCGGTCTAAACAAGCCTACACTAACGTTACCACCTAGACCCGGTCCAGGGTCCAGCGGGCGGCCGGCTTCGGGAAGTCCTTCCACTCCTGGAGCTGGTAGCCCGCTTCTTAATTTGCACACATTTTTGTTTGCGATTTCATCGGCAAAGCCCCGGCTTGCGTTCAAAAATCCTCCCCGCCCGCCGCAGCACGCGTTGGGCTGATACCTTGGTGCGAGGCGCTTTTCGTGCGCGCGAACCCACAGGGAGATCCGGTCCGATGAAAAGAATGAAGCGGCTTTTCGCTCTTGTAGTTGCATTGTTCGCGACGGCGGTCACCGCCCCGGCCCAGACCGTCGATGCCATCGACCCCGCTCTGCGCACCCGTATCGATCGCATCGCCGCGCAGGTCCTGGAACAGACCGGCGTCCCTTCGGCCTCGCTTGCCGTTGTCCAGCACGGCAAGCTGGTTTACACCCACGCCTACGGCCACGCGCGGCTCGATCCGGCCACGCCCGCCACGGCGGAGATGCGCTACTCCATCGGATCGATCAGCAAGCAATTCACCGCCGCCGCGATTCTGCTGCTTCAGGAGGACGGCAAGCTCTCGCTCGACGACAAAGTGGAGAAATACGTCCCCAGCCTCACCCGCGGCAATGAAATCACCATCCGCCAGATTCTCTCCCACACCTCCGGCTACCAGGACTACTGGCCCGAGGACTACGTGATGACGCCGATGCTCCATGCCGAAAGCGCCCAGCAGATTCTCGATGCCTGGGCCAAGAAGCCGCTGGACTTCGAGCCCGGCACACAGTGGCAGTACTCCAACACCAACTACGTCATCGCCGGGCAGATTGTGGAGAAGATCACCGGGGCGCCGCTGATGGACCTGCTCACCCAGCGCATCTTCCGCCCGCTGGGCATGAAATCCGTCTGGAACTCCGACGAGACCAGGCTGACCCAGGCCGACGCCACGGCTTACTATCGCCATGCCCTCGGCCCCTTGCGCGTGGCTCCGAAAGAGGGCCGCGGCTGGATGTTCGCCGCCGGCGAGCTGGCCATGACCGCCCACGACCTGGCCTTGTGGGACGAGAGCCTCATCGCCCAGACCGTTCTCAAGCCCGCGAGCTACAAGGAGATGTTCACCGAGATCAAGCTGAAGGACGGCAAGGGCACGCATTACGGGCTGGGCGTGGACGTGATCGACCGCCAGGGGCACCGCTCGATCGAGCACTCGGGCGAGGTCTCCGGCTTCGTCTCGGACAACGAGGTGCTGGTGGACGACGGCGTGGCCATCGCCGTGCTCACCAACCAGGACGCGGTCGGAGCCGCCTCAATGATCGCCCGCCTGGGGGCCCCGGCCGTGCTGGGCGCGGCGGGATCCGAGCCCGAAAAGCAGGCGCTGGGGATCTTTCACGATTTGCAGCAAGGCAAGATCGATCGCTCGCTGCTGGCCCCCAACCTCAGCGATTACTTCACCGCCGAGGCCCTGGCCGACTTTCAGTCGAGCCTGGCTCCGCTGGGCGAGCCGCTCAGCTTTCACCAGACCGGCGAATCGTTGCGCGGCGGCATGACCTTCCGCGGCTTCCAGATCGTCTACCCCGGCAAGCGCCTGCGCCTGACCACCTACACCTACCCCGACGGCAAGCTGGAACAGTACCTGATCGCGCCGGCGGAGTGAGGCAGGGGCAGTAGTCAGTTGTCAGTTGTCAGGGATCAGGGGTCAGGGATCAGGGGACGATAGACAGTGAACCGCGAACCGTGGACATTTCCACCGCACCATCCCCGCCACGTCCCGCAGGGACGGAATGAATGTAGCCAGGGGTGGAGCGCAGCGGAACCCCTGGGGAGGCGCAAACCCACCAGCACCGTCACGTCCCGCAGGGACGGAATGAATGTAGCCAGGGGTGAAGCGCAGCGAAACCCCTGGGGGGGCGCAAACCCGCCAGCACCGTCGCGTCCCGCAGGGACGGAATGAATGTAGCCAGGGGTGAAGCGCAGCGCAACCCCTGGAAACCGCAACCCCACCGTCTCCGCTACGTCCCGCAGGGACGGAATGCGGTCTCACCCCAAGATATCTGGCGGATTGCAGACAATCTGGTGCCTTTCCAAAATGGCCCGCAATTCTGTTTGAAAATCGCGCGTTCGGTGATGCTCCTTTTGGCTGGCAATATACGCCACGGTTGCATCGATTTGCGCGTGGCCGATGGAAAAGGCGCCGTAGCCCTCTTGCCATTCGAAACCGTTCAAACGGCAGGCCTCGTGCAAAAACCGCGACGAACCGCTTTTGACGATCCGCATCGCCGTGGCCACCGCCATCGAGGCGGGCAAAGACAGAAGCAGATGAGCATGATCGTCCAGGCCGCCAACCGCAAGGGCGGTTATCTGGTTTGTGCGTGCGATTCCACCCATATAAGCCCATAAACGTTCCTGCGCATCCGGCGGGATGGCCTTGCGCCGCTCCTTGGTGGAAAAGATGCAGTGGAAGAGCAAGGAAGTGCATATATGCGCCATAGCCAGCGAGAATAGCACGAAATCGGTTTCAGGCCGGCCCTGCGGGGCGGCCGCCGGCATATGGCGCCACGGCCACGCCCCAGGGGTTGCGCTGCGCTTCACCCTTGGCTATTTTCATGCCGTCCCCGCAGGGACGGGTTTTCGACGCGACCGGCAGGCCGGGGGCCGAAGCCCCCCAGCCCGCGCAGAGTCCCTAATCGACGTTTCCTGCCCTACTTTTGTATCTTCGACACATCCCGCACCGCGCCGCGACTGGCGCTGGTGGTCATGGCCGCATACGCCTGCAACGCCTGCGAGACCTTGCGCGCCCGCGCTGCCGGTTTCCACGCCGCTGCGCCTTTGGCTTCCATCGCCGCCCGCCGTGCGCTCAACACCTCGTCCGTCACAGCCACGCGCAGCACGCGCTTGGGAATGTCGATCTCGATCGTGTCGCCTTCTTCGACCAGCGCGATGGCCCCGCCTTCGGCCGCCTCCGGGGAAACGTGTCCGATCGACAGGCCGGATGTTCCCCCGCTGAAACGCCCGTCGGTAATCAGAGCGCACTTTTTGCCCAGTCCCTTGGACTTCAGGTAGCTGGTGGGATAGAGCATCTCCTGCATGCCGGGGCCGCCGCGCGGGCCTTCGTAGCGGATCAGCACCACATCGCCGGCGACGATCTTGTCGGCCAAAATGGCGGCGACCGCGTCGTCCTGGCTCTCGAAGATGCGCGCCGGGCCGGAGAAGACCAGAGCTGCCGGATCGACGCCCGCGGTCTTCACAATGGAGCCCTCCCCGGCAATGTTGCCGAAAAGCACGGCCAGACCGCCGTCCTTGCTGAAGGCGTGCGGCACGTCGCGGATGACGCCGGTTTCGCGGTCGAGATCCAGCTCGTCGTAGCGCTGGCTCTGGCTGAAGGCCTCCGTGGTGCGCACGCCGCCGGGGGCAGCCCGGTAGAACTCGGCCACCACTGCCGCCGGTGCGCCTTTCACATCCCGCTTGTCGATGGCTTCACCCAGCGTCGGGCTGTGCACGGTCGGCACATCGCGATGGATCAGCCCGCCGCGATCCAGCTCGGCCAGGATGGCCAGAATGCCGCCTGCTCGATGCACGTCTTCCAGATGCACCAGGGGCGAGGAGGGCGCGACCTTGCAGATATTGGGCACGCGGCGCGAAAGGCGGTCGATGTCGGCCATGGTGAAGGGCACCTCGGCCTCCTGCGCGGCGGCCAGCAGATGCAGCACGGTGTTGGTCGAGCCGCCCATGGCGATGTCCAGGGTCATGGCGTTCTCGAAGGCCGCAAAGCTGGCGATGGAGCGCGGCAGGACGCTGGCGTCGTCCTGCTCGTAGTAGCGTTTGGCCAGATCGACGATGGTTTTGCCGGCCTGGAGGAAGAGTTCCTTGCGATAGAAGTGCGTGGCAACGACAGTCCCGTTGCCGGGCAGGCCAAAGCCCAGGGCCTCGACCAGGCAGTTCATGGAGTTGGCGGTGAACATGCCGGAGCACGATCCGCAGGTGGGACAGGCGGAGCGCTCGTACTCCTCCACATCGGCGTCGGAGACGCTGTCGTCGGCGGCCACAATCATGGCGTCGATCAGGTCAACCGCCTTGACGATGTTGTTGCTGAGCTTGACCTTGCCGGCTTCCATGGGGCCGCCCGAGACGAAGATGGCGGGGATATTCAGGCGCAGCGCGGCCATCAACATGCCGGGCGTGATCTTGTCGCAGTTGGAGATGCAGACCAGCGCGTCGGCGCAGTGGGCGTTGCACATGTACTCGACCGAGTCGGCGATCAGGTCGCGCGAGGGCAGGCTGTACAACATGCCGTCGTGGCCCATGGCGATGCCGTCGTCGATGGCGATGGTGTCGAATTCCTTGGCCACGCCGCCGGCCTTTTCGATCTCGCGAGCCACCAGTTGCCCCAGGTCCTTGAGATGCACGTGGCCGGGAACGAACTGGGTAAAGGAGTTGGCGACGGCGATGATGGGCTTTCCGAAGTCGCCGTCCTGCATTCCGGTGGCGCGCCAAAGGGAGCGCGCTCCGGCCATATTGCGTCCATGCGTCGAGGTGCGGGAACGATAGGCGGGCATGGAGCTATTCTACTGCCAAAGCAAAACAGGGCAGGCGAAGGAGGCTGTGCAATCGGCCTGGCCTTCACCACAAAGGCAGTTCGGGCTCCGTTTTGAGTCTTTTTCCTCCATGCTGGCAAATTCACAGGGGGTCTTCGATGAAAGCAGTTCTTCCGGTCCTACTCCTCTGCACGATGGTGCCCATCGCCATCATTGCTCAGCCGCCAGTTGCCCCACTCTGTTCGCCCGCCGTCTTCAGGGGGCTGGTTGTTGGCAAGAGCACTCGATCCGATGTTCTCCGCTCACTTGGGAAGCCTGAGGCGGTTGGTCATGAAGAAGACACTGGTATTCCGTACTTGTCCTATACCGTTACCGACCCCAGACCAGGCTGGTTGATGGTGTTTACCCGAAAGGGGTTGTTAACCGGGATCAGGCTCATCTTCAGGACGCCATTGAGTAAGGAGGAGGTCGTGCATCTCTACGGACCGAACTTCCGTACTGTGCACTACGACTTCGACAATTGTCCTTCTGACGGAGGGGCAGGCCCTGTGTATGTCTCTGCGAACGGTCCCATCGAGCGTTGGGAGTATCGCGGCGATGCGCAAGGAACGATCTTCTCGGTCCACGACGGTCAGGCTCAAGAGATGGCTTTTGGCTGTGGCCCCGAGGGGCCATCGCACCCACGGTGTGCCAGTCGAGGAGAGAAAATAGCTACAAAGCCAAAGTCAGGGAATACCAAGCACCCGCCAGAACTGGTCGCCCCTCCGACCGGCGTCCGGTAAACTTGTTATTGACCATGTTTGAAAACCTTACCGACAAACTGCAACGCGCCTTCAAGAGCCTCCGCGGCCAGGGAACGCTCACCGAAGAGAACATTACCGACGCCCTGCGCGAAATCCGCGTGGCTCTGCTTGAGGCCGACGTTAACCTCAATGTTGCCAAGGACCTGATCGAGCAAATCCGGGTCAAGGCCATCGGCACCGAGGTGCTCACCGCCCTCTCGCCCTCCGAGCAGGTCATCAAGATCGTCCGCGACGAGCTGATTGCCCTGCTGGGCAAGGACACGGCCCGCTTCAAGTTCTCCTCGCAGCCGCCCACGGTCATCCTGATGGCCGGTTTGCAAGGCTCCGGCAAGACGACGACCGCCGGCAAGCTGGCGGCCTGGCTCAAGAAGGGTGGGCACCGGCCCCTGCTGGTCTCGGTGGACGTCTACCGCCCCGCCGCGCGCGAACAGCTCAAGGTGGTGGCCAAGCAGATCGAGGCCAAGCTCTACGAAGGCGACCAGAAGGGCGAGACGCCAGGGTCCGCGCTGGTCGAGCGCCTAGCCAAGGAAGCCCTGCGCGAAGCCAAGATCATGGGCTGCGACACGCTGATCGTGGACACCGCCGGCCGTCTGCACATCGACGAAGACCTGATGGGCGAGATGGAGCGGCTGAAGAAGCTGCTCAACCCCTCGGAGATTCTGTTTATCGCCGACGCCATGACCGGCCAGGATGCCGTGAATTCGGCTGCCGACTTCCACAAGCGGCTGGGCCTCACCGGCGTGGTGCTGACCAAGATGGACGGCGACGCCCGCGGCGGCGCGGCCCTGTCGATTCGCCACGTCACCGGCCAGCCCATCAAGTTCATCGGCGTGGGCGAAAAGTCCGACGCCTTCGAGCCCTTCCATCCCGACCGCATTGTGGGCCGCATCCTGGGCATGGGCGACATGATGTCGCTGATCGAGAAGGCCGAAAGCACTCTCGATCGCAAGAAATCCGAGGAATTTGCGAAGAAGGCCCTGCTGGGCGACGGCTTCACGCTGGAAGATTTCCGCGACCAGTTGCGCCAGATCAAGAAGCTCGGCTCGATGGAGAGCATCTTGAAGATGATGCCCTCGGTGGGCCCCTTCGCCGGCCTCCAGCAGGCCTCGAAGAACGTGGACGAGAAGCAGTTCGTAAGGCTCGAGGCGATCATCAACTCGATGACCCCGAAAGAGCGCCGCAACCACGAGATCATCTCCGGCTCGCGGCGCAAGCGCATCGCCCTCGGCAGCGGCACGGAAGTGCAGGACGTCAACAACCTGCTCCGCCAATACGCGCAGATGGCCAAGATGTTCAAGCAGATGGGCAAGGGCGGCATGATGAAGAACATGATGCGCGGCGGCATGGCCGGCATGGGCCTGGGCGGCAAACAGAAGTTCGGGCGATAGGGAGATCGGCAATGGCGCTGACGGTTGAGCAGATAGAAACGGCGAAGGACGATAAAGAACTATTCGATCTGCTCTCCGGCGAGTTGCAGCGGCTGCTTCCCGAGGAAGTGCGTTCGGACCCCGAGCAATACTATCGGACGCTCGGCGCCATGCCGCCGGGCCTGCGGGCCATGGCCGGCATCTACTTCTTCGACGTCAGCATGACCATGGATAGCCTGGCCTGGCACTTCGGCAACCAGCACGATGTGCGCGACGTGGGCGAGACCCTGAGCGGCTTGCGGGAGCTTGAGCTGACCGAGATTGCCGGCTACTTCGAGCAGACCTGGAAGTTCCTGCAACCTCACCTGGCCGCATTGCAGAGCGGCGACTTCGGGGGCAAGGAATTCGGCGACTGGCTGGTGGAGATCGGGGTGCAGGAGCTGACCGATCCCTGGGACGAAATCATCTGGCAGCGCAGCGAAGAGGCCGGAGATATGGGGCTGCTCGCCTCCTGGCCGGCCTATGCACGCAAATATCCCGAGCGTTGCGTGGCTGCCCCGGTGCAATAATGTTCTCGCTGGACGGAAGGGGACCTCGATGCGCAAGCTGACAGTCAAGAACTTTTCGGTCATCAAGGAAGCCGAGCTGGAGTTCGGCAAGATCACCGTCCTCATCGGCCCGCAATCGAGCGGGAAGAGCTTGCTGTGCAAGCTCGCCTATTTCTTTCGGAAAGTTGTTCGGGAACAGCTTGCAGAAGCTCTAAAATTCGCCGAACCTGTCATTGCAGCGCAAGGAAGAATCCAGAACGAGTTCTCTAAATGGTTTCCCAATACCGGGACAGATCCAGGAGAAATGCTTCTGGAATATGTAGATGGACGTTTCGTTGTACGCGTGGGCGGCATTAGGCGTGACGATGGTATCGGATCATACCTCCTCAGACTTTCCGACGATGTGGTTCGGTGTTATGAATTTGTCTTAGTTAATGTGCAGAGGCAGATAGCCCCTTCCGGCGGCATTGTAAATCCTGTTTACTATGCTGCCATTTTTGACGAGCTTGACCGCCTTAGTGCAGATAACAACCAAGATATTTACTCGTATATACCCTCGACGCGCGCATTCTTTGTCACTCCGCAGAAAGCGATTCTGGGAATGGGCGGCAGGAGCGACCCGCTTACTATCCGATTTTCACAGGATTTTGAATTTGATTTTGCGAGCAGGGTGCCGCAGCCAGGATTGAAGCACGAGTTGACGCGTTGGATCGACTCGGAGAGCCGCCGCATCCTCCAAGGAGAGGTCGTCGTTAAAGGGACATCTGAGATCTTTCATGCACAAGATGGACGAGACCTCCCGTTTTCAATCCTTTCATCCGGGACTCAGGAGCTTCTGCCGCTCATCACCTGTCTCCGTGAGTTTGTCGCGCTTTCTTGCGCCGTAGCGGAAGCCCTTGATTTCCGTGAAGCCTTGCACAGACGGCTCTTTTATGTCGAAGAGCCAGAAGCGAACGTCTTCCCATCGACACAATACGATCTTGTTCGAGTGTTTGCGAGGATGACAAACGAGCCTATCCTGGATGCCTCCTGGGTGATCACCACCCACAGCCCATACCTTCTCACTGCTTTCAACGCACTGATTGAAGCTGGGCAAGCCGCTAAAGAGCGTCCCGAGAAGACCGCAGAAATCGAGAAGATTATCCCAAGGCAATATTGGATCAAAGAGGGCGATTTCGCCGCTTATGCTTTCGACGGAGAGGACAGGATTCTCCACTCAATCATGGACAAGGAATCGGGCCTCATCGACGGAGACATTCTCGATAGCATTTCCAACCGCATCGGCTCCGAGTTCGAGCAGTTGCTGGACGTCCAATATGGCGACTAACACCGGGAAGTGCTTCGAGCCGCACGATGAATCCAAGGTCAAGACTCCGCCGGAAAACGGAAAGTCGGTAACGTTCTTGAATCCGCGGCGCGAGCAAGTCATGCTGGTTCACGCCGATCGGTATTGCCGAAAGGGGCGCGTCGGCTGCACGGATTGTTTCTTCGAGAAGGATCAAAGAGTCGCGGATTATATCGTTTCCAAGCCCGGCTTGGTCGATGTGGTCGTTGAGTTGAAGGGCACCGACGTAATGGCGGCTATCGAACAGATCAGTGCAACAATCCCCGTTTGGATGAAACATGAACATTGCACTGGAAAGATCGGCGCCTTAATTGTGAGCAGTAAGGGCGCATCGCACCCTGATATTCAAACTAAGTTTCTGCTTAAACAAAAGCATTTCAAGAAACAAGGCATCAAACTCAAGCACGTAACCGATCCCAATCCAATTTTTGAATTCGCGGTTTTTGTATAGCGCGCCCATGACGCCTCTCCAGGACCATCTCGACGAGATTACCGCCAACACCCGCAACCTGGTGCAGGCCGAGCGGTTGGCGGTCAGCGAGCGCGCGGTCGAGGAGCTGTTCTCGACCGGCATCGAAGACCGCATCCTGCCCGTGGGCGCCGTGGCCCCGGAGTTCGAACTCGCGGACGCCACCGGCCGCCCGGTGCGAAGCGCGGACATGCTGGCCCTCGGCCCCTTGGTCGTCAAGTTCTTTCGCGGGCGCTGGTGCCCGTATTGCATGACGGAGCTCGAAGCCTGGCGCGATCTTTACGGCACGCTGCGCGAGCGTGGGGCGCTGATGGTCGCCATTGGCCCGCAGACCGCGCGGCAGAGCGACTTCATGTCCGGTCAGCACGGACTTCCCTTCCCCGTGCTCACCGACCCCGGCTGCGCGCTGGCCGAGAAGTTCGGCCTGGCCTATACCGTTCCCCAGTCGCTGCGCGACTACTACCGCTCCATCCTCATCAACGTGCCGTTCATCAATGGAGAAGCGAGCTGGCGTCTGCCCTTGCCTGCGACTTATGTCCTCGGCAAAGACGGAAAGGTCCTGTTTGCCGAGGCCCACGCCGACTTCCGCGTCCGCCCGGAGCCGGAAGAGGCGCTGACCGCCGCGTTCGGCGCCTGCCGATAAGTGCGGACCTTACCGAGAGATTGCCGCCCCGGAAGCGCCCCCGCCGCCGCGCTTTGTGTATTGCAGGTTGAGAATCCCCAACTGGTAATCGCTGCGGCTGGGGTACTTGAGAGCAGTTCTGTCGGCAGGCAGGTGTTTCGGCGCAGTCAGACGCCATGCCTCCGGCGCCTGCCATGGATCGTAGCCCGCATCGGCAAGTAGAGTTAGCGCGATCCTCCCGCGCTGCCGCTCCATCTGCCTTTGGATACTGCTGGCCACAATGTCGCCCCCAATCTGGTTCGCAAAGTAAATCCCCGGCACAAAAAATTCCGCCGCGAGGCCGGCCAATTCGGCGCCCAAAAGCTCGCGCCATTCCGTAGCCAGTTGCGCCGATTGCACCTGCATGTTCAGAGCCACGCCATCGGCCAGCACCGCCGCGAGCTGATCGTCATTCTGCAGCCGTTCCACCACCTGTTTGGGCACCAGGATGAGGCCCACATTGCAGGCGAGTTCGGAACGAAATTTGGGCTCGTCCACGGCATAAAAACGGAAGTGAATCTTCGCGGGCGAATCGTCTGAAAGCTCCTTTTGGTAGACGGGGACCACACGCAGGCCCACGCGGCGAACCCGTTCCTGCAACGCTGGTTCAGCGGGAAATTTGTGCCAGCCGCAGGGGCCGCCCGCGTTGCTCATCCGCACCTTGGCGCGCGCGCTCAGAAACTTGCCGTCCGCATCGATCAGGCTGTCCTGGGTGGGCACAGCGTCCGGCGGCGGAACCGGCTTGGCCTTGCCCTGCCTGGCGGGCACGAACCGGGCTTGCGTTGCCACCAGCAAGCCTGCCGCGTTGCGTTTTCCCTCGTATTTCACCCAGGTATTCGTCCCCACATCGGCAAGCGTCTTCAGGCTGCCTGAAAAAGCGATCACAGCACCCGATGCAATGCGAATACGATAGCCATCCGCCTGAAAGACCGGTTCGGGCCCCGCTGCGATCACCCTGTCGATAACCCCGAAACCCTTGATCTGCTTGTCCTGGTCATCGAGAATTGCCGCCGAGGTTGCGTTCGCCGTCTGTCCGGCAGAGGCAAGAGGCAATGCGCATGCTCCCACAACGAGGGCACCCGCGAACATTCGGGACACAAAGACAGAAAACTGGCAGAGCTTCGAGTCCGGCCGTGGCACAAACAATCTCCTGACTGGGAAACGAGACAAGTATAGCGCACGGAATCACCGCCAGCCGCTGCCGGCTTCGCGGCTAGATCCACTCCGCGAGCGCGGCCTGAGCTTTGCCCAGCATAACTCCCCGCAGCAGGAAGACCTTACTTCGCGATAACTCGCCGGTGGTCAGCTCGACCGCATTCTTCGCCACGCCAAAGGTCTCCGCCAAGAACGCGATCAGCGCCGCATTGGCGCGGCCTTCGATGGGCGGCGCATGAACGGCGATCTTCAGTTGCGCCGCCGCGCCTTCGCCGTAGACGCCGGCGATGGCGGTTTTCTTGGCGCCGGGCTGGGCGCGCACGGCCAGCGTCACGCCGCCTTTCGCTTCGCGCAGCATCACTCCGGCCCCGTCCACGGCTGCCGTTTCCCAAACAGCGCCGTGCCCACGCGGATGCGCGTCGCGCCCTCTTGAATGGCCAGCGCGAAATCCCCGCTCATGCCCATCGACAGGCAATCGAGCGCCAGCTTGGGATGCGCCGCCGCCCAGCGATCGCGCCACTCCCGCAAACTGCGGAAGCACCCGCGCGTCACATCTTCTTCCACGCCCCAGGGGGCAATCGTCATCAGCCCGCGCGTTTCAAGATGTTCGAGCGAGGGCAGCCGCTCCAGCAGTTGCGCCGCTTCGCTGGACTGCGGGTCGAGCCCCGCCTTGGTCTCTTCCGGGCTGAGCTTTACTTCGATCAGGATGGGCAGCCGCTTGGCGCACTTGCCCGCCGCCTCGTTCAATCGCTCGGCCAGCCGCACGGAGTCCACCGAGTCGATGCCGTCGAACAGCTCCACGGCGCGCTGCGCCTTGTTCGATTGCAGATGACCGATGAGGTGGTACTTCGTCCCGTGGGGTTTGGGCTGGAGATTTGCGGATTTGAGCGCAAACTCCTGCACGCGATTTTCGCCAAAGAGTGAGAGCCCCAGCGCCGCGGCCGCGACGATGGTCTCGGCGGGATAGGTCTTGGAGACGGCCATCAGCTCGACCTGGGCGCGCGGACGCCCGGCCCCGCGGCAAGCCGCCGCGATCGCCTCTTCCAGCCGTTCGAGATTTTCCCCAAGCGCCGTCGTCGAGTTCACACAGGCACCTCATCCAGTGCGCGCGCATCTAACGCTGGTATGTGGACCGTAATTCTGCTCATCTTCTCCAATATCTTCATGACCTTTGCCTGGTATGGCCACCTTCGGTTCCGCAACGAAGCGCTGTGGAAGGTCATCCTCGTCAGTTGGGGCATCGCTTTCTTTGAATACTGCTTCCAGGTGCCGGCCAACCGCATCGGAGCGGGCCGCTTCAGCCCCATCCAGCTCAAAGTAATTCAAGAAGTCATCACGCTGATTGTCTTCGGCGTCTTCGTCACCTTCTACTTCCACCTGCAGTTGCGCTGGAACCACGCCGCGGCAGCGCTTTGCCTGGTCGCGGCGGTGTTCTTCGTCTTCCACTCCTGGTAGCGGCCAGGGTTCACGCCTGACGGTTCAGGTTCGCCGTTTGTGTCTTCCCACCCTGCTCGCAACACGTGCGCAAAAGATGGGATGCCCGGCCATTGCGAACGGCGAGCGGGCGTCCGCCCCGCCGCGGGTGGTTAGTGGGCGTGCGCTTCGAGGTACTTCTCGGCCTCCAGCGCCGCCATGCAGCCCGAACCGGCTGCGGTAATCGCCTGCCGGTAGCGCCGGTCCTGCACGTCGCCGCAGGCAAAGACGCCGGGAACCACCGTGCCGTTCAGGGTAGTCAGGACGTTGCCTGTGGTCACGATGTAGCCGTCGCCGTCCAGATCGATCTGCCCGGCGAACATCTTGGCGTTGGGCTCGTGGCCGATGCCCAGGAACAATCCGCTGATGGGCAGAATGCTCTCTTCCCCGTTGGTCACATCGCGCAGCCTGAGGCCCTTCACATCCTTTTCTTCCGCGCCCAGCACCTCTTCCACCTTGGTGTTGGTGCGCAGCACGATGTTGGGATGGGCCATGGCCCGGTCCAGCATGATCTTCGAGGCGCGGAAGGCGTCGCGGCGGTGCAAGAGCGTCACCTTCGAGGCAAAGCGCGTCAGGAACAGCGCCTCCTCCATGGCCGAATCGCCTCCGCCCACCACGGCAATCTCCTTGCCGCGGAAGAAGAAGCCGTCGCACGTGGCGCAACTGGAAACGCCGTGGCCGATCAGCGCCTGTTCGCTGGGCAGCCCCAGCCAGCGCGCGCTGGCCCCGGAGGCCACAATCAGCGTGCGCGTGCAAATCTCCCCGGCCGAGGTTTGCAGCTTGAAGGGGTGCGTGTTCAGATCGACGCCGTGCAGATGCGCCAACTGGAAGGTCGCGCCGAACCGCGCGGCCTGCTTCTTCATGTTGTCGATCAGTTCCGGCCCCTGAATGCCCTCCGGCCAGCCGGGGAAATTTTCGACCAGGGTGGTCATCGAAAGCTGGCCGCCGGGCTCGTGGCCCTCCAAAACCAGCGGGTTCAAGCCCGCGCGTGCGCTGTAGATGGCGGCGGTGAGCCCGGCGCAGCCGGAACCAAGGATTACGGTATCGCGAATCTCTGTCATGGGGTTTCCTGTCACGATTCTAGTTGGATGGAGCGGCTTTTTGCTCTTCCCTGCCGCCGCCCTGTTCCTTATGATGACGCTCATGGCCAATCTGACTCTTATCTACGGACTGCGGCTGCTCCCCGAAGGCGAAGTCACCGAGATCCAGGACGCGACCCTCAAGCTGGCCAACGGCCATCAGGCGCACGTCACCATGCACACCATCGAGGGCTCGCGGGAGGAGATCGAGGCCCAACTGAAGCGCAGCCTGGACGCCTTCTTCGACTTCTACCCGGAGATCTGAGTTCCCCAAATCGGTACGCCTCCCACAACGGTCAAGCCCGCCTCCAGCACTTTGGAAATACCACATCGACGGCTTCGTCCCGCGGCGATAAAAAAGCTGTGACCGTTTGGGGAGCCTCTGGTGTTTGCCTTTCTCAATCTGCATGGCCGCGCAGCCGTACTCGCTTCGATCCTACTGCTGGCTCCATCCACGAACTGGGCCGGCGGGCCCAAATACGTGGCCGGGGTCAGTTTTTTCAATCCTGCCGTCTTGGGTCAGCCGCTTCACTGGGCCGGCGGGCAGGTCAACTACTACGTGGATCGGGGGCCGCTGAGCAGCTCGGTCACCAACCAGCAGGCCACGGCCATGGTGGACGCGGCGGCCGCACTGTGGAGCGCGGTTCCCACCGCCGGGGTCGCGCTCGCCGACCAAGGCGCGCTCAACGAGGATGTGAGCGGAGCCAACATCGTCGTGAACGGTACAAACTTCACGGTGACCAACGAGCAGACCAACCAAGTGGGGGTCATCGCGCAGCCCGCCGATGTGGCGCCCTCGGCCACCGGCTACCCGCTGGGCATCGTCTTCGACGCCGACGGCGCGGTCATCGATGCCGTTTTCGGAACGGGGGCCAGCGACCCGGTCGATTGCCAGAACAACGGCGTCTTCGCCTGGTTGGACAAGGTCAACCCCGACGCGACTGTGGCGCATGCCCTGATTGTGCTCAACGGCCGCTGCACCGGCACCGCCAACCTGCTGGCCATGATGAGCTACCAGTTGGAGCGTGCTTTCGGGCGCGTTCTCGGGCTGGGCTCTGCGCAGGTGAACCCCGGCGCGCTCCAAAACGGCGAGCCCGGCGGCACACTTGGCTGGCCGGTGATGCAGCCCCTGAGCGGGGTCTGCGGGCCCGGCGGGGGCGACTGCATCCCCAATCCCGGCGTTCTCCGCTACGACGACATCGCCGCCCTCAACCGCATCTATCCCATCGTCAGCGCGAATCTGGCCAGTTTTCCCGGCAAGCAGATCACCGCGGCCAACACGGTCTCCATTCAGGGGACGATCGCCTTTCGGACGGGGATGGGCATGCAGGGGGTCAATGTTGTGGCGCGCCCGCTGGACTCCGCCGGCAACCCGCTCTACCAGTACACGGTGAGCTTTGTTTCGGGTTCGTACTTCAACGGCAACCACGGCAACCCCATCTCCGGCCTCACGGATGCGAACGGCAACCCGCTGGCGATGTGGGGTTCGAACAGCGCCGCGCTGCAAGGCTTCTTCGACTTGAGTTCGATGCCGCTGCCCCCCGGCGCGACCGCGGCCAACTACACGGTCAGCTTTGAGCCGGTCGATCCCCTGTACATGCTGAGCGACTCGGTCGGCCCCTATCTCGACGGGGCGCCCAAGCCTTCGGGGACTCTCTCGCCCATCACGGTTCCGGCATTGTCGGCGGGGATGTCGAAGACGCTGACGGTGAATGTGTCCGACTCGGCGGCGGGCGGCGCCGAGGACGCCATCGGAACCCCGGCCTCGCCGCGCACCCTGCCGGCCAGCGGCGAGTGGTGCGGACGCCTCGGCCAGGTGGGGCAGAGCGACTGGTTCAATTTTCCGGTGCGCGCCAACCGCACCTTCACGGTGGTGACGCTGGCGCTGGACGAAACCGGCGCGCCCAGCAACGGGAAAGCGATGCCGGAGGTGGGCGTATGGGACGCCTTCGATCCGGTAGGCGCCGCGGCGGTAGGCGCGGGGCCTGGGCTCAACGGCTGGGCCGTGGGCGAAAGCTGGCTGCGGGTGGCCGCCTCGGGCGACGATGTGGTCCGTCTGGGCATCGCCGACCAGCGCGGCGACGGGCGGCCCGACTATGCCTACGAGGGCTGGGTGCTGTATGCGGACACGGTTTCGCCGCAGCGGGTGCCCGCTTCGGGAGGCCCGATTGTGATTCACGGCATGGGCTTTCACCTGGCGGACACGGTGCTGGTGGGCGGCCAGCCGGCCACCGTCACCAGCATCTCGCCCAACGAGATCACCGCCATTGCCCCGGCGGCCGCGGCGGGCGTTACCGGCTCGGTGGATGTCGAGGTAGACGACCAGCCGATCTATTACGCGGCGGCCATCCTCAGCGGCGGCATCAGTTACGACGCCGGCGCGGGCGATGCGCTCACCCTGGTCAGCGCGCCCGCGAACACCGTGCCCATCGGTGTGCCGATTCCCTTCTCCGTCACCGCGCTGGGGCCGAGCTTGACCCCGGCCGGGGGCGTCACCATCACTTATACCGTGACCAGCGGGACGGCCACGCTGGCCTGCGGCAAAACTGTCTGCTCCGTCACGGCCAGCGGCGACGGCCAAGCCAGCATGGGCGTCACCGCCGTCGATGGCACGCTCTCCATCGTCAAGGCGTCGCTGACCAACGGCTCCAGCCTGCAAGCGCAGTTCAGCGGCGGAACGCCGCCGGTTCTGGCGGCGCTCTCGCCAACGCTTTCGGTGGCCGCCGGCGCCACCGTCACCTGGACGGCGCAGGCTCTGGTGCTCAACAACGGGCTGCCCATGGCCGGCCAGTCGGTGGCCTGGCAAGCCGGCGGGGGCGGCGGCATCGCGCCCCAGGGCAGCACCGCGGCCATCACCAACGGCAGCGGCATCGCGCAAAAGGCGCTGACCGTGGGGCCGCTGACCGAGGGCCAGCAGGCAACTTCGAGCGCCTGCCTCAACGGCTCCAGCCAATGCGTCGCCTTCAGCGTTTTGGGCGCGCGCCCGGAGTACGGGGTGCTCCAGGCCGTCTCCGGCACCGCGCAGACCCTCTCCGTCCAGGGAACAGCCAATCAGATCGTGCTGCGTTTGCTGGACATGAACGGCAACCCCATGGCCGGAGGCACGGTCCGCCTCTACCAGGCGCTCTACGCCTGGGCGCCGCCCTGTCCGCCGCGCGGCCGTTGCGCCCAGACCGAGTTGCTGGCCACGCAGACGGCCACGGCGACCTCCGCTCTCGACGGCACGGTCGCCTTTTCCCCGGCCTCGCTGCCTGGGGTGGCCACCAATCTGGTCGCCCTGGCGGCCAGCGGGAATACCGCGACCGTGCAGATCGCGGTCGAGCAACATCCGTAGAAGTTGTCAGTTGTCAGTTTTCAGTTGTCAGTTGTCAGTTGTCAGTTTGAAATCCAGGCGCCTACAAGTCCAAAGCCGGCCCCAGTACAGACGCTCCGTGCCCCATCCATTCGCCGCGTTCTGGCGAATGGGTGGGAAACCTGTGCGCTCCATCGGCCTCGTTGAACAGAAAATCGGACTGCCCCCCGAGGAGAATCGGTGTCGGACCCTCGACTTCATCCCCCAGAACGCCTGCGTCCCCCAGGCTGGAAGCTGGAGACTAGAGGCTCACGCCTGTCCTTCGCGTAAAATGGTAGAGCGATGCTTGACTTGGGATTTGTCCGGGGGAACCTGGAACTTGTAGAAGAGAAACTGCGCGCGCGCGGGGCCGACCCCGCTGCGCTGCTGGGCGGATTTCGCGCCCTGGATCAAAGCCGCCGCGAGGCCATCACCCTGGCCGAGCAGTTCAAGGCCCGGCGCAACGAGCTGAGCCAGCAGGTAGGCGCGCTTAAGAAGCAAGGCCAGGACGCCTCGGCCCTCATGGACGAGACCCGCTCGCTGAAAGACCGGCTGGACGAGCTGGACAAAAGCGCCGCCGCGCTGGTCGAGCAAATGCGCTACGCCCTGGCCGGCATCCCCAACCTGACCCGCGACGAAGTTCCCACCGGCCGCAGCGAGGCCGACAACGTCGTCGTAAAGACCTGGGGCGAAAAGCCGGTGTTCGACTTCGAGGCAAAGCCGCACTGGGAGCTGGGCGAAGCTCTGGGCATTCTGGATCTGGAACGCGCGGCCAAGCTGAGCGGCGCGCGGTTTGCGGTCTACATGGGCGCGGGTGCGCGGCTGGAGCGGGCGCTGATCAGCTTCATGCTCGATCGCCACACCGCCGCCAAGGACGCCGGCGGCCACGGCTATACCGAGGTTCTGCCGCCCTTCATGGTCAACAGCAAGTCGCTCTTCGGCACCGGGCAGTTGCCCAAGTTTGCCGAGGATCTCTTCCGCTGCTCCGACGCCGATCTGGAAGCCGTAAGCCGCGGCGAGTTCAAGGATGCCGATCACTGGCTGATCCCCACAGCCGAGGTTCCGGTCACCAACCTCTACCGCGACGAGATTCTCGAAGAAGAGCGCCTGCCCATCTGTTTGACCGCCTACACGCCCTGCTTCCGGGCCGAGGCCGGCGCGGCGGGCCGGGATACGCGCGGCATCATCCGCCAGCATCAGTTCCAGAAGGTCGAGCTGGTCAAATTCACCCGGCCCGAGGACTCCGACGCCGAACACGAGCGGCTCACCCGCGACGCCGAGGAAATCCTCGAAACGCTCAAGCTGCCCTATCGCCGCATGTTGCTGTGCACGGGCGATACCGGCTTCTCCTCGGCAAAGACGTACGACCTGGAGGTCTGGCTCCCCGGACAGCAACTCTACCGGGAGATCTCCTCCTGCTCGAACTTCGAGGGCTTCCAGGCGCGGCGAGCCAACATCCGCTACCGGCCTGACCTTCCCAAGGGCAAGATCGAGTTTGTGCACACCATCAACGGCAGCGGACTGGCCGTGGGACGCACCTGGCTGGCGATCGTGGAAAACTACCAGCAGGCCGACGGCTCCATCCTGATTCCCGACGCACTCCGCCCCTACATGGGCGGACTGGAACGTATTACACGGTAAGGCGGCATGAAAAAGATTCTGAAAAGCTACTTCTTCTGGACCTACCCGCGCGGCTGTTTTCATTACGACGTGCTGGTAACCATCATCCTGCTCTTCATCTTCGTCACCCCGCATCTGTGGGACTACGGCGACAAGCCGGCCGCCGTGCATGGGCCCACGCAGCCCATGCAGGTGATCGCCAACGACGGTCACGAACTGGTGATTACCGTACAGGCCGTGGATGTCTATGTGGGCGCGGCAGCCTCGGACAAGGTGACAAAGAAGGCGCTGCGCAAGGCCATTGAGCCGCTCACCGGCGATGCGGTCTGGCTGGAGCGCTGGGAATTGTCCAGGGATGCCAATGGAAATCCCCTGGCCTGGAAGGTTTGGGCCCACCGCTAGGGATTTGGGGTGGAAGCCTTCTCCTTGCAAGGCACGGCTTTTTGTGCCGCGGAACAATCGATATGCGACGAATCCGAAGGATGCCCATCGGGGGCTAAGCGGTTCCACGATTGCTGTACCCCGAAATCACTGCTCTCAAGGGTCATTTTTCTTAAGAAGATGCCCCCTTGCACGGCGCCAGAAAGGGCACGTGAATTGTGGAACCGCTCTGAGCCCCATATCTCACTGGGCCGGCTTCGATGGTAAGGATCGCAACCAAAGTTGTGCGCGCGCCGGTGGCGAGAAATCTTCCTGCGGCGATTTGGCTGGCAATTTACCCAATTTGCGCGTCTCTTCCGGGCTCGCGCCTCGTCCAATACGATAAGGAAACCATGCACCTGAAGAAGAATTTCATTTTCGCCGCTCTCTTTGCGCTCTTCCTGCTCCCTGCCTTTGCGGCCCCGGTCGCCGCGCCTCCCTCCGACGAAAAGGAGTTGGAGCGGGTGCTGCACAAGCTGGACGAAGCGGCCCTGAACTTCCGTTCCACCTCGGCGGAATTCGAGTTCGACTCGGTCGAGACCGACCCGGTCTTCGACAAAGACGTGCAAAAGGGCACGGTCTATTACGAGCGCAAGGGCGGCGTGTTCCAGATGGCCGCGCATATCCGCGAAGTCAACCGCAAGCCGGTGCCCAAGGTCTATGTCTACTCCGGCGGGGCGGTCAAGCTGTACGAGAAGCTCACCAACCAGGTCACGACGCTGGGCAAGCTGAGCCAGTACGAGAGCTGGTTCATGCTGGGCTTCGGCGCCAGCGGCAAGGATCTGGCCAGCAAGTGGGAGATCAAGTACCTGGGCCCGGAGATGCTGGACGGGGTGAAGACCGAAAAGCTGGAGATGGTGGCCAAAGATCCGGCCATCCGCAAGAACATCCGCAAGGTGACGGTTTGGATGGACACGGAGCGGGGTGTGAGCCTGAAGCAGCTCTTCGACCAGGGAGCGACCACCTACCGGGTGAGCGTGTACTTCGACATCAAGACCAATCAGCCGCTGCCGGCCGACGCCTTCACGTTTAAGACCGACCCCAACCCCACCTACGTCAGCCACTGAGCCCCAGAGCTCCGCGCCGCGCACGATGCGAGGCTGTAAAAAGGCTACCGGGCAGGCAGCAAGAGCTGAAACTCCTGGAGCGGCACCGCGGGGCTGAAGAGATAGCCCTGGAAGGAATGACAGCCCAGGTTCGCCAGGAAGACGCGCTGTTCCTCTGTTTCCACGCCTTCCGCCACCACCGACAGGGACATGGCGTGGCTGAGGGAGACGATGGTCTGTGCAATGGCGCCGCTGCTCACGTCCACCAGCATGTCGCGCACGAAGGCCCGATCGATCTTCAGTTCGTCGAGGGGGAAACGCTTCAGGTAAGTGAGCGAGGAATAGCCGGTGCCAAAGTCGTCCAGCGAGAATCGCAGGCCGTACGATTTGAGGATGGTCATCTTGGCGATCACGTCCTCGACATTGTCCACTAACATGCTCTCT
>Ga0316217_10001775_pt1 | contig 27247 bp, 21 predicted proteins | sample 1anoAmetaG_FD_203633 | JGI IMG/M metagenome (GOLD analysis project Ga0316217, IMG submission 203633) | Freshwater microbial communities from Trout Bog Lake, Wisconsin, USA - 1anoA | ecosystem: Environmental > Aquatic > Freshwater > Lake > Hypolimnion/Profundal zone | place: USA: Wisconsin...
TTATATAAAGATTAATACATGATTTAATAATATCAATTGAATACATTGTATATTTTAATTTATATATATTATAGATAAAAAGTTAATAAGAAAATAAACACAATTTTAAACTGGACTTACTATAATGTTGAATATAAAAAAAAGAAAGTTACAAAGTTATCATTAATAACCAATAAAAATGGTTTTATTCATTATGTTATACCATTTGATATTAAAAATAAAAATATTAATTATTCTACATCTGTTCATGATGTAAAAATGATTGAAAAAAATGTTAATGATATTTTCAATATAAATAATGATTCAAAATATTATATTTTATTAGCTGATAAAGCATATAAAACAAAAGATGAATATAAATTAAATAATAAAAAAATAATAATAATAACACCTGATAAATCCAATACAATTAATAAAAATTTAAAATTTAAAAATAAAAAATTAAAATTAAGAATCAAAGTTGAGAATGTAAATTGTTTTATAAAAAAGTATGAAAGGATAATAATAAGATCTGATAGAAAATTAAAATATTTTATGAGTTTTGTAATAAAATTGGATGTTTAATAAATAATATAAATTGTAAATAAATATTTATTTACAATTTTCAAAATTATCTACATAAAAATTTATAATAAATAAAATTATTTAAAAATATTGATATTTACTCTAATTTAGACATTAAATTTTCATGCAAAAATTTAATTAAAAATGTTTTTTAAAATTAAAGTCATAATGAATAATAATTTTAAAAATATAATAAAAAAGAATATATGCTTTAAATATTCCAGTCCTAAAAATAATCTTATTGTTTATTTTTTAAATATATATTGGTTTATTTAATATATATATATAATGGATAATTTATTTAGAATTACTGAAAATAATTTAGAAACTTTTTTAAATGAAATAATAACACATAAAAAACATAATAAAAATTTAAATATAGAAAAAAAAAAAAAAACTCATAATCATACTCATACTCGTACTCATAATCATACTTATACAAATACGAATACATATACGAATACACCCAATAAAAAAATTATTATTGAAAAAAATAATATTATTCAAGATCCAATGAAGATTCATGATTATATCGGATATAATTGTGAATTATTAAAAAAAAATAAATCATCAGATATTAAAGAATTCGAACCTATCAACAAACATATTATTAACCAAAACAAAATTGAACACGTTAATAATTCAAATAAAAATTTAGATAAAAAAATAAACAATAACCAATCTGAAAATAATCAAAATAATAGGAAAATATTTGATCCATTTGATCCATCTAATAATATGGTTTTGTGGGAATTTGGAAAATCTGGTATCAAAATTAAAAAATTAAAAAAATCAATGGGTAAAAATTTATATATTTTACACTATATAAATAATTTATTTATTGATTTTATTGATCATAATCCATTATTAAAACTTGAAAATATTTTTAACGTATTTAAAAATGTACCTAATGTATCTAATGTACCTAATGTACCTAATGTATCTGGGTTAAATGAAAATATATCCAAGCCAATTTATTCAAATAAATCCGGTTCTGTTTATACAATTAACAATTCTATATGTGTTGGAATTACCAAAGAAAAAATTTCTGGACTTTATAAAATTATTGACTGTGGGTATACAAAATTTTATGATATTAATATTACAGAAGAATATTTAAAAAAAAATAAAATACCAAATTTAGATTCTTTATTAATTCATTCTGATAATATTAAACATGTTATTAAGATAATGAAAATTTTTAAAGATCCCAATAATTTTAAAACCAAATCAAATTGTTTGGGAAACTTGAATTGGTTAAACTTAGTTGAAGAATTTTTACCTGAGATTCTTCTTAATATTGATCACAAAAATGACCTATTTAAAACTGATAAAAATTTTTCTTTTTATATTAAAGTACATCAAACACATACTAAAGCATTTTTAATTGATTCCAATACAAAATTAATTTATTATATTAGCTCAGTTGAAAATTATAAAAGTTCTAATGGATATTTATTTTTTTATGTGTTTGAATTAGATTCCAAACATAAAATTATTAAAACAATATTAAATAATGAAAAAAATGAATTTTTAACAAAGACCAATAATGAATTTTTAACAAAGACCAATAATGAATCAGTAACAATTTTGAGTCATGAAATATCAAGTTTTGATGATTTAAGTTCTAATGATCAAAATCAAAATCAAAATCAAAATCAAAATCAAAATCAAAATCAAAATCAAAATCAAAATCAAAATCAAAATCAAAATCAAAATCAAAATCAAAATTAAATATTTATAAAAATTTGAAAAATACATATAAAAATAACAATATTATTACTATAATAACTAATGCATATAGAAGATAAAGTATATACAAGTCCTTTTGATCAATCAAAATATGATTTTGTTATTGATAATAGTATTGATATTAAAGACATATGGATTCAATATGCTGAATTTTGTATTGATAGAGCATCAAATCAAATTAAGTTAAGTAATATTTTAAATAATATTGATATTGCTATTAAGATTGAATTAAGTATTTTTGAATATGCTCTTAATTATTGTCAAAATAACAAGTATGATAAATATTTTATAAAACCCACATATGATGATAAATTTAATTTTTTGGTTTCAAACCTAGATAAAAATAGAGATGGTATAAAAAATAAGGTATTTAAATTAAATCTTTTAACTAAAAAAATAAATCCTTGTTATGTTGCTTTTTTATCACCAGCACAAGTATATCCGGAAAAATGGTCTTATTTAATTAAAAAAAGAGAATATATTGAACAACGTGAAAATAATATTGCTTATTCTGATGCTTATAAATGTTATAAATGTGGTGAATCCAAATCAAAAATTACTCAAGCTCAAACTAGATCTGCTGATGAACCTATGACAACTTTTGTAGTTTGTATGGTTTGTCATAATACATTTAAATTTTGTTAAAATAAAATGTTTATTTAATAAATTGTAATTTTTGATCGGAAAATATTTCTACAATATTATTATATTCGTTACCAAACCTCACATATACTTGTTCACCTAAATTATTTTTATTTGTTCCATTCATATAAGGAGGTTTTTCAAATAACTCCGAAAAATATTTTTCAGCATCTAAATTCATGTGCAATAATTCATTAATTTTTTCTAATGGAATTTTATGTATAGCTAATATATAGGCGATTGAACAATTATAATGTAATTTAAACCAATTATTATGCATATTATATTTTTGTTTATATTTAATAATTTTTTTTTCTTTATCTTCTTTTATAATTGTGATATTTTGATTATTTTTAAATTCAATTAAAGTATCATTAAATTGTTTTAAATTTTTACAATAAACATCTGAATACGATATATGTGTATTTGTTTTATCGATAATCTCATAAAAATCTCCACGTTCAATCGCTTCAAATGTTTGGACAAAATCACATTGTATAAAATAATTTATATAATAATATTGTTTTTGCATCATTCTTATACATGAAGCAAAAGAACAATTATTATAAATATATTGTAATTGTTCTGCACTTAAATATTTATCAGTTGTCATAATAGGAAATGAAACATTATATTTGGTTTTATGTAAACATAAAAAATTAGGATTTTGTTCTGCAATATTATCAAAATTTATATTATGGTTATCAGTATTTAATTTGATAAACTCATTACCAATTTTTAAAAGTAATAATTCGGATTTGTGTGTTGATTTATGATAATCCATTATAAAATTTCCTCCATAATATCCATATTCAATGTGAATTGTATTGGATGATATTGCAGGATCATATTTAATTAAAAATTTACTATCATCAGTATAAAATTTTATAATATCATGTTCTATTTGAATAATCAATTGTTCTGGTAAATAATAATCTGTTTCTTTCCATAATTGTTCATTCGATATAAAATTTATAGTATACATTGGATAAAACCTATTTAAATAAAATTTATGTATTATTATTATTTCAATTTTTTTAATTGAATCTAATTAGATTTGAATATTAAACACCTATTATCAAAGGTATTTGTTGATTCAATAAATTCCATCCTATTTGAATAACTTCTCTGGCTAATGGATTTATTTTACCTTTGTCACTGATTGCTTTGTATTTTGATATAGATGTTAATGATGGAGTTATCAATGAGTTAAAACATTCTTCAAAAGTAGAAATTGTGTCATGATTAACATTTTTATAACAATCATCAGGTAATCCCATAAAAAATTTAGATGGTTTAAATATATTATCAGATGATTTTTTAACTCCAAAAATATTCTCAACAGATTGTTTTGATTTTAGATTAACTTTATACATTTCAATCCATTTTGAATTCACATCAAAATTTTTACTTTTTACACTATTATAATATGCCATATGTAATTTTTCATGATCATTTAAAATAATTCCAAATCCTCTTGAACGATATTTATTTACAATCTCAATTGGATCTCTTATCGAAGCAAAATATTTATAATCAATCGCAATTTGAAGCATCATTGAAGTTATATATGATGGTACACATAATGTTGTTTTACCATTATATATTGCTCTAACAAAACCCATATGAAATCTAGACACAGTTGAAAAGAAATTTTCATCTCTTGATTTAAATATTTCAAATGTTTTAGTATTGGGTGAATTTACTTTAAATCTTATACTTTCAGATAATTTAGCAATTAATTTATTTTGTTTATCAGGCATATTTGCAGGTTGATAAAAATATTTTTCATAATCTTGTTTAACTAAATTTTCTCCATTAAGTTCATAATCTAAATTATAAATTCTAATCTCCTCTCTGGGAATTGGTTTTAAATAGTCTTTAAACAATTGTTCATTATGTTTTCCTAATTTAGTAATTTCTTCTTTCTGTTCTAATTTCCATGGGATATAAAATTCATCATAAAAATAATTCTTAATATCTTGATTTGAAAAATTTGATTTGACAAATTCAATGTCCATTGAATCTGATTTTAATACTTTTTTTATATTTTCTAATTGTTCGAAAATAAATTCATCAGATATAATTATTGTTCCTGTGTGAACATTATTTACTGATGTTTTTCCACATATTTTTTCAGAAGATTTAACAAAGTTATTAACAACATCAATAAAATCAATTATTGATTGTTTGTTGCAAATTAAATCAATATCAGATTCTTGATAATAATGGAAAAAGAAATTTGCAAAATCACCATCAGACAATATATTTGCATTATTATCTGTTTTACACATATCAATCAATGGATTATATTTCATACCACAAGCAGTCATAACACTTCCAGTAATTACACAACAAGACCAATCAATGTGATCTAATATTCCTTTTTTATTTGTACCATTAGTAAATATATTTAATCTTCTTGAAAATTCTTCTCTATCACATACCCCATAATATTTTTCATAATTTCTCATCATATTTAAAGATAAACAATTTTTTTTAAGTTCCATAACATCTTTATCTACCAATAATACAGCATAAGGATTTTGATTAATATCATCCCAAGTAAAAGGATAAATAGGTAAAATATTGGCAGTATTAATATCAAATATTATTCTATCCGAATCTTTAATTTTTGAATAAAGATGATATTCTTCATTTTTCAATGTTAACCATGAATATCCAATTAGATATTTAAAAACTAATTTATATTTGTCAAAAATTGGTTTTGATATTTGCAATAAATTATAATTGTTTATAATCAAATGACAATGAGATCTTGAACATAAACAATTACAAATAAACATATATCTCATATATTCTGTTGGTAATTGTTTATATATCATAACAATATCATCATTTGTTAATGTTGAATTTTTTGAAAGATTATATTTTTTCAAAGACATTTGTTTCCAAGTATTGTCTTTAATTATATCATTTAAATAATCCATCTCATTAACATTCCAATCAATATTACCATTTTTATCCATACCTAATAATGTTTTATTGATTATATCAATATTTCCAATATAATTTGAACCATTAAATCTCCTATCAATAAATTTATCTGTCAATGTATAATTACAATTTGATGGATTTTCCCAATATTCGCTCATTGATGACAATATCAAATCTAATTTTTTTTTAATTTTAAATTTTTCTGGATTTATTTGATTGTATGTTATTATTGATAAAAATTCTGCATATTTCTCAATATTATCTGTCTCATCCTCAAATGTTTCTAAATAATTATTTAACTGAGATTCAGATAATTCGGACATTAAAATAACATCAACTTCTTCCTTATTAACATTCAATTTTATCTCAAATTCTTGTTCTATTTTATTTTTTTGAATAACAAATCTACATTTTTTATGAATTTCATTATACATTAATTTTTTGAATGTTAATTCATTTATTTGTTTAATCCCATACAAATTTTTGGAATTAGTCTTTGAATATATTATCAAACTCATATTTTTGTTATTGTATTGGAGTATATTGGAGTATATATGTTTAATTTTATTTATTATTTTTTTTTATCAATTTTTTTACATTATAATAATATGAATAAAAAAGTCTTATACTAATGATTTTATTGATTTTATTGATTTTATTGATTTTATTGATTTTATTGGCTTTTATACGTATAAAAGCCAATAAAATCAATTAAAAATTTATTAAATAATACAAATGTATTATATGGGTTGCTATAATTTTTGATAATTCTTGATAATTCTTAATAATTCTTAATAATTCTTGATAATTCTTGATAATCTTATATATAACACACATATTAGATTTATATATAAAAACAAATTTATATTTTAACATTATAATAATTAAATAAAATGATGTCCAGATATCATTAATAGTAAGTTCAGTTTTAAGCACGATTTTAAACTAAATTTACTATAATTTATTAAAAAATCAAATAAATAGAAGAATATATAAAAAATATTTTGTTTAATATATATTTATTTGTTATTCAACCAATTGATATATTTGTTGTAAATCTTCTGAATTATTATTATATGGGTTCATAAGATTTATTTTAATAATATGTTCTTTTTCTAAAAGGGTTAAAATACATGAATTTATTTGCTCCTCATTAATTTTAAATGGTATTTTATATCCTAATTCTGTTATTAAAACATCCTTTGTAAAAGTTTTATTTTTTTTAATATAATCATATAAATTTGATAATACTATAGTATTTCTATCATGTATAAATTCTTTATGGTTTGAATTTGTATTTGAATTTGTAGTTAAATCATTTTCTTTAATTATTAAAGAACTAATAGATATTTTATTATTATCATGTACAAAATCGTTATTAATATTTAATATTAAATTTTCTATTGATGTTGAATTTGAATGTTTAATTATTTTGATTTGTAAAAGTGAATTTATTGTTTCTTGTAAATTTTCTATAGGAATTTGTGCTTGTTCCGATATTTTTAGCAAACTAATTTCTTGATTTGAATAAATTTTATCCAATACAATATATTGAATTAATCCCATGTGAATATAATAAGTTTTTTCTATAAATTTTATTTTAACAATCATTGTTGATTGATACAGATCAAATTCAATTTCTCTATCTGGATATCTTGAATTATAATATGATTTATATATATCAAAATATGGTTCTATTTTTGAATCCAATACAAATTTTGAGACTTGATTTAAATTAGTATGTGAGTTAACCTGTGAATTCACATGTGAATATTTAAAAATATTAAATGTGGCATTTGTCCTATTGTATTGGCTTAAATCAATCAATTGATATTTTTCAGATTCCTGTTTCACAATTATTTTTTGATATCCTATATTATTATAATGGCTGTCTTCTAAATCACAAATATAATCTCGTATTCTTAACAATATTTCATTTACTTGTCTATTCACAGAATTAGAATTTTTTTGAGAAACAATGTAAATGAAATAGTTGATTAATTTTTTATCTTTTTTAATTGACTCAATTTGTTGGGATTTTTTATATTTGATTTTTATTTGTTTATTAAATTCTTCAAACAATAAATATCCATTTGATTTTAGATTATCAATAACAAATCTAAAATTATATTTTTTTGATTCTTTAACCCAATCAACATTTTCAATAATATTATCAATTTCATTACCTAAAACTTCTTTAGTATTTTTAAAATCCTCAAAAAATACTTTATTAATATATTCCAATAGTTTAATAATATTTTCATTGGAATCAAATTTCCCAGCTATAATTTCAATATAATTATCAACATTCTGTCCAAAAAAATTTATTTTATTTAATGTCTTTGTGAACTCAATTAGATTATTAAAATTTATTTTTGTCCAATTGTCATTTATTAATTCTTCTAATTTTATTTTATTTTCATATTTTACAGGTTTATATTTCCCACATAATATATCATTATATACCATTTTGTAATATTCATTTCTCCAAAATAAATAATTTTTATTTGAAGAAGTTGAATAATCTGTCATTGATATTATATGATCAATATTTATTTTTAATATGACATTACTAAATTTATTTTTCACAAATAAATTAATATGTTCAATATAATAATTTATATCAGCATCAATTATATTTATTAATGTATAATTTTTATTAATATATGAACTTAATTGTTCTCTTATATAGTTCTTAATATTTTCAGGATTATTTATATATTCTTTATAATATTTGTTGTATTCTAAAATATTTGTATTTATTTCAATTCCTAAATTATTGAATATTTCAATATTATTGTGAAAATTTAAATATCTATCAATGATGCTCATTATATTTGTGATTTAATTATTATACTATATCTTATTATATAATGTTATTAAATCAATTTTTTTTGTAAAAAATTGATTTAATATTATGATAATTATTATCATATTATAATAACTATTTGAACTATAATGTTATGGCTATATACTAAATTAAATACTAAATTAAATACTAATTTTGATTTTTATCAAGTATTTGTGGATTCAAAGATTGTGTATAATCAAGATAATAATATAATATATTCCTTTGAAGTTGATAAAAATGACCCAAACATTATTTTTAATAAAAGTTTAGATCTTAACAAAATTAAATGTAAAGATATTTGTTTTGATATTAAGATAAAAGATCAAATAATATCATATACCAATGATAAAACTAATGAAAAATCCGTTTTTTCATCTAAAATGAATTTTATTGAACAATCAGATAATAAATATAAATTACCGATATTTTTCTTTTCTTATAAAAAAGTTAATAAAAATAGAATGCCAAATTTAACCAATACAAATTATAATCTTAGTACTAAATTATTTTTTAAAATATACAAAATCAATGATAACATTCAGTATATTATTGAAACAAATCCACTTACAAATATCCAAAAAAAATATTGGATAACAACTGAGTTAAATTTATTAAATAATTATTTGAATATATAATTTATTTGAACATCTAATTATTATCCAAATTAAAATAGTTTTTTTATAACCATGAATAATATTGTTAATATCAATCCATAAATTATTACTCCTTGAACTCCTATTTTTCCCTCATAGTCTGGATTTAAACTGGTAAAATATTTTGCAAATAAATCTTTTATCATTTCCTGAGACAATACAAAATATAATATAAATAAAATTAAAAAATCCTTATAATTAAAACAATCATCAAAAAACCATTGTATATAACCTGTTGTATTTGGAGTTTCATTATGGACTACGAAATTTTCAATAGTTTCTTTAATATCTTTTATTTCCTTCTTTTTTTTATTTTTTTTATTTTTTCCACTTGATTGGTTAGCAGAATTTAATGTACAATTTGTTCGTTCATCATCATTGGAATTATCATTTATATTATCATTATCATTTATATAATCATTATCATTTATATAATCATTATCATTTATATAATCATTAGAATTAGAATTTTTTTTATTTCTTGAATTAATACTTGAATTATCATAAAGACTCATGTTATTTTCTTTTAAATTATTTATTATTTCTTTTGTTAATGATTTAATCAAACTTGTATTATCATTGTTTTTATTTCTTTGTGTATATGTATTTGTCATATTATTATCATCTAAAATAGTTCCATCCAATTTATTAGGATCCATATTGGTTGACATGTTTATTAGATTTCCATTGGTAAGTCCGTTTCCATTAGCAAATCCATTAACAAATCCGTTTGCATCAACAGTATTGGGTGCTATAAAATTATCTTGGATTAGTTTAGGAGGCTCTGATAAACCATAGTGATTTAATAATAAATTATTATTCATTTGACCATAACCTGTATCCATTTGATTTTGATTATTTATATAATTCATTATAATATATATTTATATATTATACTTTTTTTTTATTAAACTTTATTAAATCCAATAAAATTCAATAAAATTCAATAATAATCGATAAAATTATTGGATTATAACAAAAAAAATAATATTTTTAAGATAAACATATTGTTTTTTTTGTGGTGGTGGAAATGAAATGGGACTTTGCACCAAATCATATAATCCTATTTTATGATTATTTATGATTCATTAATATTTTATTTACCAAATAAAAAGGATTTATGTCCTTATCTGTTAAATCTAATTCTCTATTAATTTGTTTGGATAAATTTTCATTATTTAATATTGTCATTATATTAGAAATTGTTTTAATATTTATATTCCAGAATTTTTTATTTGTTGTTGGACATAATACTGATATAAATACTCGTCCTTTTATTTCTTTTTCTAATAATTTTGATCCAAATTCATTATTTATATTAGTATCAGTATCAGTATCAGTATATCCCTTTTCTATATACGATACTATATTAAAACCTATAATATTTGTTGGATTAGATTGGGTAAAATTATTTCCAATAACTCTAAAAGGATCTTCTCCCGTAAATTCTATTGGAGTTAATTCACCATTTATTCCAATCATTACACCTTGATGGTAAAAGTTTTGTATAAATAATTTGGCTAAATCTTCTTTTTTTATTATATCACCTTTTATAATCCCATTTGAATATGTTGATTTAAAAATACCACCCCCCCAATATATTGGTAATAAGTGAATATTTGTAATTGATGCAAATTCATTTAAATCACAATCATAATTTATATGTGATTTAGTTAAATCTTCCAAATAAAACAATTCATACATTTCATCAAGATCAGCATATAATAACATTGTATTTCCTTGAAGATTATCATTCGATACATCTGATGTTATTTTTAGTATTAGATCTGAAATTATTTCCTTATTATCAACAAAAAATTCTGATAAGTTTATATATTTTTCTTTTATTATTTTTTTTTCAATATATGCTTTTATTTTGTTATTATCTTGGCTATTATTCATTGATAATTCTTCATCCAATAATTCATCATAAATTTCCCCATATATTTTATTTTTATCAACATAACAATAATTTTGATTCATTTCCAATCTAAGTATTATAATACTATTTAATTTTGATTTTTTTAAATTACATTATTTTATTTTATTTTATTTTATTTTAATGATTTGAATCAATATAATAAGGATCTTTTAATTTACCCATAGATAAATTTATTGGACATATACAAACAGCAGGTGTCCATTTATATTTTTTTCCATTCAAGTCTGTATAAATTTCATGTACAACTATATTAGAATCAGGACCCTTGAATATATATTCTTTAAATAACAAAAATCCAAAAATAATACCAATGACAAATCCAACAACAATTGTGATTATTTTAATTATTAATTCCATTTGATTTATTAAATAATTATATTATAATATTCCACTAAAAAAATATTATATATATAATTATATTTATAAATGGAATATTATAATATAATTATATTTATTTTAATTTTTTTAATTATTTTAGTTAGTTTTTATTTAATCATTAATAATTTTGGTATTAATACTAATACATCAACTAATCCAACTAATCCTACTAATCCTACTGATATGATTGTATTGGAAAAAAAAATATCTATACTTAAAAATGAACTAACCAATATTAAAAATAAAATTAACACAGAAATTAATACAGAAATTAATACAGAAACTAATATTAACACATTATCAAATTCATCAATCCCAAATGATATTTTATCAAATGAATCCGACTCAATTAAGGAAATTATTATTGAATCAGATAAAACACCTACAATTACTAATGATGGTGTTTTATTATCAACACAAACACAAGCACAATGTCCAACAGGTTCTTGTAATAAACCGCCTCCTGTTATTTATGATCCTATTGCTAATTATGATATTGCAAAATTAACAGATCCTTTGGTTGATCCAAGGGGTAGAACTAGTGCAGATCAAATTCCAACACCTCAAGTAGCTATGCAGTTTAATTTTCCCACACAAGGTGTTTTGGATAAATATCATAGAGTGGGTTTATTGATTGCTATAAATAATGACGTTAAAAAAGATAAGATTAATCAAATTGATATGCCATATTCAATTTCTGATAATTCAAATATGTCAAATATATCAAATTCTAATAATGTATCAAATTCAGGTGCTGAATTTGTTTGGAATGGTCCAAGTAAAACTAACATTAATAAAAGAAAAAAAAGATATATTAATATGGAATCTGAAAATTCATCAACCAATTTATCAACCAATTTATCAACCAATTTATCAACCAAATCATATAAAGGCATTGATATTAAAGAAAATTTTGATTCAGATTCAGATTCTTATGAATATTTTGGTTCCACCGATAAAAATATTACTAATGTTTATAATGTGTATTCTAATAATAATAATGATAATAATATCTTAGAATTAATCGGAAAAAAAATAACTGATAATTGGTATAAATATTTTACATCAATTACTATGGGTAATAAAGTTATTAAAGTTGTCGTTCATAACAAAAATAGAAAAGAATTATATTGTGGTGATATTGTTTATATACCAGAACTTAAAAAAACTTTTAAAGTTAAAATTGATCCAATGGATATGATTGAATATAATCCATATTTATTTTAATCCATATTTATTTTAATCCATATTTATTTTAATCCATATTTATTTTAATTCATATTTATTTTAATTCATATTTATTTTAATTATATGACAAATAATTATTTATAATATCATTCGTATTTGATATTTGATTTTTTTTTTCAATCTGATAATTTTGATTATAATATTTATTAAATTCTATAATTGTATGTAATTTAACTTTTGGAAATTTTTCAATAAGTTTATTTATTAGTATTTCTCGTTTATTGTTCTTTTGTTGAACAAAATTTAAATTAACCAATTGTTCTTTATCAAAATATACATCATTATTTATTGGACCAATATTCATTTCTATTTCCATATTTATTTTCATTTCTATATCCATGTATAATTATATAAAATATGCTTTATAAATTTTTTATTTATAATTAAAATAATTATAAATGTTAATAAGAGTCAAAAATTATTAGACAAGTTTATTTTTTTAAATTTTTTTTTAATGTGTGATTAGTTATATATTAAAATTTTTTTTATATAAAAAAAGAATTAACTTAATGAGTTTATGTTTTTATTGTTTTATTTTTTTTTATTTTTAAACCTTCATTGTATAATGTAGTTTTGAAACTATTGTATGTTTTTTTATGAAATTCTTCACATCTTTTTATCTCCAATAAATTATCATTTTGTTCTTCTCCATTATCTTCCTTTAATCCTTCTAAATATTCAATATCTGTAAATTTTGTATATTTGTCTATAGTATTTAATCGTTCAATTACAGGTTTGTTATTTGCAAATTTTTCCCTTAATATATCTTGTTTATCATATGAAAATTTGACAACTTTATCAATTACTTCTGGGATTTTATCATCTGGAGAAAGTTTCCACATTCCATCATCATATATCATACATTTTTCTCGATTTATATCAGATATGTAGATATTACTCAATTCTGGATATGCAGGATTAAAATGAATTAATTTAAGAATTTCTTCAGGAATTTTTACCCCACATAATCTATTATTCTTAACAATATTATTTACAAAATCTTTAATATCAATTCGATCCAAATCTTCTTTACCATAATTAACCAATTGGAATACCACATTGTTTGAATTTGTATTTGTATTAGTATTGGTATTTGTATTGGTATTTGTATTGGTATTTGTATTGGTATTTGTATTGGTATTTGAAATATTATTGGAATTATTTACTGAACTGACTATATTTATATTTGAATCTGAATCTGATTTTAATTTGGTATTTGAACCTGCTTTTGATATTTTATTTATTTTTTTTTTAAGAACGTTTAATTCATTTGCAAATATCTTATTTTGTTCAATCAATGTTTTTATTTGACAATCTTTAGCTTTTAGTATATGTTCTATTTGTTCATCTTTCTTTTTAATTATATTTTCCTGTTCTAATAATTTTTTAAATATATCCTCTTTTTCTTCATCATGTTGTTTTTTTACTTTGCAATTAAATTTTATATGTTTATTTAAATTTGCTTGTCTAGAAAATGTATTAAAACAATAACCACATGTTACATTATCATTATCAATTATATCTATTTTTTCACTGGTCATTTTATTATGCGGAATTTCATTGATTATTTTTGTTATAGTAAGTCCAGTTTAAAATTGTGTTTATTTTCTTATTAACTTTTTATCTATAATATATATAAACACAATTTTAAACTGGACTTACTATAATATTATATTTATTTTTAATTATGAATGGGTAATTTATTTTTAATTATGAATGGGTAATTTATTTTTAATTATGAATGAGTAATTTATTTTTAATTATGAATGGGTAATTTATTTTTAATTATGAATGGGTAATTTATTTTTAATTATGAATGGGTAATTTATTTTTAATTATGAATGGGTAATTTATTTTTAATATGTTTTTATAAATATTATTTTAATTATACAAATAATATTTATAAAAACATTTTTTTATTATTCATTAATTAAATTATTTTTATATTGATAATTTATATCATATACACATACAAACAATTATGATTGATATTGATTCAGTACTCCAAACACAAACATATCATATTTTTTACAAAAATAAACAATTAAAAAAATTAACGGCTCCAACACCTGTAAAATTAAAATTAGCCATAAAAGAATATGTGAATCCTCCAAAAAAAGAGAAAAAAGTTTTTCTCATTCGGATTAAAACAAATCCAGATGATCCAAATCGAAAAATAACTATATCTTGCACCCAATATACAATTACCACAAAATTAGGATTTTTAGTTCAAAGAGATGATAATGCTATTACTGTAACATATTCAGATGATGAATTAAAAAAATATGGATTTAAAATTTCACATATTAAAAAAATTATTAAAACATTAGAGACTAAATCATTTAATTTTGAAAAATATTTTATAAATATTAGTGAGATATTAGGATAATTTATCACTTTGAATTTAATTTATTATCAGAAAATAAATTATCTAATTTCAAATATACATTTTTTAATAATTCTTTATTGGAATAATTTTCAATATCATTTGACAAAAAATTATCGATGTATTGTGGAATATATTTTTTGGTTTTATTAATTTGTTTAATTAACTCAATTATTGTTTTTAGTGCTGACATTAAAGTATTTGTAGCTTGAATATATACAATTTTATGTGTATCAATATTATTTAATGAAATATTTGAATTTAATTTTATTACAATCAATTCAAAATCATCCCAAGATAGAAATTGATTATTAATAAATTTAATTTTTTTTCCCTCAAATACATTTGATTCAATATATTGAATAAATTGATCTTTACACATATCTTCACCTGTTTCCTCATCTATAGGACAAATATAACCATAATATTCATTAAAATCCATTTTACCTTCTTTTTTTCCATAAATAATTTTTCTGAATTTTCCAATTTGTACTTGTAAATTTTCAAGTTCTCTATTTGTATCGGCAAACATTATTTCTGCTAACTTAAATTCATCATTAGAAATTGCACAAATAATAGTTAATAATTTCCGGATACAATCGCTCATAAAAATATTTAAACTATCACAATCTTCATCAAAATATTTATAATAATCCAGATTAACTTGAGAACTAATATATCTATAGTTATTTATAATAATATCTTTTTTTATAAAATCAAATCCACAATCAAAATATTCACCATCATATTCAAATCTTATATATGTGTCATGTTTAATTGTTTTTTCCCAATCCTTAATCAAAGTTTCATTTCTATTTGGTTCATCATAATTAATAAAAATTAATATTTTAGGAAAATATTCTGATAGCTGTGTGATAATGCATTCCATATTAAATTTAAATATATCTTGGAAAGAAACACCACAATCATCCTGATTTATTTTTTTAAAGTCAATATATTTAAATACTAAATCATTACCATAAGATACCATACCGGTACATTTATCTTGGTTTTCAACAATAAAATTATTTAAAAATACATCTGGATTATATTTTTGCTCTTCTAACATCATTTTTATAAATTTTTATATATTTGCAATACTTTATTTAATGATTTTTTCAATTTTTTTTCCTATATATTGTAAATAATAAAAAATGGCTTACTATAATACTTTTATTATTTACAATATATTAATTTTTTTTTACACCTTTGGAGATTTAAAACGCCGATTTTTTATAATAATTTGTATATAAATTATTATAAAAACTACTTAATTTTATTATAAAAATAAAAAAATTGATTTATTTAAATTTAAAGTATATACTTATACATACTTATATGACTACTAAAGAAATGAACTTTACTAATATGAATATTAAGGATTTTATTGACTATATTATAACTTTTGATAATGTTGATGATATTTTAGAGAATTGTAAAACACAATCTGAAAAAGGTTTTATTTTTGAAAGATTATTTGATATTGTTATTAAATTTGGATTTTGTGATGTTTTTATTAACTCTAATTTTAACCATTTGTATGGTAATTCTAATAATGCTAAACTAAAAATTTTAGAAAATCTTAACCAATATATTAATGAAAAAGTGTTAAGTGGTAATTCTGGCGGATGTTCTGATATTACACTACAAAATAAAAATGATGATACATTTATTTTTATTAGTTCTAAATATCCTAAAACAACTGAAGATAAAAAAAATGCTAAATCAGTAGATTATTATGATATTCAAAATATTATAGCAATGGCAACCAAAAATAAACATATTTATAAAAATTATAAAATTTATCTTGTTGTTCCTAATAAGAAAAAAGTTTTAGATAAAGTTAAAAATGCTAATGAATCAAGTGAATATATTACTGAACATATGACTAATGATAATATTTTAGATAAAGATGACTTAAATAAATATTTTTTAGCATTCAAACAAGATATAATTAAAAATAAAGATAATGATTGGAATGAAATATATTTATCACCTAAAGAAAATTTGGTTCTAAGATTTCATCAAGAATTAATTACACATAAAACAAGTACTTTAATTGAAGAAGGTAATAAATCTTTTTTATGGGGTTGTAAATGTCGTAGTGGTAAAACTTATATGATAGGTGGTGTTGTCTCTAAACAATTAAATATTATGAAAAAATTAAATGTTTTGATTATTACACCAGCACCAACTGAAACATTACCACAATTTACTGATGACTTATTTAATAAATTTAAAGATTTTGATAAATTTAAAATTCATCATATTGAAGGGTCTAAAAAACTTAATTCATTAGAACTTGATAATAATAATATTTTCGTTATGTCTAAACAATTATTACAAAAATACATTAATGAAAAAACAATTATGACAATTAAAAATTTAAAATTAGATATTATTGCTTTTGATGAAAATCATTTTTCAGGTACTACTAATTTATCAAAAAATATTTTAGATTCATATTCATCAAAAAATACAGTTAAAATATATTTAACAGCTACTTATAATAAACCATTACAAGAATGGAATATTTTACCAGAATGTCAAATGTATTGGGATATTGAAGATGAACAAATATGTAAAAGTATTTTAGTTGATAATACTAATTTAAATAAATTAAAAGAAAAACACGGTGATGAATATATTATAAAAACTATTAAATATTACAATAAATTAGGATTATCATTAAATGATATATTTAAATCTTATGAAAGAATGCCAGAATTACATTTAATTACTAATATGTTTGATTCACAAAGATATGATATAATTAAAGAAAATATTATGGGTAGTCATTATGGTTTTAGTTTTGATGTCCTTTTTAGTTTGAATAAAGATAAACAATTTAATTATAAGAATGAAGTTAAAACTATACTTAGATATATTTCAGGTTCAGAAAAAGAACAAGATTTTAAAACAGGTGATAAATCTATTTTTACAAGAATAAATAATATTTGTTCAAGAACACCATTTACTCAAATTTGGTTTTTACCATCTGATAATATAAATTTTATTTCTCAAAATTTAAAATTATTAATGCTTGAAGATAAAATCCTTAAAAAATATAATGTTATGTGTATTAATCGTGTTAATAATGATTTAGCAAAAGATATTAAAGATGAAATAATGAAACAAGAAATTATAACTAAATCCGAAGGAAAACAAGGTTTAATTCTTCTTGCAGGTAATATGTTAAGTTTAGGTATTACTATAAATAGTTGTGATATTGTTATGTTAATGAATAATACTTTATCAGCCGATAAAGTTATGCAACAAATGTATAGATGTATGACTGAAGGACAAAATAAAAAAATGGGTTTTGTTATAGATTTAAATATTAGTAGAGTTTTACAAACTTGTATTAATTATACTGTTTATAAAAATAGTAAAAGTGTTGAAGATAAAATTAAATACTTAGTTGAAAATCATTTAATTAATATTGATATTGATATGATGCAATCAAAAAAATTAAATAGTGATGGAATAGTAAAAAAATTAATGGATATTTGGAAAAGCGATCCTATAAATAATTTTAGATCTCTTCTACGAAATTTAGATAATGATTGTACTATATTTGATAATCCAACACAAAAATTATTAAATACATCATTTACAAATTCATTAAAAGATAATAAAGTAGATTCAACAGTTGAATTTAAAGACGATGATGATGAATTACAAGTTTTACCATCAGGTAAAGAAAAAAATAAAGATAGTGATAGTAATATTTCGAATGAAAGTGATGAGCTTGAAGAAAAAAAAGAGGAAGAAATAAAAATATCATTTACAAAAGATGTATTACCTTATGTTATACCATTAACTTGTATTTTAACTATTGAAGATAAGAACAAAGACTTTATAAATATGTTAAATAATATAAAAGAAAGTAAAGAATTATTAGAAATATTTGATGACCAATGTTTAATATGGTGGAATAAAAAAGGTTTAATAAATATTATTCATGATATTATTGTTAAATATTTTGATAAATCTTCTAATACATATAATATATCAGTTCAATTTAAAATGTCAATACAAAGTTTATTAGATAGACCAAAAGAATTATTAGAATTAATAGGCGATTGTTTGAAACCAAAGGCAATTGAAAAGAAAACATTTGGAGAAGTATTTACACCAATGGATTTTATTAATGATAAAATGTTAAAAGATATAGAAGAATATTGGATGAAAAAACATAATGAAAATATATATACTAATGAAAAATTAACTTGGTATGACCCAGCAACAGGAATGGGTAATTATCCAATAGCAATTTATTATAAGTTAATGGAAGGATTAAAAACTAAAATACCAAATGAAGAACAACGAAAAAAACATATTATTGAAAAACAATTATATATGGGTGAATTAAATAAAAAGAATTGTTTTGTAGTGAAACAAATCTTTAATATTAATAATGAATATAAATTAAATTTATATGAAGGTGATACATTAAATATTAAAATAAATGATGTATTTGGAAAAACTAAATTTGATATTATCATTGGTAATCCACCATATAATGAAGAATTAACAAGTATTGGAGCAAAACCACTGTATAATAAATTTATTGAATATTATGTAAATAAGTGTAATTTATTATCATTTATAGTTCCTTCAAGATGGTTTGCAGGAGGTAAAGGATTAGATAAATTTAGAGAAATGATGATAAATAGATCAGATATATTATATATAAAACATTATGATGATGCTTGTAAAATTTTTGGTAATACTGTAGATATAAAAGGAGGTGTGAATTATTTTTTGATTGATAAAGATTATAATGGTTTATGTGATTATAATGGTTCAAAAGTAAAATTTAATACTTTTGATGTGATACTTGATAGTAAATATTATGGGTTAGTAAATAAATTTTTAGAAAATGATAAAATTACAAAATATTATATAAGTCAGGATTATTATAAGATTCAAACAAATGATACAAGATTAATAGATGAAAATAAAAAAGATTATCTAAAATGTTATGTATCTCAACAAAAAGGATTTATTAAATACATTGATAAAAATGAGATTAAAAAAGATACTAAAAGTTATCAAGTTATTACTGCTCGTGCAGCTTTTGGTGCAAATAGTAGTTTTGGAAATACATTTATTGGAAATCCAAATGAAGTTCATACAAAAAGTTATATATCATTTAAAGTTTCAAATGAAAATGAAGCAAAATCATTATTATCTTATATGAAATGTAAATTACCAAATTTATTATTAAGTTTAAGAAAGTCATCACAAGATATAAGTGAAGCAACATGCAGATGGATACCATTACCACCATTAAATAAAGATTGGAATGATGAAGAAGTTTATAAATATTATAAGTTATCAGAAAATGAAATGAAATTAATAAAAGAAACAAAAATTAGTGGTTATAATGATATTAAACCAATTAATGAAAATGAACCAAAAATAATTAAAGACGGACTAAAACAATATTACTTAATTAATAATATATTATATAAAGTAAAAAAAGATAAAACACAAGGAGAATTATTTGGTAGTTATAAAGATGGTAAAATTATAGAAGGAGTTAAAGAAACAACAAATTTAATAATTATTAAAGGTAAAAAAAGTAAATCTAAAAATAATGAAGTTAATATTATTGAAAATAATGATGAAATATTAACTGTATCAAAAAAAAAAACATCAAAAGAAAATGTTATTGATGATAACGAAATTGATAATATTATAATTGATAATGCTGTATCAAAAAAGAAAACATCAAAATCAAAAATAAACATTATAAGCGATAATGTTATTTTGGAAGAAAAACCTGAAATTAAAGTTAAAAAGATTATCAAAAATAAAGTTAAAACTAATACTGATATTGAACTTTAACAAAAATTATTTTATTTATTAACATATAAAAAATACTATTTTTATAATTTTTTATATATTATTTTATACTTATAATACAATATGCCACATAAAAGTGAAGATTTTAAAATTAGTGCTGTTGAATATTATTTAGATAGTAATAAAACACAAGAAGAAGTATGTAATATTTTTAAGTGTTCTGTTAGAAGTTTAATGAGATGGGTCTTTAATTAAAAATACTAGTATTTTTAATAAGCCCTTGAAAATCAAATTTACTAAATTTGATTTTATCGGGTGGAAAGATATGAAAATGATGATAATATTAAGAGACGTAATAGAGAAGCAATATCATACAAAGTTAAGAAAACTCATGTTAAATTTGTTTTAGATGAACTTAAAAAGAATAAAACATTAACAATTGAAATATTATTAAGTATGTTGAAGGATAAATTTAAAGACTTAGAATTATCAAGAAGACATTTAGCAGATATAGTTAAAGATAATAATGTTTCATTAAAATTAACTCATATAAGACATGAACCTAATAAAAGATTTGGTAAAGATATAAATATAAATGATAAATTAACAGAATTCTATAAGGAAATAAAGAAACATAAATTAAAAGATATTATTTGTATAGATGAGACAAGTATAAATGCATTACAAAAAAGACATCATTGTTATAATGATGTTGGTAAAAGATGTATAATAACAACACAATCACAAGAGGTATTTAAGAAATATACAGCAATATTTGCAATAGGTTATAAGGGCGTTTTAGGTTGGACTTTATATGAAAAAAGTGGAATAGATAGTATAAGATTAAAGAAATTTTTAGAAGATAATATAACATCAAAATATAAAAATAAAGCGATAATATTAGATAATGCAAGTGCTCATAGAAATGAGATAATAAAAAATTTAGTAAATAAGGATAATAAATTAATATATTCAGTTCCTTATCAACATTTTACAAACGCAATAGAACATTATTTTAGTATATTGAAATCTAGATTACAAAAGTTAGAAGGATTAACTTATAATGAATTAAAGTTAAATATAGGGAAAGTAATAAAGGATATACCAAAAGAAACCTACAAGAATTTACTAATAGGTTCGTATAAGAGAGATGTAGTATATGTAAAGAAATCATCAAGAAAATCAAGTAAGAAATCAAAAACATATAAAGAATAAATTTTTGATTTTCATTAAAATCGGCTTTTTAAATCTCCAAAGGTGTAATATAGTATTAGTCATTAAATAAGATTTTTTTGTTAGATGAAATAAGATTTTTTTGTTAGATGAAATAAGATTTTTTTGTTAGATGAAATAATAATAGTAATAGAAGAATTTACATCAAAAACTTGCATGAATTGTGGAAAATTAGGAACATCATATGATAAAAAAAAGAATAAAATTATGTAATTGTGGTGTAAAAATAGATAGGAGACATAAATGGTGCAATAAATATAATGATTAAAAACTTATGTAAGGTTAAAAAACCTTACATTACTTTAAGGATATTATGGACATGACAAAAAATATATTAACCAAATACGATTTATCAAAATACCATATTTTTGATAAAAAACAAACATATTCTAATTGCAGATAACTTGAAAGAATTGAAAAAAATAGTAAAAGAAAATATATCAAATCCAAATAAAAAATAATTTAATTTAATTTCTTTTGAAAAACCAAGTGTATTGATATCTGATATAATATTAAAATAAAGTTTTACTTTTACTTTTACTTTTACTTTTACTTTTACTTTTACTTTTACTTTTACTTTTACTTTTACTTTTACTTTTACTTTTACTTTTACTTTTACTTTTACTTTTACTTTTACTTTTACTTTTACTTTTACTTTATATAAGGTTTTGTTTAATTTTAAATCATATGTTTAAAATTAAAAATATTTTCTTTATATTCATTATAAAAGAATTAATGAATAATTTTATAAATTATCCCCAAATATATTTAAAATATTTAACAGGAGGAACTGGTAATAACGATAATAATGATCCCACTGATCCCACTGATCCCACTGATAATTTAAAAAAAACAGAAATCAAATGGGATATTGGTATATTTGATCCGGAAGGAACCAATTCCAACCCCTTAAATTCCAACCCATATTCTATCACATATAAAAACTTGGCAAAATTTTGGTCTGGTTTACCTGCATATTCGTTAGGAAAACAAATAGTAGAATCAATTTGTTCAAATGATATTATTTTAATAAAAAGTGGTACAGGAAGTGGGAAAACCGTATTAGTTCCTAAATATGCTTTACATGCAAATAATTATACGGGAAAAATAATAATAACTTTACCAAAAAAAATAATTACAAAAAAGGCAGCTGAATTTTCTGCAAAAACATTGGATGTTGAATTGGGAGAACAAGTAGGATATCAATTTAGAGGAGATAATCTTAAATCAAATAAAACAATTTTATTATATTCAACTGATGGTTCTATTATATCGATGATAAAATCTGACCCTATGTTAAAATCAATTGATATGATAATAATTGATGAAGCTCATGAACGCAAAGTAAATATTGATTTATTATTGTATTTGTTAAAAAATTCTATAAAAATGCGTAAGGAAAAAAAATTAAAACCTCTGAAATTAATTATAATGAGTGCCACAATCAATGAATCAATTTTTCAAACATATTATTCAGATTTTAAATTTGATTGGATGGAATTGGCTGGAACTCCTAATTATCCAATTCAATCTATTTATTTGGAAACAAGTCTTGATTTAAGATCAAATCAATATTTAGAAAAAGGTAAAGAAATTATCGGTGAAATTATTCAAAAAATTAATTCTGGTAACAAAGATTTTATTGAAGGAGATATTTTATTTTTTGTTTGTACAGTTTCAGAATGTATTGATGTTGCTGAAGAATTAGGAATTAAATATCCTGATTGTTTTACAATGGGTCTTTTTAGTGGGATTGATGTTGAATTAGAACAATATATTAGTATCCCAAACAAATTTAAAGAACTAAATCACAATTACAAACGAAGATTATTTGTATCAACAAATGTGGCTGAATCTTCTTTGACTATTGATGGAATTGTTTATGTATTAGATTCAGGATTAGAATTATCCGTAAAATTTATTCCAGAAACCAATACTAATCATATGGAAAAAAATTTTATCACTCAAGCTCAAATGACACAAAGAAAAGGAAGAGCAGGCAGAACCAAACCAGGAATATGTTATCATCTTTATACCCCAAATCAACAAGATTCTTGTCTTAAATTTCCATTACCCGAAATCAGATGTATTGATATTAAAAATACATGTCTAAGTTTGTTAGCAATGTGTTCTGATTTAATAAATATAAATTCAAATTCAAATTCAAATTCAAATTCAAATACAAATTCAAATACAAATTCAAATACAAATACAAATTCAAATACAAATTCAAATACAAATTCAAATACAAATACAAATACTGAATCAGAGTCAGAACAAAAATCAGAACCAAAACCAAAACCAGAACAAAAATCAGAACCAAAACAATATTGTGATATAGCTAAAACAATTGATATGTTTACTCATTTTATTGAACCACCTGGAGAAAAATTTATTACAAATGGTTTTGATTTTGCCATATCAAATGGATTGGTTAACACAGATAATAAATTAAGTAAAATAGGGAGATTAGTAGTAGAAACAAGATTAGATGTTATGGATGGGCTAACATTACTATATGCGTATAGTATAAATGGGATTGTTTTTAAAGCTGTATTTAATATTATATCAATATGTTCTTTTCTTAAATCGGGTATTAATGATTTATTTTATACTGATATAGATAATAAAATTAAATTCAATATAATAAATAAATTATTAAAAGATTCAGAAAATTCAGAACATATTTTACTATTAAACCTATACAAATATATTGGGTCAAATAAAGATTCAGGAATATTTAATTTAGAATTATATGAGAAAATTCATAGTGGATATTCACGTCAAATTGATAAACTTGAATCAATTTATTCCAGATACAAAATAAATTTAAAAGAGATTATAAAATCCAATTCCAATTCCAATTCCAATTCCAATATATTAATATTAGAATCATTTTGTTATGGATACAAAACAAATCGTGCTTTTAAATCATCTCAAGGATACAAATATAATGATAAACAAGTAGATTTGTCAAAATGTTTAGTTAAATTTAATGCAAATACATCATCAATATTTTTCTATACAAATTTATCTTGGTTTGGAAAATTAAACATTATGATATGTTCACCTTATTTATTGTAAAAGTCATTAAATAAAATTTTTATTCCAAATCTTTATTATATTTAATGAGTTTTATAAAAAACTATTCAATATGTTTATTATAATATCCATAAAACTGATAATATAGTTCAGAACCAATTGTATTGGATTTATTTGAATATATTTTATCATTAATTTCTAACTCTGTAATCATTCCAAATTTTTTTAACATTTCATTAAATACAACCAAACATAATAAATCAGAATTGGAACCATAATATCTATTTGAATGGTATGTTTCATTCAAGTTAATATTAAAACTATTAATACATTCATAACAATTACATCCACATCTTATAAAATTCAAATAAAAATGAGACTGTTTTTTATTAACAAGTTCAGAATACCCAAAAGATAAAAATATTGATGATAAATCAATACCACCTTCAGCTTTTGAAATAGTTTTAATTTTATTTGGTTCAACAAAAAATATTTTATCTATAGTACAATTAAAATTTGATAGTGTTTTTAATTTACTCTCAAATACCCAATTAAAAAATTTTTCAACAATATTAGAATAATTTTTACCATTTGGTAATTTAAATCGGGTATCAAGGATAATCCATTCTGGATCTAAAATTCTTAAATTCAAATTCAAATTCAAACTATAATCATTATATGAATTTTTTATAATATCATCAGACGCATTTAAAGTACTAATAAATAATTTAAATTGTTCATTAGGAATAGGATTTGGATTTTGTTCCGATTCAATTATAATTTTTTCAATACAATTATTTGTTTCAGTATCGTAAAAATCAATTACCATGGAAATATATTCAATTGGAATCATATTATTTGGATTAAAAACTAATTCATTAGAAGTAAAAACTATTTCATCAAATTCATCAAATTCATCAAATTCATTAAATTTATTTTGTTCTAAAACAAATTTGTTTGATGAATTTAAATCTGGCAAATTTAAATTCAGAATTTCTATATGATAAAAGTCTCCAATTTTATTATATCTGGTATATAATTCATTAATTACAAACATACATGGAGATAAATATTTTGTTTTTAATATTAATTTTTCATTTGTTATTTCTAATGAAAAAATAGGATTAGAATAATATAAGATATTATCATCATCGTCACAATCTCCATCCCCATCGCAAATATTTACAGATCCATTTTTTCCTTGATTATTTTGGTTATTTTTCTTAATTATCTTAATTAAATAATTGGGAAATGTTTTTTTAAGTGCTGAACTTACTGAATAATTTTTCATATTTGATTAATATAAATTATTTTTTATATAAAAAATAAATCAATTTTTTTAATCAATTTTTTTAGTTAATTTTTTATATAAAACTTTTTAATTATAATACTAAAAACTTAAAAGAAAAGAAAATTTATAATTAAAAATTTTTTTTTTATACCCATACCAATTCTGAATTAATTATTTGTAATTTTTTGTCTTTGTTTCTAACGATATTTTTTTTGTTTAAAAAATCAAATACTATTTATATTTTATGTTTATCTAATGGTTTAGTAAATACATAATCAATTCCACAAGTAACAAATTCATTTGTCTCATTATTATTTTCACCAGTAATACCAAAAATAATTTTATTAAAATTGATACCCCGTAATAATTGAACTGTTTGTATCCCATTTAGAGCGTTGCGCTTTTTAAATGCCGATTAGGCGTTTAAAAAGTGTAATGCTTTGTTATTGAAAACACTAAATTCTAAAGTTAATAGGCTTAATTAATAAACATT